>ERZ772928.775-NODE-775-length-13991-cov-8.100244_pt1 | contig 13991 bp, 9 predicted proteins | sample MGYA00511686_ERZ772928 | MGnify/ENA primary metagenome ERZ772928 (study PRJEB29015, sample SAMEA2738063) | human oral metagenome | biome: human oral; feature: human-associated habitat; material: saliva | place: China | collected 2219 ... | reverse complement strand
AGGTGCCCAACAGCGCCCACAGCAGGGGACGGAAGGAATCGGAGAGCACATCGAAGATATTGGTGAGCCAGCCAGCCTTCTTGCCCTCGGAAGCCTTCTTGGAACCAGCATTATCTTCGCCAAGGTTCGCCATGCCGGGCAGGGTCTGCATCTCGTTGTAGACCCCCTCAACACGGTCGCCGAGCACGACCTGAGTCTGACCGGACTGCTCAATGACCGAGAGCACCCCGGGGATGCTCTTAATCTGTTCCGTATTGACCTTGCTCCTGTCGGCGGGAGTTACGCGCAAACGGGTTGCGCAGTGCGTAAAGTGGGCGATATTCTCGGAACCGCCAAGTCCCGTCAGAATCTTCTCGCCAAGTTCGTGGTTTTTCACGTTGTTATCCTTGCACGGTGAATAGTGTGTTAGGGATGTTACCGGCGGCATCCTCAGAGCAAAACGCCCCGAGGGAAACAAAAAAAGACCCGAGCTGCATGCCGCCGTACCGTGATGCATTAAAGCATCGTGGGTATAACGATGAACCCTAGGGAATCTATTCCCTCAAGGGATTCAGCAACTCAGGTCTTGCCTGCCTTACCAGTAACAACCCTGTGTTCTATGGTTGTGTGATTCTAAGAATCACAATATCTGCATGTAACTTTAGGCTTAAACCTGCGCGAGCGCAAGATGAGGTTTTGAAAGTTCAGAAAGTGTAAATTGTGCCGTTCAGGTATGCGGCGGTTTTTACGTTACGGCGAGGCAGAGCATCCGAAGAGGTTAAACGCCGAACCGGTGCCGTTCATGAGATGTTACGGCACCGGTTCTTAGACGAGATTACTGAGGGGAAGATGCGATCTTGAGCTATTTCGTCGCGGAAGGGAAGAAGCTCAGTGAAGCCACCTCAAGCTCGGGGTAGCTGCGTTTCTGCCAGCGGCGACTACGATGCGCGTTCACCTCAATCAGCACGGCACCCAGTACTCCGGCGCCGATAGAGAGCATAAGAAGTTCCGTCGACGGCATCTCAAACTGGTGATACTTGACGAGAAGCGGTACCAGAAGGGCTGCGAAGAAGACACTCAAAAGCGCTCCGAAGAGAAGCATTCGTGCGGTATTGAGCGGGCGTGCTACCGCTGCCAGGTTCCATAGACCCATAATCACCAGGGTGATAAACGATGCCGTTTGAACCTGTCGTATATCCCCTTCCGGGCGGAAGATAAACAGCGCCGCCAGGTTTACCAGAACCAGCATCGCCACCACGATAATAGAATTCGGAATCGTGTAATTCAGCACGCGGCGCAAGAATCCGGGCACGTACCGGCGCGAGTTCGGCAGCAGTGCCAGCGCGAAGGAGGATGCGCCCACAATCAGGAAATCTGCGGTCGAGTATTGGCGGGGCAGGAACGGGAAGATCAGCCCCATCAGACCGAAGACCACACCCAGCAGGATCGCAAAGCCGGTCTTTGTTAGGAACAGGTTTGCCACCATTTCGATATTCGCAATCACCTGGCGGCCCTGTTCCAAGGCAGCGGGAAGCGAAGAGAACTTGCCGTCCAGAAGCACCAGGCGCGAGACGGCTTTCGTCGCGGGTGCAGCGTTACCCATTGCAATGCCGAGATTGGCGTGTTTGAGGGCGAGCGCATCGTTAATACCGTCGCCGGTCATTGCCACGACGTGCCCTTGCTCTTTGAGCGAGATCACCATGTTCTTCTTCTGCTCGGGCGAAACGCGACCGAAAATATTGTGGGTTGCGGCGGCCTCGGCGAGCTCGGGGCCGTCTTCCGGCAGGGTAGAGGCATCAATCGCGCCCGCAGAAATATCCATGCCGGCGGTCTTCGCAGCTGCCTGCACGGTGTACGGGTTATCGCCTGAGAACACCTTGAGGGTTACGCCCTGGCGATTGAAATAGTCCACGATTTCGGGGGCATCGGAACGCACATTTTCGCGGAAAATCACGAAGAGCACGGGGGTATGGTCGGTGGGGATGTGCTGCACCGGGTCTCCGTCATCGTTGCGTACCACGGCGGATGCATGCGCGAGTACCATCGTGCGCAGACCCAATGATGCGAGTTCACGGGCCCGCTCACGTTCCTCGGTGCCCTGGTTCAGCAGAGCCTCGGGAGCGCCGAGAAGCCAGGCTCCCGAAGACTTAAACTCGATAGCACTAAAGCGTAACGCCGATGAGAACGGCACAATGCCGCTTACCTGCTCTGTGGGTGCTTGCTCGAACCCGCCGGTGAGTGCTGCTGCGGTCGGGTTCGCGTTTTCATCATGACCGAACCATGCCAACGCCTGGTCCCAGCCCTGCGGCAGGGATGCGCGCCACGCCTGATTTTCATCGGGTGCTTTTGCCTCGGCCGGAGTAGTCAGCGGACGTACCGAATCGAAAATCACGCCGCCCTCGGTCAGGGTGCCCGTCTTGTCGAAGCACACCGTATCCACGCGGGCGAGCACCTCAACGGCGGGCTGTTCCTGCACCAAAATATTGTGTTTACGTCCCAGAGCCACAGCCGCCGCCGCGAACGCCAAGGTTGTCATGAGCGCCAAACCCTGCGGAATCATAGATGCTACTGACGAAACTACCGCAATAGCAACGTTCTCCCAGAGACCGTCACGATTGACGATCTCAAGGCCGCCTGCCGCGCGCACCTGGCCCCACAGCACGATCGGGATAATGATGGCAAGGCCGAAGGTAATCCACCGCACCACGCGGTCGAGCGCATCGCGAAGCTCAGACTGGATGCGCGAGAACTGACGGGCCTCATCGGAAATTTTACTTGCACGGGACTCGGAGCCCACCGCCGAGAGCAGTACGCGCCCGGTGCCGCCGAGCACGCTCGATGCCGAAAGCACCATATCGCCCGGACGTTTCGGAATCGGGTCATTCTCGCCGGTCAGCAGGGATTCATCCAGCTCTAGCGAGTCGGAGGTAAGGACCACCGCATCCGCAGGAACCTGGTCGCCGCGTTTGAGCACTACCACATCGCCCTCAACCAGGGACTCCATAGGGACCTCGATCATAGCGCCATCGCGCACCGCCGTGATCGGGGATCGGTCAAGCAGAGAGATACGGTCGAGCTCAAGTTTAGCCTTGTACTCCTGCACAAAACCGATAATCACATTCGCCACCACGGCGAACAGAAAGAGCAGATCAGCCCAACGCTGGTACAGAATCACAACCAGACCGCACAGCCCAAGCACCAGGTTAAATACCGTAAATAGGTGTGCCCGCATAATGCTCCACAAGGTGCGGGAAGACTTATTATTCTGAGCATTGACCTTACCGGCGGCGGTGAGCTTGGCAACCTCATCGCTGCTGAGCCCGTGAACAGCAAGCTCTTGGGAACCGCTGTGTGCCTGAGCAGAATATTCGGGAACATAACCGGAGGCTTCAGACAGCATTGTCTTGTGCTGATCAGAACTCATGGATGGGGTACTCTCCTTCGTGGGGTAGGGGAAGAGTAATACATACGGTTTGGGCTGCACCCGGGCGAGTTCAGACTTCTTATCACGAGAAATAACCCTGCGCCGGGCATTACTTTATTCTAACAAGTAACCATGGCACAGGGCTTATATGCCGAACTGGGAATATACTGAGAATCCGTCGGATACCGGCATGAAATATTCGGGGTAGCAGCCCAGAAAAAGGACGACTCAAAGCACGGTGCCGCTCTATCGCCGCGGCAGAACCAGAGGCCGCTTCGTCACCGGATGCTCCAAAACCTCAATCGGATGCTGATACACACGGCTCAGCCGCTCCTCGGTACACACCTGAGCGGGGGTGCCGTTGGCAGCCACATGACCCTTATCCAGCAGTACGATCCTATCCGAATACGCCGCCGCCACATCTAAATCATGCAGAACCGCCAACACCGCCGTACCCTCGGCGGCAAGCTCCCGGCTCATCTGCAGAGTCTGTTCCTGATGCTTAATATCGAGCGCAGCCGTAGGCTCATCCAAGAGCACTAGGGGAGTCTGCTGAGCAAAAATACGAGCCAAATGCACGCGCCCGCTTTCGCCGCCCGAAAGGGTTGTCACATCGCGATTTGCCATCATCTCTGTATGCGTGCGCGCCATCATCTGCTCGATCACGGCGTCGTCCTCATGCGCACGCTCGGTACCGCGCCACGGGGTGCGCCCCATCGCCACTACCTCGTGCACCAGGTACGAAAACGCCACCTGAGTTTTCTGCAGCAGCAGGGCACGCAGACGCGCAAGCTCAAGATACGAATACTCGCCCACCGGCTTATCCTTGAGCAGCACCGAACCGGAATCGGGCTTAGTATCGCCTGCAATAACCCCCAAAATCGTGGACTTACCGGCACCATTGGGACCGATGAGCGACACAACCTCGCCCGCCTGAACCTCAAAAGAGACATCCTCTAAGATGCGCCGCCCACCCACCGACAGCGACACCCCATCAACAATAAGCATTAAAGACCTCCCTTCCCCATCGAACGGCGCAACAGGAAGAAGAACGTAGGGCCACCCACGAGCGCCGTAAAAATACCGATCGGCAGGTCAGAGACCGGAATGAGCGTGCGCGCCCCCAAATCGGAAAGCGCAATTAACAGCGCCCCGCCCAGTGCCGAAGCAGGCAGCAGCAAACGGTTAGACGGCCCCAAAATAAGCCGAAGCAGATGCGGAATAATCAGCCCCACAAAGGCGATAATGCCCGCATGAGCCACCGCCGCACCCGTCAAAAGCGCCGTAGCAGCAATCGCAACACCGCGCAGACGCTCAACATTCACCCCGGCATGCTGCGCCGCGCGCTCGCCGAGCGCCAACAGGTCAAGTTTGCGTGAAATCATCAAGCACATGATCAACCCCGCCACGATCACGAACCACACGCTGGCAAGAGCCTTCCACGTAGACCCGTTGAGCGATCCCATCTGCCAGAAGACGATGCGGTCGCGGCTGACATTATCGGCCAGGTACAGGCAGAACGCGATTGCGGCGTTTGCCACCGCAGTTACCGCAATACCCGTCAAAATCATGGAGAGAACTTTCGCCCGACCTGAGGAACGCGAGAGAAAATAAACCAGCGCTGTTGCCGCGAGGGCACCGCCGAAGGCGAAAGCTGGAACCGTGTAAATATCGAAGAATTCGAGATTGAAAACGACCGCTACACATGCTCCCACTGCGGCGCCTGAAGACACACCGATAACCCCGGGCTCGGCCAGCGGGTTACCGAAAACCGCCTGCATGACCGCGCCCGAGCATCCCAGGGCAGCGCCCACGAGCAGCCCCAAAAGCACACGCGGAAAACGAATATTCCACAGGGTGCTGTCTTCAAGATAGGCGGTCGGATCCTTGGGAATCATACCCAAGCGGCGCCCCAGCGAAGCCATCACATGATCGGTCGGAATATTGTACTGACCCAACCCCGCCGACACCACGGTTATGACGATCAGGGCAATACTCAGAAAGCCAAAAGTTGCGAGAATACGGATGCGGCGTTTGCTGCGATAATCCGCGCTGCCGGGAGTCGCCGCATCAGTGCGGTTGGACGAATTCACAGGTGGAGCCTCTTAATGCTGGGGTGCATAGATAGCGCGGGCTAGGGAAAGCAGAACAGCGGGGGTATTCGGACCGTAGGATAGAATCTGCCCGTCGTTCATATCAACCACGCGCCTGCTCTTTCCCGCGTTCGTTTCGGCAACCCCCGGGCGTGCCAAGAATCCATCCAAGCCGCCGGTGGATTCTACGCCGTGAGTCATGGTCAAAATGACATCCGGGTTCACCTTGACCAGCGCCTCGCTATTCGCGGGAACAATGTTGCGCGTTCCCTGCTCGGAAGCCACATCTCTGCCCTCAAGCGCGGCAATCAGATCATCCGCGCCGGAACCCTTGCCGAGAATGAAGAATACCCCGGCATTACCGCGCACGTACAGGAATGCCATTGACAGTTTCTTATCGCCTTCAGGGGCAACTTCTTTGATGGTATTCAGGGCATAATCAAGGTCTTTCTGCACGCGCTCGGCGACCTTATCGCCCGCCTCCTGCACACCTAAAGCCTGTGCCACAGCCTTGAGCTGGGGAATGATCTTATCCATGCGCCTCTCATGGTCGAACACCACCACAGTCACGCCCGCATCGCGCAGTTGTTCAACAACTTCTTCGGGACCATTGCTCTTATCCCAGAGCACAAGATCGGGGTTCGTCGCGAGAATCGCATCCGCGTTCAGATCGTGGCCATTCTGAGTGACGAGCGGCAGCTTCGCTAGCGAAGACTCGGTTGAAGACGTTACACGACCGACCAGACGATCACCCAAACCCAGCGAGATGACCTCTTGCGCGAGAGTGCCGTACAGATCAAGAGCCAGGATGCGGTTCGCCGACTTAACAGTCACCTCATCGCCCTTGAAATCCTTGAAAGTCACGGGAAGCTGCGGGGTGGGAGTCTCAACCATCGGCTGAACTTCGGGGGTGTTCTTCGCGCTGCTGGGACCCGTCAGCGATTTCGGATCGGAAGAAACATTGCTCTTGAGCTCCTGCGCAAGGTTCTCAAGCTCAGACTTGGTGGTCTGTTCATCAACCACGGAATGCGAGGATGCGCTCGTGCTGCCCGGATTTTGGGTGCCGATGCCGCATCCGGAGATAAAAAACATGGATGCCGCTAATAGCGCGGCGGTAACCTTCTGCGATGCGCTCGCTCTGCCGTGCCGGTGTCTGGGGCGTGTTGTTGCGCCGGGGTGTGAGAGACGAAAAGCCATATGAAGAGTTCCTATCGGCTAAAACTGTGAGTGTATGTATTCGTGATGAGAGCGTGTGCTTAGGGTGAGGGTGCGGGTAGTCGATACTACCCGCACCCTGGCGCATCCGGTGAGCTATGAGGTGCGGATGCTGCACCGAGGAATAAACCCGAGCCTAAGAACCGCCGCATATGCCGGTGGTTGATAGGCCGATCTTAGGTTTATTCGGAGCGCTCAGACATCCTGGAGGACTTGCGACGGCGGGTGTACAGCACTGCACCAATGCCGGCGGCCAGAGAGGCCAGACCACTAGCAACCCCAGCCTCTACACCGCTGGCACCGGTATGCGCCAGACGACCATGAGAGCCGCGTGCGTTGAGAGATTCGCATCCCTGACCCTGATATACGGTTTCGGTCACAGTCTGGGTGGCCTGGGTTTTGGCGGTGTTGCCCGCGGGCTGTGTACCCGAAAGCGACGCTGAGAAGCTCAGCGGAGCCATATCCTTACCCGCCTCGTAGAAACCTGCAAACGCTTTAGCACCCTCAGCGGTAATGGTAGTGCCCGCACCGCTGATGGAAATCTTATCGCCAGAGACCTGCAAACCGCTCACATCAACGTTGAGCAGAGCAACTTCACCGTAATTATGCGATTTGCCGTCCATATCGTTGCCGACCATCGTTGCGTAGAGAACGGCGGTCTTGCCGTTGATCTCCAGACGCGGGTTTGAGATGGTGGTGTCCAGAATTCCGTGGTGTCCGGTGAAATGCACCGAACCGGTGAAGGAAATCGAGCCCTTACCATCCTTGAAGGAACCCGTACCCTTCGCCCACTGGAAGGCATTATTGGAATAGGTGGTACCGTTCAGATCCCAGCTGCCGTTAGCGATGCCGCCGCGAATGTAGTTGCGGAAGGAATCGCGCACGCCCCATCCAAGATCTGCGCTGGCGACCTTACCATCTGCGGATGCAGCCGGTGCATTCTTTGCAGCCTTAACGGGAACCTGCTTGGTCACGGTCACCGGGGTGCAGACGGGCTGGGCGGGGTTCTTTGAGACGCTGCTGAAGGAACCGCTCTTACCGCCATTCGGGTGTGCAGCCGGGGTGGAGCCGTTACGGGAAGGGGAGGCACTGCCGCCGCCATTGTTCACGGAACCGCCAAAGTTCGTGCCGCCAATACCCGCATTCGCGTTATTACCTAGGTTCGTCGAACCGCTGCCGGTGTTAGAACCCTTAACCGTGGTGTCGGTAACCTTGTTTTCCACCAGCTGAGAACCGAGTTTTGCGCTGAAGGAGAGCGGAGCCATAGCGCGCTTGTCGGCGTCATTGTACTGCCCGGCGAAGATCGCCTCAGACCCCTCGACGGTAACGGTAACGGCTGCATTCTTAGCCGAGAGCACGTTATTTTCTAAGGTTGCACCGCTCAAATCGACCTCGGCGAGTACAAGATCTTTGAAGGTGCGGTTTTCGCCCTGCATGTTGAGCGCTTCGGCGTCGACAACCAGGTAGCCCTTGCCCTCTTTGATGACTAGGCGGGTGTTCTCGAAGCTGCTGTTGAGCTGACCGTGATGCCCGCTAATGTGCACCTTGCCCGCGAAGTTGATCTGACCGGTCTTCGTGGACTCATCGTACGAGCCGGATGCGCTGGTAAAGTCCAGCCCGCCCGCCGCATTCTTCGACAGACCCTCGACGGTGATGTTACCGCGCGCAATGGTGTTGAGGTAGTGCAGGAAGGAATCACGAATATTCCAGGTCAGGTTGCCGGATTCAATAATGTGCCCTTGACCTTTCGGCACGTCGGTTCTCGGCGCTGCATCGGTAGCCGGAGGCTGAGCCGGTGCGGGCTTAGCGGCTTCCGAGCTTTGTGAGGGCTGCGGTGCCGGTTGAGAGCTGGGTGCTTCGCTGGGCTTTGAAGGGTTTGAGGTAGGCGCCTCAGAAGTTTGAGAGGGTTGCGGTGCCGGAGCTTCGGAACTCTGTGAAGGCTGCGGCTCTGGCATTTCAGCAGGTTTACTTTGCTCTGGCGCAGGCTGAGATGGCTCAGGAGCTGGATCGGCAGGCTTGCTCGGTTCTGGTGCAGGCTGCTCGGGTTGAGTAGGCTCAGGTGCAGGCTGAGTCGGCTCCGGGGTCGGATCAGCAGGTTTCTCCGGTGCCGGTGCCTGCTTGGTAACGAGCTTCGCGGAGAATGCCAGCGCATCCAGCTCTTGCCCCGCCTGATAGAACCCGGCAAACACCGAAGTTGCTTCTGTGCTGAGTTTTACCTTGGTTGCATCAGATGCTGCCAAGGTCAGCTGCCCGCCCTCGTTTTTCAGGGAGGAAGCATCGAAAGTACCAATCAGCGTGTGATCGTGCTGTACGGGCGGGTTCGGGGTGGTGTTGCCGTTATAGGGGCGTTCGCTGATATTTGCGTATAGGCTGCCTTGCCCGTCTTTGATGACAAGTTCCAAGTCGCTGATAGTTACTTCGAGCACGCCGTGGTGCCCGGTGTACTTCACGCTGGAGCCGGTGAATTTAACGTGGTATGAACCGTCTGCCTCGACGGTACCTTCAGCGGCGGTGAAGTGATAAGAACCATCCGCGTTGGAGGTAGCACCGGTTAGTTCCTGCGAACCACCGGCGACAGGACCGGTGATGTATCTGCGGAATGAGGATTTGACGCCCCAATCTACGGATGCATCCTGCAGGCTTTGTGATGCGGCAGCTGGCGCCTGCTCAGAGACGATCTGCGCGGTCGGTGCGGGTTGGTTCGCTAGGGCGGGGGTGGCGGCGATGCCACTGAGGCCAACGGCGGCAGACGCTAGAAACGCCCATGAGCGCTTCGCGTTATGCGACATAGACATGTGTTCCTCTATTCGTGGTTTTAGTAATGAGCAGTCTTAGTCTAGACCTATTAGCTAAGACTTGTGTAGCTTAATTGTAGTACTTTGCTTCATGATGAGGTTACCCTTAATAAAATTTTTTAGCATCGGTGTTGCAAAACCAAAAATTTAGTGACACTATGTCATTTATTGATTTGGTGACACAGTGTCATCAAAAATATTCATGACTCTCAACTCAATCAGGAGGCGTTCCGTGACCGCCATTATTACCCCCGAAACCACCTCTCCCGATGCTGCCGAACAGCGGTTTTCGGCCCGGCTAAAAGCGAGCACCAAGTGCGTGCATGATAATGCCGAGCACTCTACCTTTATGGAAGATTTGATGGGCGGGAAACTCGATACTTCCGCGTATTTACGCCTCATCAACCAGTACACCTATATCTATGAGGCGCTGGAGGAAATCTCTCGGAATCTGCGTGTATCCGGTAACCCACTGACCGATCCTTTCACGCTGGAAGGGTTGGATCGTACCGCCGCGATTCACCATGATATTCGTGCTCTAGGGCAGACCGAGATTGACGCCCCGTTGCCAGCGACTATCGAATACGTGGCGTGTATCAAGGCGACCGCGCAGGCTCCCGAGCGGTTCTTGGCGCATCATTATTTGCGCTATCTGGGGGACCTCTCGGGTGGACAGGCGGTGGCGGCTCTGGTGGCGCGCCATTACGGTATTGCGCGGGATGCGCTGACCATGTACTCGTTCCCGCAGCTTCCCAAGCCGAAGGTCTTCAAGGATGGATACCGGGAGCTTCTTGATCGCGCTCCTTTGAGCGAAGAGCAGCGTGAAGCCCTGATTGACGAGGCTATGGAAGGATTCCGTATTAATGCCGCGCTCTTTGCCCAATTAGGTGAGCAGGATGGCTGTCTGTAAGCGTCTCGATAGATGTTCAAAGTTCGCGTTTGAGGTATATCGGGACCATTTGTGACAAATTGTTACACTTGTATAGACAGCGCCTCAGAGTGTTTATTATCACTGAAAAATATACGTAAATAACCGTTATATGACACTTACAGGGCAGATTTAGACACGCGCTTAGGCAATTCATCCTGTGACGCGGACATATAAGGATGCGGTGGTTCCTCAGAGAGAAAGCCACCGCATCCTTCGTTACAGAGGCAGTATCTCTCACGTTAGGGAAGAAGCGACAGCCTTCGGTTCTTCAAAACTTTTGTCAGCTGTTTCAGGCGATGGGAATCGAAGGGCAGCTCTTCCTGAGCCTGTTCCAGCATGCTCTCGGTAGCGGAAAGAACCTCGCGAAGTACTCGGTCAGCAATTTTGGCAGATATTCCTAGTTCATGAGCAAATTCAAGGAACTTGCGGCGTGATAGCCCATCACGTTTACCGCTGAGAAGAATCGCCATGTTTTTATCCCCATAAGGTGCCGTAGACGGAATGTCGTAGATGGGCGAGAGCTCGTATTGTCCTTTACGGTTTTCTACGATTGACAGATTTTTAGCGTGTAAATCCCCATTTCCGGTGAGCCATGCGTAGACAAACTGCCGAAAAATTTCGGGGGCGGCAAGGCGGGGCGAAAAGACCTGTCGAAGAATGACATGGGCACTTTGCTCAGCCGTCAGATTATACTTATCCGCCGGATAGCGGTTATTGAGTTGGCATGCATCTTCAACGGCAAGGCGGTGGGCTGCTCCATGCTCATCTACGTAGCGGTCAAAACGACGGATAAGGAGCCCGGGGCGCCCAGTAGCATCATGTACAAGACGGTGAGAAACGACTCCGGGTGATGCATGTATTCCGTGGGCTATCGTGAGAAAAAATGCTTCATTTTCCACTACGTGCGGGTACTCGGGAGGAGAGACTTTAAGAAGATAAAAATCTTCGTTACTTTGCAGCGGGATCGTAAGCATTTTTCCCGAAACTTTATCCTGAACGCCCGGTATAGAGACAGGGTCTATAACGCTTTGCTGAGTGATAATTTCTGAAAACCTAATGTTGTGGAAGTTTTGGCCCTGGATAATGTCATGCCCATCGGGGACGACAAGCTGGGCGGGCTGGTCACCATGAGGTACCACCTGCACATCCCCAACAGTATCGGCTCCTACTGCAATCAACATGCGGAGCTCGTCGTCCGAGGATACTTTGAGATGCTGACGCAGTCCGGTAAGCCGACGGCCCTCAGGAAGAAGACCTGTAAAGAATGGTGGTAACGCACCACTCCCGTACAGGTATGCTTCCGCGCGTATGGGGAGGGTAGAGGATATAGGTTTGCCATCGGATTCTATGTAGTTTTCGGCATATGTGTACGCTGTACCGCCGTGGTCTGTTTGGGAAAAATGGCCAGCGAGGTTCCCCTTTTTATAGACGTCTGCAAGGATTTCATGCATTAGCGCTCCCGAGGGATGAGATCGATGCCGAGGGTGTCGAGTACGGCGGTTACTTTGTCAAAGGCGATAGACTCGCGCCCTTTTTCGAGATCGCGGATCGTGCGCTCCGAGACTCCGGCAAGAAGCCCCAAATACTCCTGCGTAATCCGAAGTTCGCGGCGATGCTCGCGAACGATCTGGGCGAGCGAGCCCCGTAAATCCTGTGGCACGAGCACATCCTTTCTATGAGTCTGAAACCCTATAAATCGGCAAAATAATTCCGAATTCACGCCATTATGGCATGAAAATTGGTGAAAACACTATATTTCGGCAGTATTTTGCCGATATATGTAGTTTTTGGGGTTAGAGGGTGGAAAACTACGCTTCTCGGCAGAATATTTCCGATTTTTAGGCTTCCTGATAGCCGTCGTGCGGATGCGGTGGCTCGCCGAGAAGGCTGAGCCACCGCATCCTTTGTTACCGCCGTATGCGCGTTGTAACTCAACTGCACATGACACTACCTGCTGCTACGCGGCCTGAGGCTCGGGTTTGGGTCCGGCTATGACCGAGCGATCGCGATTCTGCGCTATGCGCACGGCCGGGGTGAGCGCCGAACCTGCCCAAAGAGCCATGACCGCATAGAGACACAGGATCGGCACGGTCGAAAACAACAAGGCATACTGCGCAAGATGGTTGAGGCTGTTGAATCCGCCACCGATGGCGGCACCCAGCCACATAGGCGAAATATATAGACCGATAAACGCCACCCACGTCAAAACACGTGCGATACCGGATAACCAGGCGGGCAGGTGCGCAAAAAACAGAGGGAAAGCGTCAAGAACAAGCGTCATGATAATCAGCGGGAACATGACGTTATGATGCGACCAGCTGATGGGGGAGATGCTCACCATCAAAAACCCGCCGACCGCCACCTGAGATAGCACAAGATTACGGCGAATAAGCTGGCGCAGAAGCACCGCACAGAGACCGATCGTAGCAAGCGCAAGAGCGTAATATACAGGCCTCAGAGTGGGCTCGCGCAGACCCAGGTGCATCAGCCAGCCTTGAATCGAAATATTATCGGCGAAGTTAATACCTCCAACACGGCCGGAATCCGAAACGGCGCTCGTCCAGAACGTAACTGCCTGCTGCGGAAGGAAGATAAACCCAAGAAGAATGGTCGTGCCGAAAGAAGCGCCTAGGGTAAGGATGCCGCGCCAGTCTTTGCGCATGAGCAGAATAAGGCCGAAGGCAAGCGGGGTGAGCTTAATACCGCCCGCGATGCCGATAAGCGCACCCCGGGGAATGCGGGTTGCCGGTCGTATAAAATCGGCAAGCACCAGCGTAAGAATGATGGGGTTGATTTGTATCAGCGAGAGCCCACGCCGCCAAGGTCCGGTCATAATAATGATGAACGTGAGAGCGGCGATGATGCCGTATGTGCCGAGTCTTTCCTGGAAAGGGATGCTGTAGCCGCGGTCGGTGGCGTAGTTATAGATAAGGGTTGCCAGCCACCATGCAACACCGATGCTGATCGCATACATGATGGCGATACCCACCCATGCGGGCAGAAAAGCGAACGGTAAGAACACGAGCGCGGCAAAGGGCGGGTAGGTGAAGGGCAACCTAAAGTCGCCGTACTCCAGGAGATTGCGGGCGTAGAGATCTTTGTGCATGCCGTCGTTATCGAAGATGGTCATGGCACCGAAACGGTAGACATTGAAGTCTAGTCCGCCCGTGAACTCGATATAGATAAGCCAACCGATAACAAAGAGAGCGAATGCCGCGAGCGTTATTCTGCCCGCTTTAGGTATGTCTGGCGTAAAGACCTGCACGGATGGTGCTGCGGTCATGGTGATCTTTCTGTTGTGTCTGTGCATTTTTTTGGATGCGGTTCGGCGGGGCGAATGTGTTATCGGTGTGAACGGTTTATGTAACCTATCCTCCAGTCTAGCGTGTGAAAGCGCAGGTGGGGAGTGCCTTGAGGCAGAAAAAGGCTCTTGATGTGAAGAAAGCGTTGGAAACTCCGCTTTATTCACATCAAGAGCCTAGCTGTGCCGATAGAGGGATCTAGCCCTGCGCCACCTCACCAAAGTGAGCTGCCATGGTGCCTTCGTGAGCGGC
>ERZ772928.767-NODE-767-length-14048-cov-7.481669_pt1 | contig 14048 bp, 11 predicted proteins | sample MGYA00511686_ERZ772928 | MGnify/ENA primary metagenome ERZ772928 (study PRJEB29015, sample SAMEA2738063) | human oral metagenome | biome: human oral; feature: human-associated habitat; material: saliva | place: China | collected 2219 ... | reverse complement strand
CCCATCCCCACCAAGATGGGCATCGGCCACTCGGGCTTCGAGATCGGCGACGAGGTGGGCCCGGTGGAGAACGAGGACTACGTCTCCATGCTGGTGCGCTTCGAGAACGGCACCGTGGGCACCATGGAGTCCTCCCGCGTCAGCGTGGGACCGCGCGCCGAGTACGTCGTCGAGGTCTACGGCACGAAGGGCTCGGCCCGCTGGAACTTCGAGCGCCTCAACGAGCTGGAGATCTGCCCCGTGCTCGACGGCGGCGCCTCCCACGGCTACACCCGCGCCATGGCCGGCCCCCAGTGGGGCCAGTGGCAGCGCTTCCAGCCCGCCATCGGCACCTCCATGGGCTTTGACGACATGAAGGCCATTGAGGCCGCGCAGTTCATCGAGTCCATCCTCACCGGCAAGCAGGTGGCCCCCTCGGCCGCCGACGCCTGGTGCGCCGCGGAGGTCGACGAGGCCGTTGTCGCCTCGGCGGCCGACGGCCAGTGGCACGAGGTCCCCCGCGTCGAGGGACGCACCACCTTCGACGCCTGAGCCGCGTCGAGCCTCACCTTTCTCTTCACTCCACCACCCACCCATCACAACGACCCCTGCGGCATCGTCGCCGCAGGACTGAGAGGAGACCCCCTATGTCTCAGGGAGTCACGACGTCCCTGCGTGGACTCACCAGGGAAGAGCTCAACAAGGCGGTGGCCGAGACGCCGCCTTCGGGCAAGCACCGCGGCGTCATCGCCATCGCCGCCGTGGCCACGCTCGGCTCACTGCTCTTCGGCTACGACACCGGCGTCATCTCCGGCGCCCTGCCGTACATGTACATGCCCTTCGACGCCAAGGGCCTCCAGCTGACCTCCTTCGAGGAGGGCGCCATCGGCGGCACCCTGCTGGTCGGCGCGGCGCTGGGCGCGCTGCTGGGCGGACTCATGTCGGACCGCTGGGGCCGGCGCCACAACATCACCTTCCTGGCCTTCCTGTTCTTCGCCGGCGCGATCGGCACCACCATCGCCCCCAACGTCTGGGTCATGTACCCCTTCCGCGTCGTCCTGGGCTTCGCCGTCGGAGCCGCCTCCGCGACGGTCCCCGTCTACCTGGCGGAGACGGCCCCCAAACGCATCCGCGGCTCCATCGTGGCCATCGACCAGCTCATGATCGTCACCGGCCAGCTGCTCGCCTTCTCGATGAACGCCATCATCAACTCCCTCCAGGGCGGCCCGAAGATCACCATCGCCAACGACCCCAGCGGGCACTTCTCCCCGGGCACCTACGTCTTCGATGAGATCACCAAGCTCCAGGCCTCCAAGGGCGGTTCAATGAGCGGGGCCGAGTACCACGCCTTCCTCGACCAGCTCAGCATCAGCGCCGGTAACGGCGAGGCCTGGCGCTACATGCTGGTCCTGTGCTCCATCCCGGCCGTGGCCCTGTGGATCGGCATCCGCCTCATGCCCGAGTCCTCGCGCTGGTACCTGGCCAAGGAGCGCCTCTACGACGCCATCGGCTCCCTCAAGCGCGTGCGCGTCCCGGAGAAGGACGGCTCCATCGAGGACGAGATCATGGAGATGGTCGAGGCCCGCCAGCACGAGAAGGACGAGGAGTCCCAGCGCAAGGGCTTCAGCCACGTCATGGCCACGCCCTGGCTGCGCAAGCTGCTGCTGGTCGGCATCTTCCTGGCCGTGGTCAACCAGACCACCGGCGTCAACACCGTCATGTACTACGCCCCCAAGGTGCTGGAGTACGCCGGCATGTCCACCTCGGCCTCCATCACCGCGCAGGTGGCCAACGGCGTCATGTCGGTCATCGGCTCCGCCATCGGTATCTGGCTCATCCTGAAGTTCCGGCGCCGCCAGGTGCTCATCGGCGACGTCATCGGCGTGGGCATCACCCTGCTGGGCATCGCGGCGACCTTCCAGTTCTTCATCGCCCCGCACATGGCCAACCACACCACTCCGCCCACCTGGGCCGCCTACCTCATCCTGGGGCTCATGTCCGTCTTCATGCTCATCGTGCAGTCCTCCAACGGCACGATCGTGTGGACGATGATGGGTGAGATCTTCCCGGCCAACGTCCGCGGCATCATGAACGGCACGGCGATCTTCTGCATGTGGACCGCCAACGCCATCATCACCTGGACCTTCCCGCCCATGATGGAGACCCTGGGCGGCGGCATCACCTACACCATCTACGGCGTGCTCAACCTGGTCGTCGCCGTCGTCCTGTTCAAGATCATGCCGGAGACCAAGGACAAGTCCCTGGAGGAGATCGAGGTCGAGATGGAGAAGCTCTACTCCTGACCCCGCCCCCAGCACACGCGCTCCCGGGAGGACCCGAAAAGGGCTTGTCAGGACAAAGTCCTGTTGCTAGGTTCGTTGCACGGGCCACCACCCGGCACCGACGCCGGCCCCTCCTCCCGGGAGCGCACCACTGGCGGCCCCGAGCCGACGGCGCAGCAGCCGCCCGCGCCTCACCGCCACCTCACCGCACGCACCCACTGACCACCGCCCATCACCACCCGAGCGAGAACACGGAGCAACGATGTCCTTCACCCTCGACCCTGCAACCGCCATCTCCGACCCCCACGGCATCTCCTGGGGCATGCACCCGATCACCTGGCGCAATGACGACATCCCCGAGGTCGGCGCCTTCAACACCCTGGAGGACATGCTCCTCGACCTGGCCGACACCGGCTACGCGGGCACCGAGTGCGCCGGCTTCTTCCCGCCCAAGGAGGAGGTCAAGGCCGCCGCCGAGGCCCGCGGCATCAAGATCGTCGCCCAGTGGTTCTCCTCCTTCATCCTGCGCGACGGCGTCGAGGCCGTCATCCCCGACTTCGAGGCCACCTGCGCCTACCTGGAGTACCTGGGCGCCACCCGCGTCGTCGTCTCCGAGCAGACCGGCTCGGTCCAGGGCATCCGTGACGTCTGCATCTTCACCAACAAGCCGGTGCTCACCGAGGAGCAGTGGCCGGTCCTGGCCGAGGGCCTCAACCGCCTGGGCGACGTCGCCCACGCCCACGGCCTCGAGCTCGTCTACCACCACCACCTGGGCACGGTCATCCAGACCAAGGAGGAGACCATCCGCCTCATGGAGCTGACCGACCCGGCCAAGGTCTCCCTCCTGTTCGACACCGGCCACGCCTACGTGGGTGACGGCGACGTCATGGGCCTGCTGGAGGCCACCATCGACCGCGTCAAGCACGTCCACTTCAAGGACGTGCGCCCCGAGAAGATGGCGGAGTCCAAGGCCGCCGAGCGCTCCTTCCTCGACTCCTTCCTGGCCGGCATGTTCACCGTCCCCGGCGACGGCACGATCGACTTCACCGTCCCCTACAAGTTCCTCGTGGACCACGGCTACTCCGAGTGGATTCTGGTGGAGGCCGAGCAGGACCCGGCCATCGCCAACCCCCTGGAGTACGCCCGCAAGGCGCGCGCCTACCTTGAGGGAACCCTCTTCAAGGCCTGAGACGTCGCAGGGTTCGCGCGGACTCCCCCTCCGAGCGGATCCCACCGGCTGACGCCTCACCTCGACGCTCCCGACCAGTGATGGTTGGGAGCGTCGTCGTTCCCGGGCCGTTGAGGAGCACGCCGGGGCGAGTCGCCCTCCCCGCTGGGGCCCGACGACGATCACCCTTCACTCACCCTTCGCTCAGGCACACCGGCGGGTTTATTCTGGAAAGGGCACTCTTGACCGCGATGACGCACAGGAGGAAAGGTCATGTCCTCGACACAGGTTCCAGGCACAGTGAGTGGGTTCTTCTCCGATGTCCGCCGCTGGGAGCGCACGGATCACCGCCTCACCTGGAGCGACGGCCTGCTGGTCGCCTACTGCGCCCTCTTCTGGTTCGTCGCGGTCCAGGGAATGATTGACCCCCTCCTCCATGACTCCTCACCCGCCTCGAGCGCACTTGTCTACGGCATCACCGGGATCACGGCCTGGGCGGCCCTGCCCCCGCTGCAGCTCATCACCCCCTGGCCGGCTGCCAGACGGGCGCTGCGAGCCGCAGTCTCAATCCTCTCGATCGGCGCAGGAGCAGCGGTTCTCGGGCTGCTTCACGGGATCGGGCTGGCGACCCAGCACACTACTCTTTGGGACTACCTGCTCAGCGCGACCCTCCCCGCGACGGCACTCATCTTCCTGGGCGTCTCCGGGATCGCCACGCTGCTGCGCACCGCTGCGGCGCCCCGTTGACGCAGCCCCGGCAGCGCTCACGCAGGCCACCGTCGACGGCGAGGTCCCCATCGATCCTCGCCGTCGACGACTATGCATTAGTCCGGACAAAGTTCAACCCACACCCCGACTCTTCTCACCGCTGAGAGGTCCCGTGCTCCCCACCTTGACCACCACCGCCTGGATCCTGCTCGCGGTCGTGGCGGCCCTGTGCGGCATCGCCAAGACCGCCCTGCCCGGGGCGGCCACCATCGCCGTGGCCCTGTGCACCGCGGCGCTGCCGGCCAAGGAGTCCACCGGTGCCATCCTGCTCATGCTCATGACCGGCGACCTGCTGGCCGTGTGGAGCTATCGCGGCGACGCGGACTTCCGCATGCTGCGCAGGCTCTTCCCCGCGGTCCTGACCGGCGTCGGCGCCGGCGCCCTGTTCCTGCACCTGGCCTCCAACGACTCCACTCGCCGCCTCATCGGCGCCATCCTGCTGATCCTGGTCCTCATCACGCTCCTGCAGCGCCGCTCGGCCGCCAGGAACAGGTCCGACGAGGCGCCCGAGTCGGCGCGCCCGACCCCGGCCGGCAGCCGCCTGGCCCGCCTGGTCTACGGCAGCCTGGCCGGCTTCACCACGATGGTCGCCAACGCCGGCGGACCGGTGACCTCCATGTACTTCCTGGCCTGCCGCTATCCGGTCAAGGCCTTCCTGGGGACGACGGCCTGGTTCTTCTTCCTGGTCAACCTGGTCAAGCTGCCCTTCTCCGTCTCAGCCGGCCTGGTCAACCCCACGACCCTGTCACTGGCCGTGATCGCAGCACCGGTCGTCATCGCCTCGGCCCTGGCCGGTCGACGCCTCGCCGAGCACATGGATCAGCGGGTCTTCGAGCCGATTATCGTCGTCCTGACCGTCGTCTCCGCACTGCCCCTGCTGCGCTAGCGCGGTCCGACTGCCGGGCCGCGTCCGGCACACAGCTGCGCAACCCCTATTTCTCCGGCCGACAAAACAGGCCCCTACCAGCGGTTATTTCCCTCAAACACGCCTGTCTGACATCACATCGCCAGCTCATGGCGGAGCGTTGACGCGATTTATCCTGACCGTTACCGTATTCATCAGTATGAAGAGTTCGGCCAGTATTGATTATCTTGACGTTTCGTCTGGCAGGGACGCCGGCGACGACGTCGACGCTGTCACGCCCCCGGCCACCTCCCCGGTCCCGCAGGACGAGGCGGCAGCCCCCTTCCTGGTCAGCGCCGATATCCATGCCGTCATGCTGGGACTGTGGGCCTCGGGCCTCAGGTGCGTCATCGTCTACGCCCTGGCTCCCGTCATCGGCGCCGCGGGCCCCCTGGCCATCGGCGCCGCCCTGGTCATCCAGGTCGCCGGCACCGCGATCAGCGTCAGTGGCGCCTTCTCCCTGTGGCGGCGGCGCGAGCGCGGCTACTTCGTATACGCCCTCATTGCGGCCCTGACCTGTCTGTGTGCCGTGGCCGCTCTGCTGACCCCCGCCGGGTCCTAACCCGCGCCGATAAGCACTGCCATGGATCCCACGGTTACACCCCTCCCCTCCCCGCCCTCCCGCACCCGCCGGGCGATGGCCTTCGTGCGCCGCTGGCTGTCGGCGGCGGCCGGCCTCGGGATGCTCATCGTCACTGTCAGCGGCATGCTCCTGCCCCACCAGGGGGAGATCCTGGGTGCATTGAACCCAACCGTCTCCACCCGCAACGCCGGCTCCGGCCAGGACTCCTTGCCTCAGGCGGTCGAGACGATCAAGAACGCCCATCCCGACGAGCCCGTCTTGTCGGCGAGGTGGGACACCGACGTCGTCGAGGTGCGGACCGAGCAGGCCACCTACACGGTCAACCCCGCCACCGGGCACGAGACCAGTAGGGCCTCGGCAACCCCGGTCTGGGTCTCAGTCCTGGACAACCTGCACCGGTGTCTGCTGTCCTGCCGGGGGCCTGGCCACGTGAGCTGGATGTCCCAGGAGATCCCCCACACCGGTTGGCGTCACGGCCACCGGGGACTGACCGTCGGGGGGCTGGTCGTGGCCACCCTGGGAGTGGTCCTCGCGGTCCTGACCGTCAGCGGGCTGCGCACGTGGTGGCCGATGCAGCGCCATCGACGCACTGCCCTGTCCGCCCGCCGGCGCACGCAGCACCTCTCCCGGGACACCGACCTGCTCAAGGCGGCCGGACTGGTTCTCCTCCCCCTGCTGTTCCTGTGGGGCTACTACGCCAGCGCGTTCAGCATCCGCCCCACCCAACCGGCCGCACCGGTCTCCATGACCGCTCGCCAGTCCCCGGCAGGATCAACCAGCACGGGCCCGGCCCAGGACATCGGGCCTCATCGCGCCGTCGCCGCCGCTCAGGAGGCCGGCGGCGGACAGGCGGTCGCCCTGTTCCTGCCTCAGCCGAGCGACCCGTCGTCGACGTACACGGTCTGGGTCGCTCACGGAGAACGGCTCACCCCGGGGCAGTCCCCCGACGACGTCGCGGTAAGCATCGCAGTGAATGTCGACCCCGGAACCGGGCGGACCACGCTCCCCTCCACGCCCGGCCACCGGCCGACCACGCGGGCGGACTAGCGCCTATGACACCTGTGCCGACCCCTGAGTATGTGCCCGTTCCCACATCACAAGACAGGCGGAGATCGGGCCTTTGGTCGCAGATGACCCGCAGGTGGGGGCACAATCGGACCCGTACGGCACCGGAATGAGCCGGCGCCCCTGACTCCAAGACAACGCGAGAAGGACCTAACGTGGCGCGCAGTATCTACATCGCCTCACCCAACGCCGGAACCGGGAAGTCAACGGTGGCCCTCGGGCTGGTCTCCTGCCTGACCAAGGTGGTCGCCAAGGTCGGCGTCTTCCGTCCCTTCGTGGAGAGCCGTGAGGGCGATGCCTTCCTCACCCTCCTGCTGAACCGTGCCGGCTCCACCACGCCCGCCGAGCAGTGCGTCGGCGCGACCTGGGACGAGTTCCACGCCGACCCCGAGGAGGCTCTGGCCCGCATCGTCGACGCCTACCGGGCCCTGGCACGCGAGCACGATGTCGTCATCATCGACGGCTCGGACTTCACCGACGTCGCCGGCAACCCCGAGCTGGCCCTCAACGCCCGGGTGGCGGCCAACATCGGCGTCCCGGTGCTGCTGGTGGTCTCCGGGCAGCACGACGTGGAGGACGTCGTCGCCTCCGTGGAGGTCTCCATGGCCGAGATCGCCGACAACCACGCCCGCACCGTCGCGGTCGTGGCCAACAAGTGCCTTCCCGAGACCCGCCAGGCCGTCGGCGAGGCACTGACCGCCATTGAGGGCATCACCTCCACCACGCTGCCCGAGGTGCCGCTGCTGGCGGCTCCGGTGGTGCGCGAGGTGCTCGACGCCGTCGAGGGCACTCTCATCGCCGGTGACGAGACGCTGCTCGACCGCGAGGCCGAGTCCGTCCTCGTGTGCGCCATGGACGTCTCCCACGTCCTGGAGCGCCTGACCGCGGGCCAGCTCGCCATCGTCCCGGCCGACCGCTCCGCCATGCTCATCTCCCTCATGGCGGCCCAGGCCTCCTCGAGCTTCCCGATCCTGTCGGGTCTTATCCTCAACGGAGGCTTCGAGGTGGCGCCCCACGCGCTGCGCCTCCTGGAGGGGCTGGACGTCAACATCCCGGTCATCACCTCCCCGCTGGACACCTTCACCGCCGCCTCCGCGGCCGGCTCCCTGCAGGGCCTGCTCGCCCACGGCTCCGAGCGCAAGATCGACGTCGCCGTGACCACCTTCGAGCAGGAGGCCGACGTCGACGCCCTCCTGTCCGCCCTGGAGGTCGAGCCCTCCGAGGTCGTCACCCCCATCATGTTCCAGGCCGAGCTGGTGGAGCGCTCGCGCGCCAACCGCAAGACGATCGTCCTGCCCGAGCCCGACGACGACCGGGTCCTGCGGGCCGCCGACGCCATCCTGCGCCGCGGCATCGCCGACCTGGTGCTGCTGGGTGACGAGACCACGGTGCGGGCCCGCGCCACCGAGCTGGGCCTGGACATCGCCGCCGCCCGGGTCGTCGCCACCAACGACCCCGAGCTGCTGGAGAAGTACGCCGAGGAGTTCGCCCGCCTGCGCGCCAAGAAGGGCGTCACCCTGGAGCAGGCCCGCGAGAAGGTCCAGGACGTGTCCTACTTCGGCACGATGATGGTCCACATGGGAGACGCCGACGGCATGGTCTCGGGCGCCGCCCACACCACCGCCCACACGATCGTCCCCTCCTTCCAGATCATCAAGACCAAGCCGGGGACCTCGATCGTCTCCTCGGTCTTCCTCATGCTCCTGCAGGACCGGGTGCTCGTCTACGGCGACTGCGCCGTCAACCCCGAGCCCAACGCCGCCGAGCTGGCCGACATCGCCATCTCCTCGGCCGCCACGGCCCGCCAGTTCGGCGTTGAGCCGCGTGTGGCGATGCTGTCCTTCTCCACCGGGACCTCCGGCAAGGGCGCGGACGTGGACAAGGTCCGTGAGGCCACCGAGCTGGTGCGGGCCAAGGAGCCCGACCTCGCCGTCGAGGGCCCCATCCAGTACGACGCCGCCATCGACCCGACCGTGGCCGCCAAGAAGGCCCCGGACTCGCTCGTGGCCGGGCGGGCCAACGTCTTCATCTTCCCGGACCTGTCCAGCGGCAACATCGGCTACAAGGCGGTCCAGCGCTCCTCGGGCGCCATCGCCATCGGCCCGGTCCTCCAGGGCCTCAACAAGCCGGTCAACGACCTCTCGCGCGGCGCCCTGGTGGAGGACATCATCAACACCGTCGCCATCACCGCCGTCCAGGCCCAGGGCTGAGCCCTTCAGCGGCGTGGTACCGGGCACCGGTCCCACGCCGCTGAGGCTCACCCGGGACCCTCATCAGTCATCCAGTCATCCCCGCGTTCATCCCCGACCGTTCTTGAAAGGCACCCCGTGACTCAGCGCACCGTCCTCGTTATCAACTCCGGCTCCTCCTCCATCAAGTACCAGCTGGTCGACCCCGACTCGGGCGCCTCGCTCGCCTCCGGCCTGGTGGAGCGCATCGGTGAGGAGACCGGCGCCATCACCCACAAGCACGGCGAGGAGCGCACCGAGATCACCGAGCCGGTCCCCGACCACGGCTTCGGCCTGTCCGAGGTGCTGCGCCTGTTCGAGGAGCAGGGCCCCTCGCTGGCCGACGCCCACATCGTGGCCGTGGGCCACCGGGTCGTCCAGGGCGGGCGCTACTTCTCCGGCCCGGCCCTCATCGACGACGACGTCGTGGCCCGTATCGAGCAGCTCGTGCCGCTGGGCCCGCTGCACAACCCCGCCCACCTCAAGGGCATCGAGGTGGGGCGCCGGCTCCTGTCCGACGTGCCGCACGTGGCCGTCTTCGACACCGCCTTCTTCCAGGACCTGCCCGAGGAGGCCGCCCGCTACGCCCTGGACCGCGAGGTCGCCGACACCTACTCCATCCGCCGCTACGGGGCTCACGGCACCAGCCACCAGTTCGTCTCCGGGGCGGTCTCCGAGTTCCTGGGACGCGACGACCTCAAGCAGGTCGTCCTGCACCTGGGCAACGGGGCCTCGGCCTCGGCGGTCGTGGCCGGGCACGCCGTGGACACCTCCATGGGCCTGACCCCGCTGGAGGGCCTGGTCATGGGCGGGCGCACCGGCGACATCGACCCGGCCGCCGTCTTCCACCTGGCACGCGTGGCCGGCATGTCCATCGACGAGATCGACCACCTGTTCAACCGCGGCTCGGGCATGAAGGGCCTGGCCGGGGACAACGACATGCGCGAGGTGTGGAAGCGCATCGGCGCCGGCGAGCAGGAGGCCCGCGAGGCCATGGACATCTACCTGCACCGCCTCGTGAAGTACGTGGGCGCCTACACCGCCGTCATGGGCGGCCTGGACGCCCTGACCTTCACCGCCGGTATCGGCGAGAACGACGCGAACCTGCGCCGTGAGCTCGGCGAGCGCCTGGGCTTCATGGGCGTCACGATCGACCAGGAGGTCAACGAGACCCGCTCCGACGAGCCGCGCGTCATCTCCACCCCGGACTCGAAGGTCACCGTGCTCGTGGTGCCCACCAACGAGGAGCTCGCCATCGCGCGCCAGGCGCTCACCCTCATCTGAGCCGCTTCCGGCAGCGCGCTCAAGGATCTGACGTCGAGCCCTGCCGGGCCCGGACATCACCGCGGTGCCGCAGCCGCCCCACCAGGGGAGGCTGCGGCACCGTCGTCGTCCCCCAGGGGGGACAAACATGCTGTCGGCGGTGCGCGCGCGAGCCCCCGGGGGCTTCCATGGAGTCATGAGCAACGCACCTGTCACCGCACCGATCATCAACCGCACGCCACGACCCCCTGCCCCTCCAGCAATACCCCTCCCCCGGACCGCGGCCACGAACGGGAACACGCCGGTTCCTGCCCCGGTTCGGCAACCTGCCGCCCCCTACGTCGCGGCCCCGGCCGCACCCGGCGCCGCGCCCGCCCCAGCCGCCCTCCCTCCATCGAAGGGACTCGTGGTGACCACGGAGGGACTGACCCGCACCTACAACGGCGTCAACGCCGTCGACGGCTTGAACCTGTCCGTGCCCGCCGGCGGCATCTACGGCTTCCTGGGCCCCAACGGCGCCGGCAAGTCCACCACGATGAAGCTCCTGCTGGGCCTGACCCGCCCGACGTCGGGCAGCATGAGTGTCCTGGGACGCCCGGTCAGCCAGCGCCACCCCCTGCCGCCGGGAACCATCGGCTCCCTCATCGAGGGCCCCTCCTACTACCCGAGCCTGACCGGCAAGGAGAACCTGGCCATGGTGGCCTCCTACCTGGGGCTGGCCTCCAACCGCGTCCAGCACGCCCTGGCCACCGTCAACCTCATCGGTCAGGAGAACAAGCAGGTCAAGCACTACTCCATGGGCATGAAGCAGCGCCTGGGACTGGCCATGGCGCTGCTGTCGAACCCGGCCCTCATGCTCCTGGACGAGCCGACCAACGGGCTCGACCCCGCCGGGGTGGCCGAGATCCGCCAGCTCATCGTCACCCTGGCCCGCCAGGAGGGCGTGACGATCATCGTCTCCTCCCACATCCTGTCCGAGATCGAGCAGATGGCCGACACCGTCGGCATCATCTGCGCCGGACGCCTGCGCTATCAGGGCGCCCTGGCCGGACTGCGCGACGAGGGAGTCATCGAGCTGCTCGTCTCCTCGCCCACGGCCGTCGCCGCGCTCCTGGCCTCCCTCGGGGTGGCCCACGAGGTGCGGGACGGCGCCGTGCGCACCCCCATGATGCCCGACGACGTCGTCGGCGAGCTCATCACCCGCATCGTCTCCTCCGGGACGACCGTCTACCGGGTCCAGACCGTGCGCAAGACCCTCGAGCAGGCCTTCCTGGAGCTGACCGAGCCGGTCCTGGCCGCCCAACCTCCCCTCGCCTCTCAGGAGATGAACCGATGAGCACCCCAGTGAGCACAACGGGACCGGCGGCCACCATGGCCGCGCAGCCAACACCACCGACACAGCACCTGACACAGCCCCCGACGCAACCGGCAGCGCCGCGCGCACTCCCCCTCTCCCCGCTGAGCAGGGCGTGGACCACCCTGGCCCTCGAGCTGGGCAAGCTGCGCCGCAAGCGTTACTGGCTCATCACCGCCAGCGCCACCGCCGTGTGCCTGGCATGGTGCAGCATGCTCATCACCCAGCGGGCGAGCGGCCCGGTTGCCGCACGCCACGCCACGCTCGCCCTGGATGAGTTCATCCAGATCATCGCCTTCCTCATGCCCATCATCACCGCGGTCCTGGCCTCGCGCATCGTCACCGTGGACACCGAGGAGCGCATGGGCCAGCTGATGACGGCGCTGGGGCAGAGCCCCCTGACCCGCTACCGGGGCAAGCTGGTCATCGTGATCCTCACGGTCCTGTGCATGGAGATGTCCCTCTTCGCACTTGTCACCGTGCTGGCCGGCCCGATCGGGCTGACCGTCACCGGCTCCTACTGGAGCACACTGCCTCCCGCCCTTGCGGTGGCGGCGTGCTCAACGCTGGCCATCTCCGCGGTCCAGCTGACGCTGTCCACCTGCTTCGACAAGCAGGGCGTCAGCCTGGGTGCGGCAGCCATCGGCGGCCTCATCGCCGAGAGCCTGCCCTACGCCTACCTCGGGAAGTTCTCATGGCTGCTGCCCTGGGGCATTGTTCCCGCCGCCACCCCCATTGACACGGTCGCCTCCCGCACGTCCATGCGGGAAAGCGGCGACATGACGCTCGTGTCCCAGCCGTGGACCCTGGCGGCGCTCGCCGCGCTGGTCGCGGTCGGGTGGACCGTCGCCGCCCACCTCGTTATCGTCCACCAGGAGAATCACCGATGAGCACCACCGCACCAGCAACACGCCCCGCCGCAGGCCGGCCCCTCCGGCCCACTCAGCACCCGTCAATGCTCCCCGGCACCTCCGGCCCGCCCACGACGCCGCAGCCGACCGGCCTGAGCCGGCCTGCTCCGCCCTCTCCCCAGTCCCGCCCGTCGGTGCGAGCCGCCTGGTACTGGGAGAACCGCAAGGCCCCCAACCGGTGGTACTGGGTCGCCGTCACCGTCCTGTGCTCCCTGGCCTCCCTGTCCGGCTACCTGCAGTACCGCACCTACCGGGGCGAGTTCGAGGCCCAGGGCGTCACCTGGGAGATCACGTGGTCCCAGTCCACGCTCCTGCTCTCAATGCTGTTCCTGCCGCTGGCGCTGGGTGCCTTCGCCGCGCAGATCGCCAGCAGTGAGCACCAGGGAAGGAACTGGCAGAGGATGAGCGCCACCGGCCTGGAGACCACCATGGTTGCGGGCAAGCTGCTGCACGGGCTCCAGGTCGCGGTCCTCACCACCGCGGTCCTGGTCCTGACCACCGCGGTGGCGGGACTCGCCTCGGGTTTCAGCCCGATAGGCCTGGTCGCCTACCTGCCGCGCTTCGCCGTCGTCGCGTTGGGAATGTGGGTCATCCTCACCTTCGTCACCTGGCTGGGCGCGGTCATGACGTCCTTCGCCACCACGATGTCCACGGTGCTGCTGAGCATCATTGCGGGGATGGCGATGCTTCTCGTGGCTCGACCGCTGAGCGTCCTCAACCCCGCAGCCTCACTGACCCGAACCACGTCGGCCATGAGCCCGGGCTACGTGACCTCACTGGGCGCCGCAGCATTCGAGGGCGTCATCTGCCTGGTGTGGGTGGTCCTGCTGACCCTGGCTCTGCGCCGAGCAGTCAGGCGCCGGTCATGAGCCACGGTCCCGCAGCGCCCGCCCCGGCACACGTCTCCCGGGTCCCGCGGACCCTCCTGGACCGGGTGGCTCAGTGGTGGCGCACCAGCACCCTGACCCTGTGGGCGGTGGCCGGGGCCGCGGGCCTCTTCCAGCTGATGGTGCTGAACGTGGCCTCGTACACCTACCCGCACCTGCCCATGCGAGGCTGGGTCATCGCCTCCCTGCTGCTCGCCGGATCGCTGCTGGCCCGACGGCGCTGGCCCCTGGCCGTCGTCACCGCCACGAGCCTGGCCTCGGCCGCCGTCGACCTGTGGGGGCCACGCGGTGGACTCAACCTGCTGTCCATGCTGGCTCTCTACGCCCTGCTCGTGGCCGCCCCCACCCGTGACCGACTCATCGGCTTCGGCATCTGCGCGCTGTGCACCCTCGTCCCCACGGCGCTGGCCAAGTGGCCGCAGGTGAGCGCGTTGAGCCCTGATTTCCTCGCTCTGCTGCTCGTGCTCGCGGTGGCCTCGATCTCCCGCTCCCGCCGGGAGGCCCTGGAGCACGGGGACGCCCAGCTCGCGGCGCAGTCCGCCGAGCAGCGGCTGGTCGCTCAGCGCGACGCCGCCCGTCACCAGGCCCGGGTGGCGGCCGAGCTCCACGACTCCGTGGGCCACGCCCTCACCGCGATCATCGCCCTGTCCGAGGGG
>ERZ772928.759-NODE-759-length-14127-cov-4.663303_pt1 | contig 14127 bp, 11 predicted proteins | sample MGYA00511686_ERZ772928 | MGnify/ENA primary metagenome ERZ772928 (study PRJEB29015, sample SAMEA2738063) | human oral metagenome | biome: human oral; feature: human-associated habitat; material: saliva | place: China | collected 2219 ... | reverse complement strand
GCCACCCTCAAAAAAGACACTGAGTTTATACGCGCTGTCACCGGTCCTCAAGGGGTACAAGGCCCTCGAGGCATCCAAGGTCCCCAGGGGGCTAAGGGTGCAGACGGCAAGCAAGGTGACAAGGGTGAGCCCGGCAAGAGTGTAACCTTAGGAGAGGTGACGGCCACCCTCAAAAAAGACACTGAGTTTATACGCGCTGTCACCGGTCCTCAAGGGGTACAAGGCCCTCGAGGCATCCAAGGTCCCCAGGGGGCTAAGGGTGCAGACGGCAAGCAAGGTGACAAGGGTGAGCCCGGAGCAGCGGGAGCACCCGGCAAAGATGCAGACCCTGTACGCCCTAATTTGCTCAAAGGATTTATGGGCGTAGAAAAAAAGACTCTATCTGCAATTGGTACAGCTAACACGCATACAAAGCTAGGCGTTAAGGAGTACCTCATGAGAGACAGACGGTACATATTAAGTGCAGATGTCGAGTTGCTAGAAGGATCTGCTAATAGCATATCAATTGGACTACTATTATCGTCAGGCACGTTTTTAACCGAAGTAAAAACCCCCTTAAATAGCACAAAAACAAGGGCGAGTCTATATATCAATCTTAACAACATAGATCCAAATGACATTATTGATATACTCGGCTATGCAGGAGAAAGAGGGAAAACGAGAGGAAATCTAGCTAGGTACTACAATATAAAGCTAGAGGAGGTGAGCAGTGATACAGACAAGGCAAGTGCCTATCTCCCGCATGTAGACGACCTAGCTACCTCGGCAGCTAATAAGATAACGCAAGAGAGCATCTATCTGTCACGCATACAAGACGGCATGGCAAGATACGATGACTTTAATCAAGTGCGTAAAATTGTCGAGGGGCATCAAGTCAACTGGGCTACCCTTGATGATAACTATTTGCGCCCTATACGGAAGCTGCAAGATGATCTGAGAGCAAAGCAAAATGAGTCGGAGCAACGACTAGGCGATGTAGAGCAAGACATTATTAAGTTTGCTTATCGCGCGGTCGGGACATCATCAAGTGAGTGGTCTGACTACACCAATAATGAGTACGTAGGTGGAGGACACAAGCCCGATCCATGGGGAGGAGGTGGGCTCGACGGCTATATACGCATTGTACACAACTATGAGATATACCGGGCGATGAATAATATCCCCTCTACACACATCGAACAAAGCAAAAAAATCCTCAGAGATAAAGAGTACAAAATAGGGGACAAGTATCATAGAGACGCCTCTGCAACGATTGTCTACGACATACAGACGCTAGACGGGATTGGTCGAGGCCAGGCACGGCACTGGCGTCTATTTACGACGCCACATGCAGCAAGCATCCTCCGGTATGGCAACCGCACAACAATGGGCAATCCGGATATGCAAGGACATCAAGTAGGCAGCTACTACAATGTAGTACTCGATAGAGGCACTACGTATGATATATATGCCCATAATGACGGATTTGGTAAATACAAGCTATATATAGCCAAAAACGGAGCTTATAAGTAATATCATGACCTACGAGCGTTATATAGCCCATGTTGGGCGTCAGATCACTGTTACCCTAGAGCGCGACGGGGCGCGTCCTACTGCTCCTACTCGCGAGCTAACGTTGTGGGGTGAGGAGCCTCTTATTATCGAGCGCGACACCCGGTCTCCGCTCGACCCTTTGTGGCCGATGCGTTGTGAGCTGCATGTTATGAGCGAGACCCATTACATGCTCGAGCCCCTCCTGCATGACGATCAAGAGTGGAGTATCAAAGTACTTGATGCCACCACCCCTCTCTTTATTGGGCGGCTAGAGCGAGGATTGTACGAGGAGGCATACGACCGACTGCCCTATGGGGTTACTCTCACCGCCGTATGTGGGCTCAAGACCCTCGACGATTACTACCTCCCTATCCGGTCGCTGCCCCGTGCGCCCGAATCTCAGCTCACGAGCCTCTATGAGGTTGTCAAGACCTGCCTCAAGCGCACCGGCGTCTCGGAGATCGAGACGCTCGGGGATGCTGCGACACTCCTCACAACTGCCTATATCAATGCGGACGGCTACAGGACGGATGAGGACGGTATGCGTTCATCGCAAAAGGCGAGCGACGTCCTAGAGGGGATACTGCAGTCGCTCGGGCTTGTAGTATATCAAGTACGAGGCAAGTGGCGTATCCACTCCACAGCGCACCGATGGACGGGGGCAACAATGCTCGAGACGGAGACCCATCCGCTCTATGAGATACCTAGCCTCGAGGCGGAGTCTCACTACGGATCGGTACGCATCAACCTACCCTCTGACGAGCTCGATACCCTTTATCCTCTTAAGCCTGTGACCCTCCCTATCAAGGGATGCAGCAATCATAAGGGCAACTATTTTGCGCAGACGTTTGTCAATCCGCTTGAGCTGTGCGCGACTTACGGTATCAATAGTCAAGCGACACGCCCCTCTCTAGCACAACAGGGCAAGGGGATGCAGCTTATCCTCCCGTATGTCTACGATGAGGGTATTGTCGTAAGTTATCCCTATGACCCACCAAAAGGGGCGAAAGGATTTACTGTGAGCGTGGAGCTCGGGTTCCCCTCGGACACTCTGCCCGAGGGCTTGCCGGATGACGTGGAGATACTATCCGTTGCGGAGATTACACTTGTCGACAACCCGCATCGCTCCTCGGAGATGGTCTCGACGCTACAAGTCCCCGCCTACAAGATGGCTATTAATGACCCAAAAAATTGCCCCGTCGTTGCAGGGGTCGCCGAGGAAGAGAGGCAGCGCAAGAGTGGGTATATCCTGTGGTACGATTTTGACGACAGAGAGGGCAAGGCAAAAGACGGGATGTCGACTTTTACCTCTCCCCTTGCGGCAAGGCTCAATAAAGAGAGCAGCACCGACGAAAAATTTACCGCTGAGGTGCGGAAGAAGTTGCCCTACGACCGAGTAAAAATCAAGGAGGTAGTAGGCAGCGAGGCACTCGGAACCTACTCTTTTACAACGCTTTTGCCCTTTCCGCAAACGCTCGAGGTACACAAGTATCGTAAGACGATTAAGAGCTACAATCTCACGCACATTGCCGTACACATCCCCCTGCGCTTTTTTGCGTGCCGGGACGATCAGTACACCGAGTACCACCCCAAAGCGGTGGCCGTCGGAAGCATCGGTATCTCATACAACTATCGCGACGAAGAAAAAAAGGATAGCTTTTTGATGGCGGATCGAGGGCGGGACTATGTACGAGAGGGAGAGCCGTGCGATCTTACGTACACGACGCTGATTAAGGGCTGCAAGCTCTCTCCGCAGCTCAAAGGGCTTGTACGCAGCAAGGAGGGCACTCCGCTTGCTGCACTCGGAGGTACAACCATCCCGGAGCGCGTTGCGGCTAATTACTTTGCTTTGATGGGGGAGCATCACGACACCATCACGCTATCGACCGATGCGACGACTCCATTTGCGACCGACAAAGTCTACAGCTTGCGCAACCGACAAGGGCATCGATACCACCTCGCCGGGGAGCGATGGGACGCCTACCACCAGCGGTCTGAGCTAACCCTAACAACAGCACCAACCACCTTAGACATCACATCTTATGAGCGATGATAGACCTTACAGTATAGAGCGTGAGTTAGCAGCTGCCCTTGTGCGAGGGGGGCTCTCTCGCAACGACTTTTGTAACCTGACGCGGGAGGAGTGGGAGGCGGTAGTAGCTGAGATACATGAGCGAGAGACCGCTATTATCCGAGGAGAGTGGGAGCGGACGCGGCAAGTCGTCTATGCCACCCTCTCACCCCACCTCCGAGAGCGGGTAGGTATTACCACACTCATGCCCCTGCCCTGGGACGACGAGACCGACAAGGCAGCCCCATCCGAGCCCCCATCGGAAGAAGAAGCCGCCGAATTACTAACCCTTTACTGTCCTGACCATGAACAGCAATCTAATTGACATTCTACTTAACAGTCTACGAGCTGTAACTGAGCTGCGATACCTCGCCCTCGATGGGGGGCAGGTCGATCAATATTTAGGAGAGAGTAAGCACCCCCCTATTATCACCCCGGCTGCGCTCTTTGATGTTAAGAGCGAGACGAGCGAGGAGTGCAAAGAGGTCGATCTATCAACCCTCTATTTCGATGTGCGTCTCTACCATGATATTGCAACGTTTGCCAATGTTATGGCACCTCGATCGCATTTAGATGGTAATCTCATACCGATACAGATTGCGGTTAAGATTATTCACATTCTGACGAGGCAAGGGGCAACCTACCTCGGAGCGGATAAGGGGATACGACAGCAGTCACTCTCCGAGCTTGTGCTGCACTTTAAGGTGTTATGTTAAAACGAAAAATCGGGAAAAAGAGAGGGGGCTTGAGATGGCTTACTGATCGCCTCTTGCATCGATAGACGCTCCTTAGCCACATCCACTCTCAAGAGTGAGAGGTAGGTATGATAGCAGCAAGGATAGATAGGATAGACCCATCTGCGCCATACCTCTGCGTGACAGCGGTCAAGACGCCCCGCCTCGTAGTGCTCACGAGTGATCTCTTGTACAAGCTCCGCGCGCCTTAGATAATTCTCATGCATATAGACAGTATCAATAATAAGTCCCTGGATTATAGCTTTTGCAAATATACGACATATTGACAATATAGATACAACACGCCAAATAAATAGATACCATGAATAAGCCATTTACCCCAAAAGACCCTGCTAAATATGACCTTGCCCGCCGTCTCTACCTTGATAAGGTGCCTCTTAATGAGATTGCGCAACGCCTCTCCATTACGCCCCAAACCTTGAGTGCATGGAAAAAAAAGGGGGCGTGGCAGGAGCGTCGCAACGCCGAGCAACTCTCGCCCAAAACCCTGTACCGGAAGCTGCTCGGACAGCTTGATGCCCTCATCGAAAAAGGCAGCCCCCTTGAGACAGCCGACGCTATCAGTAAAATCTGTAAGCAGGTCAAGGAGCTGGATCGCTCGACAACCCTAGACGATACGGTAGGGGTGCTAACGGAGTTTGGGGATTGGCTTATTGCAGAGGGCAAGACACTACATATCTCGACAGAGTTTGTGCAGAAGATTGTCCGTCTGCATGACACCTACATACAACAACAAATACAAAAGGGCAGCCTCCTAGACCACGATTAACATGAGCGACAAACTATATAAGGCACGGATCGAGGTCGATACGAGCAGTGCCCAGCAGGCTACCGAGCAACTCGCAAGCAAGGTCTCCGAGGTAAAAAAGAGTACCGAGCGACTGCGTGACGAGCACGGCCGTTTTGTTAAGCAGGGGACAGAGGCTTATGAGGCTGCAAAGCGCAAAGCAGAGGAGCTCGAAAAGGAGATCAGCGAGACCACCTCCAAGACCACGACCGCCACTAAGGAAACAGAAAATTTTGGCTCCACGGGGGCTGGTGCAGCGCAACGCTTTGCCTCTGCGCTCCGCACCATTGAGCTTACCTCGATTATCCAGCAGGTGCAGATGGTGACGGGTGCACTCGGCGGACTTGCTGAGCCGGCCATGACCTTTGAGCAGGCGATGGCGGACTTGTCAGCCATCACCGGATCGGTCGGTGAGGAGCTCGAGGACTTGACCAAGACCGCCCGTCAGGTAGGGATGGAGTCCGGGCTAGGGGCTGCAGAGTCGGCTCGTGCCTTTGCTATCCTTGCAGGACAGATCGACGTACCTATCGAGCAGCTCAAAGAGCTGCAGCGTCAGACGATCCTACTTGCGCAAGCAGGGGCGTTGCCCCTCGAGGATGCGGCCAATGCCGTGGCCGGCACAATCAATCAATTTGGGTACGAGGCCTCGGAGGCGAGCCGTGTAGTCAATGTGCTTGCGGCAGGGTCAAGAGCCGGGGGCTCGGAGGTTGTAGACCTTGCGGAGTCCTTTAAGGTCACGGGGGCAGCGGCACACAGTGCCGGAGTCGCCCTCGAGGAGACGGCAGCCGCCCTCGAAATCCTCGCCCAAAATAACACTAAGGGCGCGGAAGCAGGTACGGCGATGCGTAATATGCTTATCGCGATGCAGACAAAACTCGGTATCGACATCAGTAAGACCGGCTTTGCCGGGGGGCTCGACATCATCCGACACAAGCTCAATACGATGGGTAGCGAGACCGAACGGGCTACCTTTTTGGCAAAGTCCTTCGGACGTGAAAACATCGTAGCGGCGCAGTACCTCCTCGAAAATGCCGATGCCGTCCGCGCTATGACGGCTGAGGTGACGGGTACCAACTCCGCCCTCGAGCAGGCGGAGATACGCAACGAGACCTGGGCGCACAAGATGGAGGTGGCACGGGCTAAGATGGATGAGATGTTGATCTCTCTAGGTAACGTCACGGGGTCCATCCTCCCCATGGGGGCAATCGTGGGCGAGCAGATCGGTAAGTTTGCTATGCTCACGCCGCTCATCGTGCAAGCCGGTAATGCCATCCGAGGGCTGGGGCTTAAGACCATCATCGCGACCGGGATACAGCACGGATTTAATGTTGCACTATCCGCCAATCCGATTGGAGCGGTCATCTTAGCGGTGACGGCTCTTGTAGCCGCTGTCGTCTATGCCTACAAGCATATCGATAGCTTTAGGCAGGAGATAACAGCCCTTTGGGCGAGTGTCAAAAAATTGTGGAGTAGTCTTAAGGGCGATCTTATGCCCGTCTTGGAGGCAGTCGGTAAGGTCATCAAGGGGGTAGTGATGCTCTATGTCAAGCTCCTTGCTAAGCAGGTGCAAATCCTAGCGCGTATGTGGCGCTGGGTCATCGATGCGATACAGAGTGTAATTGATTGGTTTAACAATCTATCTCCCTCCGTTAAGTCAGTTATAAGCGTACTTAACCACCTGCTTAATCCGATACAACACATTATCGATGGTTTTGAGCTGCTCGGCAAGGTGATGGACGCCGTATTTGGGGCACCACCTACCGATGGCGTCCAAGCAATGACGGATCAAGTCAAAGCCTTTACCGCAAGCCTTGATGATAACACCCGTGCGCAGGTCGCCAACTTTTTGGCGCAAGCTAAGGGTAAAAGTGTTATGGCCATGATTTCGGGTAACACCGATCTCGCCAAGGAGATTGCTAAGCAGACAGAGGGGATGGATCTATTTTCCATCGCCCGAAATGGCGGAAAAATACTAGGTCAATCGCTTACCAAGCTCGGATATAAAGGGGCAAAGGAGGAAGAGGATAAAGAGACTAATCCTACAACAACAATCCACCTCAAAGACAAGGACAAAAAGGAGGACAAGGAGAAGGTCTACAACCTTACGACCATCGAGGGGCTCCAAAACAACATACAAAAGCTGCAGGAGAAGCTCAATAAGAGTACAGCGGCAGAGGCCGTCGAGCTGCAAAAGGTAATAGATAAGTATGAGGAGATGCTAGATCTCCTCAAGCGGACTATATCCACGCAGGCTAAGGATGCCCTGCCGCTCGTCAAAGTAAAATGGGGAGAGACTGTCAACCTCAAGGGTGAGGTAACAGAGCGGAGAGACGCCCTCGGCCGCACGTCACAAGAGGCAAAGTCGGAGAACAGCAAGAGCCTCGGATCACTCATCAGCAAGGAGGCACTCAATGCACCTAAAGAGCTTTATGAGGGGTATAAAAAATACCTCAACAAGATCCATCAAACGTGGGATAAGACCGTCGACAAGATGCAAAAGCCCTTTAATCAGATCTCCAAGCTCGCGGGCAACGTAGGAGATATCATGCAAAACTTAGGGGCACAGATGGAGGACTCAATGCTCCAAGCCGCGGGAGCGTGGCTACAGTGGGGGGCTAGTCTTGCTAGTACCATTGCTGAGGCTCTCCCTCAACTCCTTAGCCTTTTTGCTGCCAACACCTCAGTATCGGCGAGTGAGGCGGCAAAAAGCCAAGCCGGTATCCCAGTAGTTGGTCCGATGCTTGCCCTTGCCTCCGTTGCCTCCATTATCGCCGCCCTCACCAACATACCCACCCCCACAGCCTTTGCAAACGGGGGTGTCGTAAGCGGACCGACTTATGCCCTTGTAGGTGAGTATGCCGGAGCCAGCAATAACCCCGAGGTTATTGCCCCATTGAGCAAGCTGAGAGAGTATATCACCCCTGCAAGCTCTAATCATCATGGCGGAGAGGTCGCCTTTAAGATTGAGGGGCGCACCCTTGTTGGCCTCCTCAACAAGGAGGCTAAATACCATAAGCTATCTTAGCATTAACCACCGTTTAACCGCCGTTTAACCATTAAAAACACCATGGCCACCACCAAAAAAAAGAAGATATCCAAGGAGGTACTAGAACGATGGAGCGAGCGTGTCTCGCTTATCCTCTCCACCGACTTTGCCCTCAACGAGACCGAGCGGGAGCGTGAGGCGCGCATCAAGCGCGCTCTCAGAGACTACAACTACTTCTGCCGCCGTTATTTTCCGCAGCTCGCTACCTGCGATTGCGGTAAGTTTCAAATCGACGCGGCAAATCGACTTGCGGATAACGGTCGTATCCGCGCACTATTCGAGTGGGCAAGAGGTCACGCTAAGAGTACCCATATCGGGTGCTTGATACCCTTGTGGATTAAGGCGCGTGCGATAGCCGGGCTCTCGACAGGGTTTAGCTTTTTTGTCGTCGTGTCTAAGAGTGAGGATGCGGCGATGTCGCTGCTCGGAGACCTACAAGCGGAGCTCGCCAACAACGAGGCCTACAGCCGAGATTTTGGGGTTAAGACGGACAAGGGGACGGAGTGGCAGAGTGGGCGGTTTAGCATATCGGACGGGACGACTTTTGTTGCACTCGGTCGTGGCCAAAGCCCTCGAGGGCTGAAAAAACGAGGGAAACGACCCGACTACGTCGTGATTGACGACATCGACGACGACGAATTGTGCGAAAATGAGGCTCGAGTAACCAAAGCGTACAATTGGATGATGTCCGCCCTCTTTGGTACTATGGCAGCGGGGCGCGGTCGTTGGACGATGGTAGGGAACCGCATCAACAAGACCTCCATCCTTGCCCGCTATGCCGAGCGACCCAAAATCTACCATACCGTGGTTAACATCCTAGATAAAAACGGGCTACCCTCCTGGCGAGAGAACTACACCCTCGAGGAGATTGAGGAGCTCCGCACCACGATGGGGGAGAACAACTTTGCTAAGGAGTATCTCAACGCCCCAGTAACGGAGGGGGCGGTATTTAGGCGCGAATGGATTAAGTGGGGTACCATGCTCCCTCTTAAGCAGTATGCGCGCATCTACGCCTACACCGACCCCTCGTGGAAGAGCAGCACGAAGAACGACTACAAGGCGACGATGCTGGTCGGAAAAACCAAGGATGGGTATTACCATGTACTCCGCGCTTACGCAGCACAGACGACCGTCAAAAACATGGTGGGATGGCATTACGACATTGAGCAGATGATCGCTAAGGATAAGCACGTGCGCTACTGGATGGAGTCCAACCTAATACAAGACCTCCTAATTGACGAGTTCGCCAAGGAGGGCGCAATCCATGGCCATCAAATCGCCATCACTAAGGACAAGCGTAAAAAGCCCGATAAGTTTTCGCGCATAGAGTCGATGCAGCCTCTATTTGAGCGCGGTTTTGTGGTATTTAATGTTGCCGAAAAAGAGAGCGAGGGGATGCGTGTACTCGTCGAGCAGCTACTTGCTACTGAACGAGGGAGCAAGGTGCACGACGACGCCCCGGATGCCCTCGAGGGGGCAATATGGCTCCTCAACCACCGCGCCACAGGCGACGAAGGCAACCGCTACCATATTAACATTAAGACAAACAGACACTACTAACGAGCAGCCTCTATCATCCACTGTATCATCTACTGTATCATTATCCACTAATACTATGCTAGTAACACTACAAGAGCTTAATACCGTAGTCGACCAATATAAACTTGACGCTATGACCGACAACACCCCCGAGATATCACTTGCCTGCCTCCGTGCTGCCGAGGCTAAAGTGCTCTCCTATCTTGCAACTCGCTACGACACCAGTGCCATACAAGCCCTGCCAAGCGACGCCCCCAGCCTTGCTGACCTAAAAGAGATCATCAAAGATATAGCCCTCTACTACATCATGCGTCGCCACAACGTAGATATGGCATTCGACCGAGTAGTAGCCATGTACCGAGAGCACACCGCCTACCTCTCCGATATTGCGCGTGCGCATATCTCCCTCCCCTCCCTCCCCCCCCTCAAGGGGCAAGACGGGAAGCCAACGGCCACCCTCGCCATGGGCAGTCGCCCGAAAAAAGATTTTGAGTATTAATCGATAACTTACCATGCCCAACACACCATCTAAGACTACTACAAAGACCAAAAAAAGCAAGCTCAAAGCAGGCGGAGAGATCGCCTCAACACTCATCCGCAAGCAGGCGAGCCAAGTCGCAAAGGATATGGCCGATTGGCGCAACGCTAAGCGCGATGCCACCCGTCCCGATTTCCCTCGACGCGTCCGAATATCTGACCTCGTCGAGGATCTCCTGCACGATACCCACCTATCAGCGCAGATGGATTTGCGCATCGAAAAATCACTCGCAAAGCCCTTTGTTATCCTCCGAGAGCGCGACAAGGTCGACGAGCAGACGACCCAACTCCTGCAAGAGTCAACGGCATTTGGTGACCTCCTCGAGCTCCTTATGACGACGCCCTTTTGGGGGCACTCGCTTATCGAGCTGCAGCACTCTGAGAGTGACCTTTTTACCCCCGTTTTGATGCCGCACAGGCACGTAATGCCGGGGATTGGGCTGCTACTCCGCGATACCAGCGACTCAGACGGCATCCGCTATCGAGAGATCCCCGAGTATGGAGTGTCGCTCATTGAGGCAGGAGCCCCCGATGACCTCGGTATCCTCTTTGACTGTATCCCCGATACCATCTTTCGTCGATGCGCCAAAGCCTCTTGGAGCGAGTTTTGCGAGATCTACGGTATCCCTCCCCGCATCCTCAAAATGGACACCTCGGACACTGAGGCATTTAACCGCGCAGTGTCGATGATGCAGCGGATGGGGGCTAACAACTGGGCGGTAATCGATGTCGCTGAGGAGATGGAGTTTGCTGCCTCGATGGCGGATAATGGAGCTATTTTTCAGGGGATTATAGCGGCCGCCGAACAATCCGTGTCGCTTAAAATATGCGGAGCGGTGATCGGACAAGACACCCGCAACGGCAACCGCTCTAAGGAGGAGACCTCCCTTAAGCTCCTCGAGAGCAAGTGCAACGCAGACCGTAAGACCCTTACTAAGATCGTCAATAATGCCGTCCTACCAGCTCTCGAAAATCTCGGTATCATCCCATCAGGGCTACGCTTTGCCTACCCTGAGCAGGAGGACTTAGATACCCTTTTTACCCGCACCATGCAGCTGCTCCCTCACTATGAGGTAGACCCAAAATGGGTAAAAAATAAGTTCGGCATCGAGATCACAGGTGCGCGTAAAAACGACGCCACACCTCAACTCCACGCTCAACTCTCTGCACAAGGAGACGAGGATTTTTTCGGCTAACGGGGAGTAGGTATCGCAAGCTCGATCGCCAACTCTCCGACCTCTACCAATCCCCCCTCTGCTCTTGTCCTGAGCATCTAGCGCACGACTCCGAGCCCGCCAATCCGTTTAGCGAAAAGGACATTAAAGCGGCGTTTAATGTCGTCCACAGCGCGCTTAAGATGACGCCCGAGCTCCTCTCCAAGCGTCCCATCCAACGAGTTATCCGCAAGACGTCGGATTATTTTTCGGGGGCTATCTCCGAGCGCGTCCCGCCTAAGATGGCGGATGCGCTGCGCAAGGATTTGTACATTTTTTCTGGGTTTAGGACTTATCACGAGCTTAAGGAGTCGGCAGAGCGGCTATTGCGCCCGGACGGCTCTCTTAAGTCGTTTAGCGAGTTTTACAGCGACACCCTAAAGGTGCGCGACAAATACAACAAAGCATGGCTTAAGGCAGAGTACAACTATGCCGTCCGCACGGCCGATGCCGCCGCGCGATGGACAGAAATCGAAAAGGATAAGGAGCATATCGACCTCCTCTACGAGACCGTGGGAGACAGCAATGTACGCCCCGATCACGCAGCCCTCGAGGGAGTATGCCTCCCCGTCGATGACCCGTTTTGGGGTCTCGCCTATCCTCCCAACGGCTGGAATTGTCGCTGCAGGGTACTCCGCGTTGCTAAGGGATCACACCCTTACAGCAACAGCGACGAGGCGACCGAGGCGTTTATGGAGTCGACATCAGGCAAATCTGAGCTGTTTAGGTATAATCCGGGTAAGGAGCAGCGCATCTTTTCGGATCGCCACCCTTACTACAGCAAACGTGGTATCCGGCATTGCGCCATCAACAGCGACAAACTCGCCGCCAACCTCGACAAAAACGAGGAGTGCGAGGTACTGAGAAATCTCATTAAAAATCAAACCTTGAGGGAAACCGAAAAGACCCTCCTCGACTGGGCGAAAAAGGAGCAGGGGCTGCATGAGGCACCGACCACCCAAACGGGCAAAATCCTCATATCCAAAAAGGTCGCAGAGCGGTATTTGCACCACGCAGTCTCGAAGGAGGAGAAAGCTATCCTTACAGACATCGTAACGCACAACGAGAAACTGAAGTTTTTAAGGGAGGATGAACTAGGAGGTCGAAAGGATATGAGCAACCCCAAGGACGTAAAAAACGTCGAAAGAAAAAAGCAAAGGGGAGTGATAGGCTATACCGTATATACCCTTGAAAATGAGAAGGGGAAATGGAAAATCGGGTTCGAGAAGACAAATCACAGAGGAGATTTACACGAAGCCCCTTACTATATTTTTCCCATGTCGAGCAAAAAAAAGAAGAGAACTAAATAATCGCAAGTCCGTGGTTTAACAACGCCCACGGGGCGATTAAATAGCTCTCTTTTCTCTCTGCAAAGGTAGCAATAAAATCGGATTGAACAAAATATGGAACTTGATAAACAAAAAATAGAGGCAGCCCTAGCCCGAGGGCTCGCCCTCCTGATGGAAAAAGAGACCGCCCATGCCTTTCGTACCAAACAGTGGGGCGGAAGGGCTTGGAAGCCCTCCAACATATCCGCCAACCTCCTAATCAATAGCTCCATGCTCCGCAACAGTATCCACCACACGGCGGTGGGTAATCAAGTAGAGGTAAGCAGTCCTTTACCTTATGCCAACATCCACAACCAAGGGGGACGCATCCCCATCACCCCCAAGATGCGTGCTTTTTTTTGGGCGCGCTACAAGGAGACTAAAGACCCCATATACAAGGCCTGCGCCCTCACAAAAAAGACCCATATCGACATACCACAACGTCAATTTACAGGAGTCTCTCAATACACAGACGAGGCATTTGCAAAACTTGTCGACCAAACCCTATCTCAACTCGACCTCCTAGGAGCCGTAAAAACAAAAATCAAGTAATAAAAAAGCCACCCCACAATTGTAGGGTGGCCTCAAACAATATGGAGTTATCTCACTATTTATTGTACTTAGATAATATGTAAGCAGCAAGATGTTTTTCAAATACGCCCGTTGAGCGAGCCTCACAGATCGTATTATGCCACTCATTTTGAAAAGTATTAGGATTTAGGAGTAAAATCTGTACAAGGGGTGTTGCAATATTGACTTGTATCTCAGTATACTCCTCAGATACTTGTCGTACACGCACATTCCAGCCAGCGGTAGCACGCATCCCGGTACCGTCTAGCTTAACATCTGACAACTCCTGTACTGCTATGTAAGCCTCAGGATTGTATAGTCGTTGCTCGTCAGTGATCCAATAAGAGGCGGGAAATTGCGTGGGAGATGAGATTATAAGCCCACTTGATTTCTCGATCGTGCTAATCGGGATATTGTTCTCCGCAAAAAAATCCACAACCCCACTCCACACCTTGTCATAAGACAGACGGATCGGCTGAGAGGTGTTTTTAGCCGGATAATTAAAAGTTTTGGGTACAAAGCGAGCACCACAACTTGTCAGCATCAAGACTGACACTACGAGCAATAAGCTCCTAATTGATAGAGTTTTCATAAGTTTTCTTTTTCTAATTTCGCAACAAAGGTACAAAAAAGGGGAGACCCTAAGGCCTCCCCAACGATCGAAAAACCGAAACGGTTATCTACTAACTAGTAGAAATTTAGTGACAGTGCAAAGATAATCATTTTTTTGACTTTGTCGTATCCTTA
>ERZ772928.756-NODE-756-length-14155-cov-2.410922_pt1 | contig 14155 bp, 15 predicted proteins | sample MGYA00511686_ERZ772928 | MGnify/ENA primary metagenome ERZ772928 (study PRJEB29015, sample SAMEA2738063) | human oral metagenome | biome: human oral; feature: human-associated habitat; material: saliva | place: China | collected 2219 ... | reverse complement strand
CCAGCGTAAACTCGCTGTCCGACATCACCCAATAGAGCTGCGGTGAAATCATCCTCGAAAGCGGAATTTTTGCCGACGCTATCTGCCCCATGAGCTGCTCCGCAGCCCCTCCGAGCCACGCATCCATGAACGGGGAAAGGTAGTTCTCCAGTTCGGGATAGGAAGTCAGTATCGGAAAAATATCCTCGTAGCGGCGGTTCAAAAATTCGATGGCATGGGGAAACGTGCAGTATTTCCCGTCCTGATAAATGCGCAGATACCAGATGATGGCGGCAAAGAGGATAATCGGACTCTCCACGAAGAAGTCGCCCTGCTTTTGCACCCACGTTTTATTGAGGTTGAGCATTATTGTATAGGCACTCTCGTAGGCGTCCGTAATATCTTCCATAAAATCCGGGTGAATGGGATTGCACCGATGAGAGCGTCGCGGGTCGTCGAAGTTGATCACATAGAACTTCGGCTTTACCTTGTAGCCGTCCGGGTGGTTCAGCAAATGGTTGTAGGCTATGGTGGACAAGTCACTGAATTTGAAGTCGTACACATACATTGAGAAGCCCTTTTCAATCTGTTGCTTGATAAAATTGTTTACCACGGCGTATGACTTGCCGCTGCCCGGCGTACCCAACACGATGGACGCACGGAAGGGATTCACCACATTGATCCAACCGTTGTTCCAGCGTTTCCTGTAATAGAAACGTGTCGGCAGATTGACCGAATACTCGTTTTCCAAGAGCCTTGTCTCCTGCATAAAGGATTCGTTCTCCTGATTGAAGACATCCTCCATCAGGTTGTTCTTCAAGAGGCGGCTCATATAGAGTCCCGCCATCAGCAGACACACATATCCTACAGTTATCGTAAAGGTGTAGAGAGCCGCATTGGCTTCAATGGGAAAAGGCAAGGCGAGTATCCACCAATTGAGGAAGAAAAAGACAAAGCCGACGCCCATGAACACTCCTATTTTAGACCAAGTGATGTGTTCCTCTTTAACGCCCTTTGTTCCTAAACAGGAAAGCCCCATCAGTACCAGCACAAAGAGCTTGGTATAAAGCATATTTCCGAACAGTCCCGCCGTCCGGTGGAAGTTCATCAGTATCCTGTCCACCACACCGATATTCAGACCCCATAATTTGATGGCTTCGTAACAATACCAATAGAGGTGGGCAACCACCAATATAATACTCACGGCACATAGAAAATCCATGATTTTCGCCAATGCCCTCAAATCGTCTTCTTGTTGTGACATAATCTTTCTGTTTTTTAGAGTTTACGTTGTTTTCTTTTCTTACGCTGCATCCGTCTTCGGAACTGCTCTTCCTCCCAATCCGTCCCGTGGGCTTCCAAGGGCAGATCGAGAAGACCGCCCAAGACGGAATCTCCGTCCGAAGTCTGAGTTTGGGAAATACTGCCTTTCTCACTCTGCTGTATTGGAGCAGACAGTTCGGGATGCGGGCGGTCGAACCACTCGGAAACGGCGTTTGCCGAAAGCTCCTTGCCCAATCGTGAGCCATTGACCACACAGCCGTTGTTATGGTCTATGAAGGTGATGCCATAGAGCCGCCCTTCGTCGTTCTCACGAAAGAGGACATCAATCCCCTTGTGATAGAGATTATCCCTGAAATCCACTCTTGTGGCAGAATGCCTCAATGCTCCGGCTACGACCACTTTGGTCTTAGGAGCAAGATGCTTTTCTTTCACTTTCTCCTTTGAAGCCTTGAACCTGTTTTGTAGGGCTTCATATCCGACAGCTTTCCCGAAAAGAGAAGCCTTGAAAGGATTGCCTACCTTTTTACCTTTATCATCGGTAGCAAAATAGACCAATCCATTATAGGGCTTTCCATACATTTCCCCCTTGACCTCTTCCACACATATATTATAGGTGGAAAGCAAGGCGCGGTATTCCTTAAAGCTCGGACAGTGATAAAATTTGACCGCCGGTTTGGTGACTGAAGCCAGTTGCTTTTTAAGGTTTCCTTCTTCGAGACAGACTTTCTGCAAGCGAAACGCTTCCTTGAATTGTTTCTTGTCGGCAGGATGCAATCCATACCTTTGCTCCATCTCCCGTGTGATATGCTTACTCTTGTAGAAGTTATTGCCATCGTTAATCTTCCGTCCCGTCTCATCCACTGCCAAGGTCACGATGTGCAGGTGATGCCGGTCTATATCCTCATGCTTATAGACCACGAAAGGCTGATTGCCATAGCCCATCCTCTCGATATACTCCAATGCAATGGCGGAGAACTGTTCATCGGAGAGTCTGTCATCGGGATGCGGGTTCAAGGAGATATGAATAACGGGCTTTTTCGTATGAACTTGGCTTGGCATATATGCCAGAAAGTCCTGCATACAAACGGTAATATCGTGCCCACCATCGGCAGGACAGAACACCTTATTTGTTTCCAATATCCTTGCGACGCCTTCGTTTACCTTCTCTCCGTTGTACGCCAACGCCCCGAAAAGGGAACTCCCATAGCTTATCTTTGCGACCATTTCTCTTGAAATTCACGGGTGAGTTGTACGATTTCGCCTCCGATAGCCGCCAATTCGAGTGTCAGTTTCTCCAGTTGGGCAAGCATAGCGTAGGCTTTTTTCTCGGTGAAATTGCTTTTTAAGGCGACCACTACTTGGTTGTAATTGCCCCCCACGCTGCGAAACTGTCCGTACAAAGTCGTCAATTTTTGATAGTAGTCAAGCAAGGAGCGATCTACTTTTATGACACGGAAAGTCTTGTCAAAGACCCTTGCCTTGATGAAAGCCGACTGACTTTGTACGCCCGCCGTCTCTTTCATGGAGAGAAACTCGGCAAATTCCATCGCCGTAAAATTGACTGAAACCCGTTTTTCGGTCTTCTCTTTGGAGCTTATGCTCCTCATTTTCTTTTGTCTCATTTGTTTACTTTGGATTTTAGTGTTTCACGACATCACCGGCATTTGAGGCATCGATTCCCCCTTTCAAGAAAAAACGACTTCGGAGTTTTTTCAGCCCTCTCGGAGAGCAAGGGTTTTATGCTGCAAAAACGGAGTCGTGCTGCATAAAACATACCTTGCTATTTGCTCCGGCGCAAATAAATCCGTCCGCGAAGGACGGAAGTCGAGTCCCTCAAAAAAGAACGCTTTATGCCTCGAAGGCTTCGGCTTACCGCTTGGGTGCAAAGTTACTAAGCGTTGTGCCTAAAGCACTTACCTCTCACGAAGCCACAAATACGCAAATCGACGCCACAAGTACGCAGTTAGCAAAAAGGGCAGAAACAAGGGGGTAAAGGCTTCTATATTTGCCCCGTCGAACAGGTGTTTGCAGGTCGGTGGACATACCTGCCTGCCCAAGTCTAAAAACTAGTCCGCAGCCATTTGAACAGACAATTACGGAAATGGAAATAGAAATGAGAATATGTACAAGTTATTGCACCCGTCGCCCCTCACACCCTTGCACAAGGGTACAAGTGCGGACGTATGGATGGGTGGACGTGTGCAGGTATGACTCCCGTCATATAGCTCCACTCCTATGCAAGGAGGGACATATCCCCAAAGGCGGGTCTATGTTCCCTTATCGGAATACCTCGCCGTATGCCTGTCCGGGGATTTATTCCCTCGCAGACTCATTTCCATATCTGCCTTTTCAAGGAAACAAGCCAAGGCGTGCATGCGCCTTTCCACACATATATGTAGAACCATTAAACAGAAAATGAAATGAAAAAGAAACCTGTTTTCATTGCCTTCTCCACCCAGAAGGGCGGTGTCGGCAAAACGACCTTTACGGTCTTGACGGCAAGTTACCTGCACTATGCCTGCGGGTATAACCTTATTGTGGTGGATTGCGACTATCCGCAATTCAGCATCAATGCCATGCGTCAGCGTGACGCACAGGGCGTGGATCGCAACCCCGCGCTGCAAGAATTGGCAGCCACCCAATTCTCCGAGTTGCAAAAGCCTACGTACACCATCCTTTGTGCCACGGCAGAGGCAGCCGTGGATACGGTCAGGGAATATCTGGACACGCACGAGCCGGATACGGATTTCGTCTTTTTTGACCTGCCCGGAACCATCAACAATGACGGTGTGCTGACCACTCTCTCCGGTATGGATTACATTTTCACACCCATCTCCGCCGACCGTATATCCTTGGAAAGCACGCTGAGCTTTTCAGCCATCATCAAGGAGGCGATAACCGACAATACAGACACTGCCAACAAAGGGATCTACCTCTTTTGGAACATGGTGGACGGCAGAGAGAAAACACCCCTCTATGCGATGTATGAAAAGGTCATTGCCGATTTGGGACTTCCCATCTTAAAAACGGCAGTCCCCAATACGACCCGCTACAAAAAGGAGGTAATGGAGGAGGGTACGACCCTCTTCCGTTCGACCATCTTTCCCGCCTCCCGCACGCTGCTTAGAGGCAGTCGTCTGAAAGAGCTTGTGGAGGAAATCTTGTCCATCGTAAAACCTGAAGCATATGGTAGGAAAGAATAAAGGGGCGATAGATCCCGTCGCTATCCGGGAACTGATTTCACAGGGTATCCCGATGAAAAAGAAAGAGAGTGAGATGATACCCCCTTCCACTGTCGAAGAGACGGATGAGGCTGTTTCGGAAACACAGAAAGAGGTCTCGGAAGAACCACAGCTACCCATCCGAACACGTCGCAAGAATCCCGCCAAAGGAGATTACATCTCACTCTTCATGCACCGCAATGACCTGTATGACCGCAAGGCAATCTACATCTCCAAAGAGTTGCAGGACAAACTCTCGGAAATCGTCCTCTTCATCCGAAAGAGAGAGATGACATTGGGTATGTACGTGGAAAACATCCTTCTCAAACATTTGGAGGACTACAAGGAAGAAATCAACCGATTAAGTGAAAAGAACTTCAAGAAATTATTGTGATATGAAACAGAAAAAAGATCAACCAATGGCAGGTCATAAGTCCTGCAGAGAACGAAAAAGCGTCTCTTCAAAAGTAACCATCCGTAACTCCACCACGCTCATCGAGCATTCCGAGGGACACACTACAGGTCTCCTTCAGGAAGAGAAGAGCGATTACGAAACCCCTGAACATCGGAGACCGAAAGGGCGTGTTCATTTCCAAAAAGACACAGGAAGAGATTTCCGAAATCGTCTATGTGGCAGCCGCAGGCAAACTGACGATCGGGGCATTTGTAGAGCATATCCTCCGGCACCACTTAGAGATACATCGCGATGAGATAGACGTCTTGTTCGAGCAACAGTTCCGTAAACGTTTCGAGCGATGAAGCAGGTGATTGTCATTCTGCTGTCGGTCGGCTTAGCCTATCTCGGCAGCGTGCAGGTCACCCGCTTCCTGTACGGACGCTATCGGAGTGCCGTGAGACTCTATCGTGACTTGCGGCTCTTTTTCCGGGAACGGAGCAAGGGGAAATTCGTCGTTACCATCCGCATCCCCAAAAAGGGATCCTCCCAAGAGGAGAATATCCTTTTAGCCGAGTTGCCCATCGAAGAAGAGCAACAGGAACAGACGCCTGAAACGGGAATGTCGGAAGAGACCTCTACGTCCATCCCCGAAGAGGAAGAGGATTATGTATTGGTGGAAGTCCAAGGTGAAAGCCATTCACTTTCGGAAAGCATCACCGCGGAGGAGCTTCAACAAATGGGCAATGTCCTCTCCTGTAAGAATGCTCCGATAGAGGAAGCAGCGAAAGCTGCTGAAACCATCTATAAGATATACGACTCCCCGATATTCCAAGCAATTAAGAAAGCAGCCGGGGAACGTGTCCGCAAGCTGCTGGAGCGCGTTGCCGAAGAAGCTCCGAAAGAGGTTCAGTCAGGCAACTTCGATTACAAACGATTTATCAAGACATAGTATTCACCCACTCAAAGAAAAGAGAAAATATGAGTAAACCCATTTATCTCGCCATCGCTTCCCCAAAGGGAGGTGTCGGCAAAACCTCGCTTACTGTACTTTCCGCAAGCATTCTGCATTACCACAGAGGATGCAATGTCGCTGTCGTGGATTGCAACCATCCCGTCTATACCATCGCCCGTCTGCGACAGCAAGAGTCGGAAGACCTGAATCATCAAAGGCTGATGCGCCTGAAACATCGGACAGCCTATGCCCCTTATCCGATTATCTGCACTCCGGTGCGGGAAGCCCTGAGGCGAGTGGAGCAACACTGTGTGAACAGCCATCCTCGATGCATTCTTTTCGACCTCCCCCCGTTGATGCGTACCGAAGGGACGGTGGAGTTGCTTTCAGCAATGGATGCCGCCGTCTTTCCCGTTACGGGCAGTCCGATGGATATGGAAGCCGTCCGCCATTTCATAGACATCTTGGGAGAGCAGATACTTACGATGGGTAAGGGCAATATCAGGGAGCTTTACCTGCTTCGCAATATGATAGAGGCTTGGGAACGTGAGGATGCCGACGAACACTGTCGCATCCTTGCCGATGAAACGGGAGTCCTCTTGATGCAGACCTCATTGAGCCACTCCCGTTTGTATCGTCCGCTGCTTTTCGAACGCAGAAGAGGGGTATGCACCCTCTTCCCACCCCACGGAGGGAAGTTGAGCAGGCTCTGTATTGAGTTAGGTAATGAGCTTCACGAAATCCTGCAACGCCTATGTACCGAATAGTCCTTGCCGCTCTCTTGCTCTATCTCCTGTGGCTATTTCTTTTTCTCTCGTATGAACGAAGAAAAAGGAAGAACAGGGCAATTGAGAAAAAGCCTTGCCAAATGGTCTCTGAAGCTGAAATCATCGGTAAAAGTCACTTCAAACTCAGCCACTCGACGCCACAAGTACGCAGTTATCCAAAAGACGAGGCGGAAGCAAAAAAGACATCTACATTTGCTGCCGAAAACGGACAAGAGCCATTGGAAGAGCCGGATGAACAGCCCGACATAGATGAGATTCCTTTAACGTATGAATCCTCAGATTCTTCATTGTTTGAAGAGGAGGACGAGGAACTTCCCATACAGGGAGAAAGCGAATATGCCACGGGAATTGATTTTGAACGGGTGCTGGAAGCCTTGTCGGTCATTCACCGCCACGCCCACACCGAAGCAGAGCGACAGAGTACCGGCGATACGCTGAGAGCGTTGGAAGGAACCCGCCTGATGGAAACGCTCCGAAGCGATGCGAAACGCTCAGCCACGATCGATGAAATCGTCCGTGCCCGTTTCGAGGAGCTTTACAGCGGCGAAAAGGCGTAACGCCCCTTCCGAATGGTTTTGTCCCAATAGTATGAACCCTTTAATGCAACAAGCAATGAAAGAAAAAGAGTACGGTTGACCCCTAAGAGAGCCACCACTAACATCCGAAAGTAACAACAGTATTCATCCGTCAGGAGGACCTATCCAATCCTCTCGGCACAAAACAAAGATTTATGACCAAAAGACATTTTCTTATCGCAGCCGTTCTGCTGCTTTCCATTTCCTCTGCCTTTGCCCAAGGCAACGGCTTGTCGGGCATCAACCAAGCCACCAACATGGTAACTTCCTATTTCGACCCTGCCACGAAACTCATCTACGCCATCGGTGCGGTCGTGGGACTTATCGGTGGGGTAAAGGTCTATTCAAAGTTCTCGTCCGGAGATCCCGACACCTCGAAGACCGCCGCAAGCTGGTTCGGAGCGTGCATTTTCCTGATTGTCGCCGCGACTATCCTGCGTTCATTCTTCCTTTAATAAACAATGTATGGCTGAATACCCGATAAACAAGGGTATCGGCCGTCCGGTAGAGTTCAAGGGCTTGAAGGCACAGTACCTCTTCATTTTCTGCGGAGGTCTGCTGGCTCTCTTCGTCCTGTTCGTCATCCTCTACATGGTCGGCATCGACCAGTGGGTATGTATCGGCTTCGGCGTGGCATCGTCCTCCGTCCTCGTATGGCAGACCTTCGCGCTGAACGCACGGTACGGCGAACACGGGCTTATGAAGCTGGGAGCGGCACGGAGCCATCCCCGATACCTTATCAACCGGCGGCGGATAACCCGTCTGTTCAAACGACAACGAAAGGAAGAAAGACAATGAGGAATACATCGAAAATGACAACACTGGAAAACAAGTTCCCGCTATTGGCGGTGGAGCAAGGTTGCATCATCTCCAAAGACGCCGACATCACGGTGGCTTTCGAGGTGGAACTGCCGGAGCTTTACACCGTGACGGGCGCGGAGTACGAGGCGATACACGGCTGCTGGTGCAAGGCTATCAAGGTGCTGCCGGACTTCTCCGTCGTCCACAAGCAGGACTGGTTCATCAAGGAACGCTACAAGCCGGAACTGCAAAAGGAGGACATGAGCTTCCTGAGCCGCTCCAACGAGCGTCACTTCAACGAGCGTCCGTACCTGAAGCACACCTGCTACCTCTACCTGACCAAGACGACGAAGGAGCGCAACCGGATGCAGAGCAACTTCAGCACGCTGTGCCGGGGGCATATCATCCCGAAGGAACTGGACAAGGAAACCGCCGGGAAGTTCATGGAGGCCGCCGAACAGTTCGAGCGCATCATGAACGACAGCGGCTTTGTCAGGCTGCGCCGCCTCTCCACCGACGAGATTGTCGGCACGGAGAAGTCCGCCGGGCTGATAGAGCGTTACTTCTCGCTTATGCCCGAAGGGAATGCGACCTTGCAGGACATCGACCTCTCGGCAAGGGAAATGCGCATCGGCGACAACCGCCTGTGCCTGCATACACTCTCCGATGCGGAGGATATGCCCGGAAAGGTGGTTACCGACATCCGCTATGAGAAACTCTCCACCGACCGCTCGGACTGCCGCCTCTCCTTCGCCTCCCCGGTGGGGCTGCTGCTCTCCTGCAACCACATCTACAACCAGTATGTGATTATCGACAACAGCGAGGAAAACTTGCAGAAGTTCGAGAAGTCCGCAAGGAACATGCAGTCGCTCTCCCGCTATTCGAGGAGCAACAGCATCAACCGCGAATGGATAGACCAGTACCTGAACGAAGCCCATTCCTACGGGCTGACCTCGGTACGGGCGCACTTCAACGTCATGGCGTGGAGCGACGACGCGGAAGAGCTGAAGCACATAAAGAACGACGTGGGCAGCCAGCTGGCAAGCATGGAGTGCGTGCCGCGCCACAACACCATCGACTGCCCGACGCTCTACTGGGCGGCGATGCCCGGCAACGCGGCGGACTTTCCTGCCGAGGAAAGTTTCCATACGTTCATCGAGCAGGCGGTATGCCTCTTTACGGAGGAAACCAACTACCGCAGCTCGCTCTCGCCCTTCGGCATCAAGATGGTGGACAGGCTCACGGGGAAGCCCCTGCACCTCGACATCAGCGACCTGCCGATGAAGCGCGGCATCACCACCAACCGCAACAAGTTCGTGCTGGGTCCTTCGGGCAGCGGCAAGTCTTTCTTCATGAACCACCTCGTGCGCCAATATTATGAGCAAGGCGCACATGTGGTATTGGTGGACACGGGAAACTCCTATCAAGGGCTATGCGAGATGATACGGCGCAAGACGGGCGGCACGGACGGCGTGTATTTTACCTACACGGAGGAGAAGCCCATCAGCTTCAACCCGTTCTATACCGACGACTACGTGTTCGACGTGGAGAAAAAGGACAGCATAAAGACGCTGCTGCTGACGCTCTGGAAGTCGGAGGACGACAAGGTGACAAAGACGGAGAGCGGCGAGCTGGGCAGTGCCGTGAGTGCCTATATTGAGCGCATCCAATCCGACCGTAGCATCGTGCCGTCGTTCAACACCTTCTACGAGTACATGCGCGACGACTACCGCCGCGAGCTGGCACAGCGTGACATCAAGGTGGAGAAGTCCGACTTCAACATCGACAACATGCTCACCACCATGCGGCAGTATTACCGGGGCGGACGCTACGACTTCCTGCTCAACTCCACGGAGAACATCGACCTGCTCGGCAAGCGGTTCATCGTCTTCGAGATTGACAGTATTAAGGAAAATCGCGAGCTTTTCCCGGTGGTGACCATCATCATCATGGAAGCCTTCATTAACAAGATGCGCCGTCTGAAAGGCGTGCGTAAATTGCTGATAGTGGAAGAGGCTTGGAAGGCTCTCTCTTCAGCGAACATGGCTGAGTACCTGCGCTATATGTACAAGACCGTGCGCAAGTATTTCGGCGAGGCGATCGTGGTGACGCAGGAGGTGGACGACATCATTTCCTCGCCCGTGGTCAAGGAGAGCATCATCAACAACTCCGACTGCAAGATACTCCTTGACCAAAGGAAATATATGAACAAGTTTGATGCCATACAGTCCCTTTTAGGTCTGACGGAGAAGGAGAAGTCGCAGATACTCTCCATCAACATGGCAATCAACCCGAACCGCAATTACAAGGAAGTGTGGATCGGACTGGGCGGCACGCAGTCGGCTGTCTATGCCACCGAAGTGAGCGCGGAGGAATATCTGGCGTACACCACCGAAGAAACGGAGAAGGTGGAGGTTTACCGTCTGGCGGAAAAGCTGGGCGGCGACATCGAAGCCGCCATCCGGCAGCTTGCCGAAAGACGGAGAAACAAGGAATAGGCAATAAGTAAAACAGATTCATCAACTAAAAACAGAAAATGCGTATGAGTATATCAAGAACGAAAATGCTGCAAGTCAGCAAGTGTCTGATCGGATTGGCGGTCATGATGCTGCAATCCTGCGACGTGGCCGACAACCGCCGTGATATGCTGTGCGGGAACTGGGAGAGCGTGGAGGGGAAGCCCGACGTGCTTATCTACAAGGAGGGCGAAGCCTACAAAGTGACGGTGTTCCGTCGTAGCGGTCTGCGCCGCAAGCTCAAGCCGGAAACCTATCTCTTGCAGGAGGAGAACGGCAACCTGTTCATGAACACCGGCTTCCGCATCGACGTGTCCTACAACGAGGCGACGGACGTCCTGACCTTCTCGCCGAACGGGGACTACGTGCGTGTGACCCCGAAACCGGACCATCCGACAAGCGGAGAATAAATAATGAAACCCACTAAAATCCAAAGTAACATGAGAACAAGAATGACACTTATTATCTGCCTGTGCCTGTTTGCAGCCGGCAGGGCAAGCGCACAGTGGGCGGTGATAGACCCGTCCAACATCGCGCAGAGCATCGTGAACACCTCGAAGAACGTGGTGCATACCTCGACCACCGCCCAGAATATGGTGAAGAACTTTCAGGAAACGGTGAAAATCTATGAGCAGGGCAAGAAGTATTACGATGCCCTCAAATCCGTGAACAACCTGGTGAAAGATGCCCGCAAGGTGCAGCAGACCATCCTGATGGTGGGCGACATCACCGACATCTACGTGACCAGCTTCCAGAAGATGCTGCGCGACGACAGCTTCACGGTGGAGGAGCTGGGAGCCATCGCCTTCGGCTACACGAAGCTCTTGGAGGAGAGCAACGACGTGCTGACGGAGTTGAAAAATGTGGTGAACATCACCACGCTCTCCATGACGGACAAGGAGCGCATGGACGTGGTGGAACGCTGTCACTCCAAGATGAAGCGTTACCGCAACCTCGTGAGCTACTACACGAACAAGAACATCTCCGTGAGTTACCTGCGTGCGAAAAAGAAGAACGACCTCGACCGCATCATGGGGCTGTACGGCAGTATGAACGAAAGATACTGGTAGCCTATGGAGTTCGACAACCTTCATCAGATCCTGCGCTCGCTCTACGGGCAGATGATGCCCTTGTGCGGTGACATGGCGGGCGTGGCGAAAGGGATAGCCGGGCTGGGCGCGCTGTTCTACGTGGCATATCGTGTATGGCAATCACTGGCGAGAGCCGAACCGATAGACGTATTCCCCATGCTCCGCCCGTTCGCCATCGGTCTGTGTATCATGTTCTTCCCCACGGTGGTGCTTGGCACGGTGAACAGCGTCCTCTCGCCCGTGGTGCAGGGCACGGCGAAACTGCTGGAAACGCAGACGCTGGACATGAACCGGTACCGTGAGCAGAAGGACAGGCTGGAATACGAGGCGATGGTGCGCAACCCCGAAACCGCCTACCTCGTGTCCAACGAGGAATTTGACAAGCAACTGGAGGAACTCGGCTGGTCGCCCTCCGACATGGTGACGATGGCGAAAATGTACCTCGACCGGAAGATGTACGAAATAAAGAAAGGCATCCGCGACTTCTTCCGCGAGATACTGGAACTGATGTTCCAAGCCGCCGCCCTCGTGATAGACACCATCCGCACCTTCTTCCTCGTGGTGCTGGCGATACTCGGTCCGATAGCCTTCGCCATATCGGTGTGGGACGGCTTCCAAAGCACGCTCACGCAGTGGTTCTGCCGCTACATACAGGTCTATCTGTGGCTTCCCGTGTCGGACATATTCAGCACGATACTCGCCAAGATTCAGGTGTTGATGCTCCAGAGCGACATCGAGCGTATGCAGACTGACCCCAACTTCTCTCTGGATTCCAGCGACGGGGTGTATATCGTGTTCATGATAATCGGCATCATCGGCTACTTCACCATTCCAACGGTGGCGGGCTGGATCATCCAAGCCGGGGGCATGGGCGGCTACGGGCGCAACGTGAACCAGATGGCGGGACGCGCCGGAGGCATGGCGGGCAGCGTGGCGGGCGCCACCGCAGGCAACGCCGTGGGACGCATCGGCAAGCTGCTGAAATAATCAACTGACAATTAAAAACGAATAAACAACAATGGAATTCAAGTCACTCAAAAACATCGAATCATCGTTCAGGCAGATACGCCTGTTCGGTATCGTCTTCCTCTCGCTGTGCGCCGTGATAACGGTATGGAGCGTGTGGAGTTCCTACCGCTTCGCGGAGCGGCAACGTGAGAAGATCTACGTGCTGGACAACGGCAAGTCGCTGATGCTGGCTCTCTCTCAGGATTTATCGCAGAACCGCCCGGCGGAAGCACGGGAGCATGTGCGCCGCTTCCACGAGCTTTTCTTCACGCTCTCGCCCGAAAAGAGCGCGATAGAACACAACGTGAAGCGTGCGTTGCTGCTGGCAGACAAGAGCGTGTACAACTACTATTCGGACTTCGCCGAGAAGGGGTACTACAACCGCATCATCGCCGGGAACATCAACCAAGTGCTGAAGGTGGACAGCGTGGTGTGCGACTTCAACGGCTATCCTTACCGTGCCGTGACCTACGCCACGCAGAAAATCATCCGGCAGAGCAACGTCACCGAGCGCAGCCTCGTGACCACATGCCGCCTCTTGAACTCATCCCGTTCGGACGACAACCCCAACGGGTTCACCATCGAGGGTTTCACCATCATCGAGAACAAGGATTTACAAACCATCAAACGCTAACAGGCATGAAAGGAATCGGAAAATCGCTGTGGAGGGTCTATTGGAAACTCCACGACAAAAAGAAAATGCTGGTGGCAAGGCTCAAAGGGTATCTGGACGGCTTGCCGCCGAAGACACGCAGGCGCATCGTGCTGGCGATGCTCATCGCATTCGCCGCACTTGCCCTCTACACCTTCGGTAAAGCCGTCTATGACATCGGCAGGAATGACGGCAGCCGTATGGTGACAGACCATGCCGGACAGGTGGAACTGTCCTTGAAGCCTGAAGTGAGTGACAATTTTACACCTTATTATAATAATATGTATGGAACAGACGAAGAATGAACCTAAAAACGAGAACAAGGCGGCTCCCGACAACGGGAAACCGAAGAAGGTGCGCAAGCCGCTGACCGAAGCCCAACGGCTGAAACGTCAGAAGATGATAGTGCTGCCCGCTATGGTGCTGGTATTCCTCGGTGCAATGTGGCTGATATTCGCACCGTCCTCCGGCAAGGAGCAGGAGCCGGGAACGGGCGGCTACAACATCGAAATGCCCGACGCGGACAAGGCGAACCGGCAGATTATCGGCGACAAGTTGAAAGCCTACGAGCATGGGGAGATGGAAGAGCGGCTGGAGAGCCGCAACCGTGCCATCGGGCAGCTGGGCGACATGTTCGACCGCGAGATAGCGGGAACGGAGAACGGAGTGGACTTCGACCTCGCCAATCCGGGCGGCAAGGAAGAAAGGGCAAAGCCAGCCACGCCGCAGACCATCCAGTCCTCCGCAGCCGCCTACCGTGACCTGAACGCCACGCTCGGAAACTTCTACGACCAGCCGAAAAACGACAATGCGGAGATGGACGAGCTGCTGGAACGCATCGCCCTGTTCCAAGCCCTGTGCGAAGAAAACCAAAGCTGGGGCGCGTCCTAC
>ERZ772928.753-NODE-753-length-14183-cov-2.616152_pt1 | contig 14183 bp, 12 predicted proteins | sample MGYA00511686_ERZ772928 | MGnify/ENA primary metagenome ERZ772928 (study PRJEB29015, sample SAMEA2738063) | human oral metagenome | biome: human oral; feature: human-associated habitat; material: saliva | place: China | collected 2219 ... | reverse complement strand
TGGGAAATGGCCCGGCTGAGAGGCAGTACCTAATACTGCGACCCAAGAACCTGATCTGGGTAATGCCAGCGTAGGGAGCAAATGCCGTCCTTACGCACTACAAGAAGGAGGGCATATGAAAAAACTTTCTCAGTTTGCATTGCAAGCCATATCCCTTACTTCTTTTCTTGCGCTTTGGCAGCTTGTTATTGTTGCAGGAATTATTCCAAATTACCTTGTTCCAACTCCTGTTCAGGTTGTATTTGCGCTGGTCAAGGATTTTCAGCTTCTTCTGACACATACCGGGATTACGCTTCTAGAATCCCTTATTGGCCTAGTTATTGGAGTGCTTATTGGCTTTGCGCTTGCGGTTCTTATGGACTTCTTCAAAACGCTGGACAAACTGCTCTCTCCACTTGTTACTATCTCGCAGACTATTCCTATTGTGACTATCGCGCCGCTTCTGGTGCTTTGGCTGGGTTATGGCCTTTTACCAAAGATTGTTCTTGTGGCCATTTCAACGTTTTTCCCTATTACCGTGGCATTGAACTCAGCATTTAAAGCGATTGATCCTGATATGGTTGACCTGATGACCACCATGGGAGCTAGTCGTGTGCAGATTTTTTGGCATGTCAAGTTGGCCGCTGCTGCTCCACAGTTTTTCTCGGGACTCAAAATGAGCGTGACCTACGCCGTAATTGGCGCAGTAATCGCAGAATGGCTGGGAGGCGACGCTGGACTGGGCGTGTATATGACGCGCGTCAGAAAGGCGTTTGCGTACGACAGGATGTTTGCGGCAATCGTGGTAGTTTCTTCATTGTCGCTGGTATTGATGAAGCTCGTAGAACTTGTTCAAAAGCGTGCACTTCCTTGGGATATCTCTCAGGATGCCAAAGAATCTGCACGATAACTTTGACGGAACTCAAAGAAAGAAGTGATTACGCGCATGAACGCATTTAATCGCAAGGGTATAACAAGAAAAGGCTTTCTAACTGCGATGGGTTTCTCGACAGCAGGACTTTGCGCAGGTTGCTCGCTTGAGCAGCCGTCTGCTCCATCCAACGCAAACAAGGGTGCTGGGCAGAATTCCGGCGGTACCACAGAGATTACGTTTGCCCTGGACTATACCCCCAACACCAACCACACTGGCATTTATGTGGCTCAGGAGAAGGGCTACTTTGACGAGGTTGGCCTCAAGGTAACTATTCAGCAGCCACCTGCCGATGGTGCCGATGCGCTGATTGGTGCTGGTGGCGCACAGATGGGCGTTACCTACCAGGACTATATTGCTAACAGCCTCTCGTCATCTAATCCGCTGCCATATACTGCGGTGGCCGCTATCATTCAGCACAATCTTTCGGGCATTATGAGCCGTGAAGAGGATCACATTGTTCGTCCACGTGACCTTAATGATCGTACCTACGCAACGTGGAATCTCCCTGTTGAACAGGCTACTATCAGGTCTGTTATGGAGTCTGATGGAGGAGATCCCTCCACGCTTAAGATGGTACCTTATGAGGTAGATGACGAGGTATCTGGCCTAAAAGCAAAGATGTTTGATGCAGTTTGGGCGTTTGAGCAGTGGGCTGTTCAAAACGCTCGTGTTCAGAACTTTGCATACAACTACTTTGCGTTTGCAACTATTGATCAGAATTTTGACTATTACACTCCAGTCATTGCAGTAAATGATGGCTTTGCAAAAGAGAATCCAGACGCTGTTAAGGCCTTCTTAAGCGCTACCAGAAAAGGTTATGAGTTCTGCGTCTCTAACCCAGACGAAGCAGCAGAGATTCTACTCAAGGCTGTTCCAGAACTTGATGCTGACCTGGTCAAAGCTTCTCAGAAGTTCTTGGCTGCCAAATACATTGACGACGCCGAGAAGTGGGGAGTTATTGACTCTGCTCGCTGGCAGCGATTCTACACCTGGCTCAATAACCAGCAGCTGCTAGAGAATAAGATTGACCCATCCGCAGGATTTACTAGTGAGTACCTTGGATAAGAAGCTTACTGACATAACAGAAGGCGCTGCTGTGGACGCTTCTGGCGAGAAAAGCCTAGGAGCTGCACCTGCATGCGAGCCACAACAGGACGTGCCAGCACTTGAGGCGCGTAATCTTATGCTGGTTTGGGGAAACGGTCAGGTAGTTGCTCAGGATATCTCGATTGAGCTGCAACCTGGCACCATTACCTGCTTGGTTGGTCGCTCGGGCTGCGGCAAGACAACGCTGCTCCATGCGCTTGCAGGACTTTTGCAGCCGCAGGAGGGCAGGGTGCTGTTGCATGGCTCTGACGTCACGGGGCGCCCGGGACATATCGGTTACATGCTCCAGAAGGATTTGCTCATCCCAAGTAAGCGCATCATCGACAACGTAGCGCTTCCGCTTGAGCTGAAGGGCGTCTCGCGCTCTGAGGCGCGCACACGGGCCCAGGAGATGCTGGAACGCGGTGGACTTGAGCGCGTGGCACAAAGCTGGCCTCACGAGCTCTCAGGCGGCATGAGACAGCGTGTTGCGTTCCTGCGCACGGCACTCATTGGCTCAGACATTATGCTGCTGGACGAGCCCTTCTCGGCACTTGATGCCCTCACACGGCGAGAAATGCGTGCGTGGCTCATGTCTTCCGTGAAGGAGTTTGGCCTCTCCGTACTGGTGATCACGCACGACGTTGATGAGGCGGTTGCTATGGCTTCTCGCATTTATGTGATGGCAGGAAGTCCTGCACAGGGTGTGGCTACCAAGATAGTGGGTGTTATTGAGCCGCAGGGCTGCGCTGATACGGTGGCGGAGGCAGACTCTGGCAAAGGCGCTGGTCAAGGTACTGACCTAGCATCATTTGATTTGAGCGAAGAGTTTTTGGCTGCCAAGCGAGAAGTGCTTTCGTTGCTGGGATAGTTGCCTGTGTGTTATTGCGGGTGCGCGGGTTTCTCGCCCTGGTGGTCTTGAACTGCGGATTTCTCCCCTTGGATTTGATACAGAAAAAGACGTGAGAGTTTGCCTCTCACGTCTTTCTTGTTAGCTTGATTTTCGTGCACGTAAAACGTATTTGAGCAGCTTAATTACTCGCTGAACTCGAGGAATGCGCGGTATCCACGATATGCCTCAAAGATGTCAGCCTTGTTTGCAATCTCCCAAGGTGCGTGCATGGAGAGAACGGGAACGCCGCAGTCGATGACGTGCATGCCATATTTAGCCAGCATGTATGCGATAGTTCCGCCGCCACCAGCGTCAACGCGGCCAAGCTCAGCGGTCTGGAACTGAACGCCGGCGTTGTCCATAATGCGACGAATCAGCGCAACGTACTCAGCATCAGCGTCGTTGGAGCCAAACTTGCCGCCACTACCAGTGAACTTGTTGAATGCAAGGCCGTGACCCATGATAGCGGAGTTCTTGATTTCAAAGCTACCCGTAAAGCTAGGATCATAACCAGCAGAAACGTCGCTTGAGAGCATGTAGGAGTTGGCCATGCAGCGGCGCAGAGAAAGTGGAGACTCAAAACCGGCAAGTGCCAGGACCTCTGCCATGATGTTCTCAAAGAAGAGGGAGTTCATGCCAGTAGCGCCAACGGAGCCAATCTCTTCCTTGTCGGTCAGGATGGTGACGGAGGTACGTGCAGGAGTGTCGCACTCAAGCTGCGCAATCAGGGAAGGGTAGGAGCAGCTGCGGTCGTCGTGACCATAGCCCAAGATCATGGAGCGGTCAAAGCCCATGTCACGAGCAGGACCTGCAGGGACAATCTCAAGCTCAGCGGAGAGAAGGTCTGCTTCCTCAATGCCGTAGAGGTCCTTCAGGATGTTGATGACGTTAGCCTTAACGGCTTCCTTTGGCTCATCACCCTCTACATCAGCGGGTTTCTCGCCATTCTGACCCCAAACAAGTGGACGATTGCCAACAATAAGGTCAAGCATCTCGCCCTCGATGACCTTAGAAGCAGTCTTTCCAAGCTGCTCAGCGCTCAAGTGGATGAGAAGGTCGGAGATGCAGAAAACGGGATCAGCTGGATCCTCACCAACGCATACGTTTACGACGCTACCGTCTTTAAGTGCAAGAACGCCATGAATTGCCAGAGGAATGGTGACCCACTGGTACTTTTTGACGCCGCCGTAGTAGTGGGTGTCAAGGGTAGCAAGCTCATTGCGCTCCTCAAGAGGGTTCTGCTTGACGTCCAGGCGAGGGGAGTCGATGTGAGCACCAAGAATGTTTAGGCCTTCTTCCAGGGATTTGGTGCCAATCTGGACAAAGATGACGGACTTGCCGCGAATATCTGCATAGACTTTGTCGCCAGCCTTGAGGGTTTTACCTGCAGCGATGGCGTCAGAAAGCTTAACGTAACCTGCTGCTTCGGCAAGCTTGATAGCGCTTGAAGCACACTCGCGCTCAGTCTTGTTCTCGGAGATAAACTTTCTGTAGCCCTCGGTAAACGACTGGAGTTTGTCCAGATCCTCCGAGGTGTACTTTTTCCATGCGTTTGTGGTTTCCATACCCATCCTTTCTGCAGCAAGCTCAGTTGAACTGCTGTTTGTTGTTGCTGTTAGTTACGCCGACCGTGTTGAGGCTACGACTTAGTTGCCTCCGTTGGAGCTGTTTGAGCCAGAACCACTGGATCCGCTGCCAGAACTATTGCTAGAGCCAGAGTTCTGATTGGAACCAGAATTGCTGTTTGAGCTGCCCGTTCCGGAGTTGTTACTAGAAGAATTACTCTCAGACGAGTTGCTTGAGCTGCTAGAGTCGCTGGTCTTTTCCGAACTAGACGAGCTGTCGGAGCTGGTGGTCTCTGATTTCTTGGAGTCAGTGCTCTCCGAAAAGGAATCCTTGGAATCGGTGGACTTGCTTGACTCGTCGGTCTTCTCGCTAGAAGAGCTGGAATCGTCTTTCTTATCCGTCGAATTGCTGGTATTCGTAGTTTTTTCCGTCACAACTGGGGTTGTGCTGACCTTTGGTCCCAAGCCAGATCCGTCGGTGATATAGCTGAGGAACATTGCATAAAGAATGACGGCAGAAATGGTAAAGATAATTGAAATAATGGTCACGATAGTCAGCGCTCTTACGCGTTTGCGAGACAGCGTTGGCGTGCGATTTACCTGCGAAGACTGTTCCGCGGTAGAAGCAGCATTGGAGTAATAATCGCGAGAAGGTGCATATTGTGCTCGAGGCATATATTGTGTGCCTTCAAGCGTTGTTTGGCTGCTGTTTGGATATGCCTGCTGGTTATATTCATCGTTGTCGCTGCTACGGAACTTGTGCGTGGAGCGCCTAATAACGTTCTGGTAAATCTGCGAAGCAAGCGCCGAGGCAGCGGCACCAACGGCCACGCCAATAATCGAGCCGGCAATACCAATCTGGTTTGACAGTACAAACGCAGTCACCGCGGCAAGCGATGTTGCCAAAATTTGGGTAATTGAGACGTCCTTAAGAAGGCTGGGCTTCTCGTCTGTTGCCTCATCTGTAGGCTGAGCAGGCGAAGCTAATCGAGTTTTGTCTGCATCAAAGTGTTTATAGCTCACAAGATGCTCCTTTCTCCGGACTGATAGCCTACCTCATTTTTGTGAAGATGTAATGTTTCGTCGCTAAATCGCAACATCAGCTGGCGAGAAACCCTATCTAGTTGTCGTCGATGCGACGGTTCCGTAATGTTTCTGCAGCGCGGGTTTCTCGCCTGATCACGCATCGGGTTTCTCGGGGAAGACACATCGGGTTTCTCGCCCGAGCACGCGTTGGATTTCTCGCGGTGTTTTGTTAAAAACGACCGTATCAAAGGTGGTGAAACAAGGTATCATTTATATGTATCAGTTTTCCGTCAAACGGAGGTTTAGCATGCTTGTAAGCGCAAAAGCCATGCTCCAGAGTGCCGAGAAGGGCCACTATGGCATCGGCGCATTCAACGAGAACAACCTTGAGTGGACCGCAGCAATCCTTGATGCAGCAGAAGAGCTTCAGTCTCCTGTCATCATTCAGTGCACCAGCGGTGCAGCAAAGTGGCAGGTAAGCTACCGCGTTGTTGCAGACATGGTTCGTCGTCTTGTTGAGGACAAGAACATCACCGTTCCAGTTGCTCTCCACCTTGATCACGGTTCATACGAGGATGCGTTCAAGTGCATTGAGGCTGGATTTACTTCCATCATGTACGATGGTTCTCACGAGCCTGATTTTGAGACCAACCTTAAGCGCACCGAAGAGGTCGTAAAGGCAGCTCACGCAAAGGGTATTTCTGTTGAGGCTGAGGTCGGCGGCATCGGCGGCACCGAGGACGGCGTTACCGCTAAGGGCGAGCTTGCTGATCCTGAGCAGTGCGCAAAGATTGCTGACCTGGGCGTTGACTTCCTTGCATGCGGCATCGGCAACATTCACGGTATCTACCCAGCTAACTGGGAGGGCCTCTCCTTCGATCAGCTCAAGGCTATCAAGGAGCGCGTCGGTGATCTTCCACTTGTTCTCCACGGTGGTACCGGCATTCCTGTAGAGCAGGTTCAGAAGGCTATCTCTATGGGCATCTCCAAGATTAACGTCAACACCGATCTTCAGCTTGTCTTTGCTGAGGCAACCAAGAAGTACGTTGAGGCTGGCCTTGTCGACGACGGCAAGGGCTACGATCCTCGTAAGCTTCTGAAGCCTGGTCGTGAGGCAATCATCGAGCGCACCAAGGAGCTCATCCGCGAGTTTGGTTCCGACGGTAAGGCTTGGAACTAACCTGCGACATACGCTGGGCGCGCATCGAAGCGACGCACGTTCGCAGCTAGTTAAAGCGACGGACCTGGATTTTCTCCAGGTCCGTTTTTTGTTGAGCCGGCATGTGCGAAAGACGTGCACCTAGTGCGTTCTTCTCGCGAGATACGGGTGTGCGGTAGGTGCGCCCTAATGCGCGCCTGAAAAGTGAAAAGATTCGGTATATTTTGCCTAAACTTGGCAAAGAATCTGTGGATTTGCCTGATTTTGTCAAAGATTCTGTGGCCGTTTTACAGATTCTTTGAACTTTTTAGGCAACTTTTGTACAAGGAAAACTGGATCTTCTCGCCTCAGTACATTCGTACAGCAGAAATGAAAATTGCGAATTTGGCGCAAATTGAATTTGACCGAAATTTGACCAAGAATACGTTGCAGACAAGGTCTAACGCTGCTAGCTGGACATTTAGTGGCAATGATTTTCTGACAGGTTTGCCTGACCTGCAGTTTTACAAGAAATGTCACTTATCTACAATCAGCGACATAAGTTGCAAGTTTTTCTTAAGAAAATACTATGTATTCATGGAATTTTATCTATCACATACAACCGCTCTACAATTATTCCGTGCTATGAGAATTAAGGGTCACGGATTGATTTACCATGACTCTTCGAGTACCGGAATTCATACAGAGTTTTTAACTTTGGAGCTTGGTCAAATTAAGGAGAAGGTATTTTCTAGCTTAGGAATAATGCTGACTGAGCCAATTGAGTTGGTAGTTGACGAGAAGAAAAATACCTACCAATCGAGCAGAATAAAATTTCACACTTCGTCTCATTTTGCGCAAACTCCGTGTATGGAGTTGAGTTTTGGTACATCAGCGATTAAAGTGGCGTCACCTTTTGAACTCATGATTGAAATGGCCCAAGAACAAACGTTACTAGAAACCGTGATGTTAATTTCAGAATTTCAAGGCAGGTTTGTCATCGATCCATCTACCTCCGAATTAAGATCTAATTGGTATGATCCAGTTTTTCAAAAGGTAGACTTTGAGCGTTATTTATCCTCAGTTTCTAGATGCAGCGGAATAAGGAATGCAAGATTAGCGTCTTTGTATTCTTTTGATAATGCTGCTTCTCCAATGGAAGTCAAACTTGCTCTTCGCGCTTCGCTTCCTGTGTCCGCAGGTGGTTATGCAATTCCTAAGGTTGAGCTAAATAAGGAAGTAAGGATTCAGCAATTAAAGAGCAGAGTACTTACAGAGAAAACAAGGGCTATTGATTTATTACTTTCAAAGGATAACTACGATGCAGACACAAATAGACAAGCAGCCATTGAATACAATGGAGCCGTACATGAATTAGCAGAGGTTTCAACGCGCGACTATCGGCGTAATAACGAACTCGTTTCAGCTGGAATAATGGAATTTGTTATTGGAAAAGCTGAGTATGATGACATCGTTTTTATGGATAACATGTTTAATTCTATTAGAAATCAACTTGATATTCCAAGAAGACATACATCATCTGATCGCAGAAAAATGGAGAGAGCTAAAAGAATCAAATTGTGGAGTGAACTGGAAAAGCTCTGCTAAATTCAGGACAAGCGAGCCTGTGACCCTTTTAAATTGCCTGAAAAGTACAAAGAATCTGTAAATCTGACACAGATTCTTTAATGAAATCAGGCAAATCCACAGATTCTTTGATGTTCTTAGGCAAAATTTACAGATTCTTTGCAGAAATCAGGCTCGCACTCGGCGCACATCCAGAGCGCATTCAGTACGCATTCGACATGCACCTAGCACGTTCTTCTCGCGAGAAAACCGGTGCACTCCAGAGCCCTCTTGCCATGAAAGCCCCACCGCACACGACAATAAAACCGCAGCTTAAACGCTTACTCAGCGGTAGGGTTGTCGGCGGGGGAGACGTGCATGTTGCCTTCGTTGCGGGCGATGTCCGCGAGCGTCTTGCTGTCCAGGAAACTGGAGGTCATGCGGCCAAGGTCTCGCCAGACATTGATGGTGGTGCAGGACTCCATCTGGGGACAGAGAGTGGTATTTGTGCAGCTCAGGCAGCTAGCAGGCGCAAGATTGCCTTCGGCTGCGCGAAGAATCTCACCCAGCGTGTAGTCCTCGGGCTTGCGCGTGAGGCGATAGCCGCCGCCCTTTCCGCGCAGGCTCTCGACGTATCCAGCCTTGTGCATCAGGGCAATGACCTGCTCAAGGTACTTGCGCGAGATGTTCTGGCGCTCGGAAACGTCGCCCAGCGAGACCCAGCCTTCGTGAACGGCCAGGTCAGCCATTGCGCGGAGTGCGTACATTCCCTTTGTAGAGAACATTCCGGCCACGGCTACTCGCCGTCCTTGGCGCTCGCAGAGTCGTCGTTGCTCGTGCTCGTAGCGCTGCCGCTATCCGCGCCCGCGCCGTCCTCGGTGGTTGATGCGCCAGCTGCGGCGGAACCGCTGTTGTGAGCCTCGAGCATCTCCTCGAGCGTGTGCCATGCCAGCTCGGCGCACTTAACGCGTGCGGGCATGTGAGCGATGTCGTGCAGAATGTTGGCGTCTTCCAGCTGGTCAAGCACTGCCTCGTCAGTCTCTTCTCCGCGAATCATGCGTCCAAAGAGTTTGCAGAGCTCAATGGCCTCTTCTGGGGTGCGGTCGATCATCAGATCGCTCATAATATCGGCCGATGCCTGAGAGATTGCGCATCCGCTGCCCACAAAAGCAGCCTCGGCAATCTTGCCGCCCTCTATGCGCACGGAAAACGTGAGCTCATCGCCACAAGAAGGGTTAACACCCTCGTGGGAGACGGTTGGATTATCCATCTGGTATTTGTAATCGGGGTGAGAAACGTGGTCCATAAACTCAGCGTTATACAGGTCGTTTGCTGCCACTTATTTCAACTCCTTGTTTTATTTGTTGCTGACTGCGCTGCCAAAGATCTTCCATACCTGGTTAAGACCCTCGATGAGCTGGTCAATATCGTGTTTATCGTTGTAGAACGCAACGGATGCGCGGCAGGTACTGGACTCATGCAGCTCAATCAGAAGCGGCTCGGCGCAGTGATGACCAGCGCGAATGCAAACGTTATTCATGTCTAGGATGCTCGAGACGTCGTGTGGATGAACGTCGCGCACGTTAAACGCCACAGCGCCCACGTGATTCTGTCCCAGCTTGGAGCCAACGATGTCAACAAAGTCCAGCGTGCACAGTTGCTGCACCAAGTACCTGGCGAGAAGTTCTTCTCGCTTCTCGATTTTTGCCATATCTAAGCCGTTAAGGTATTCGACAGCGGCACCGGTAGCATAGATACCTGCGGCGTCCTGCGTGCCTGCCTCAAACTTCTCGGGAACAGGAGCCCAAACAGCGCTGGTTTCGGTGACGGAATCAATCATCTCGCCGCCGGTAAGGAATGGCGGCATCGCATCGAGCAGCTCGGAGCGGCCCCAAAGCACGCCAATGCCCATAGGTCCGCACATCTTGTGTGCCGAGAAGGCCAGCAAATCGCAGTCAAGATCGTGCACGTCAATAGGGATGTGAGGTGCGGATTGGGCAGCGTCAACAACCATGTAGGCGCCCATAGTGTGAGCGCGTTTGGCAATAGCCTTGATGTCATTGCGGGTGCCCAGTACGTTGGAGACGTGTGTGACAGACACAATTTTGGCACGCTCGGTAATCTTTGACGCAATCTCTTCAGGCGTAATCTGGTACTGCGAATTCATGCGCAGGTACACCAGGTTAGCGCCGGTAGCTTTACAAATCTGCTGCCATGGGATGATATTGGAGTGGTGTTCCATAATGGAAATAACCACGTCATCGCCTGGCTTGAGTGCATAGCGGCCAAGGCTTGAAGCAACTAGATTAAGCGCCTCAGAAGTGTTGCGCGTAAAGATAATCTGCTGGCTTTCTGGCTTGCCGTTTTTATCGACAGCTCCAATGAACTTTGCAATTGAAGCGCGAGCACCCTCGATAACTGCGGTTGCTTCCACGCTCCAACGATACAGTCCGCGCAGAGCGTTTGCGTTCATGGTCTCGTAGAAGCGAGACTGCGCCTCAATAACCTCGCGTGGACGCTGAGAAGTAGCAGCACTGTCCAAGTACGCTACCTCGGGATTTGCTGCCAGAAGCGGAAAATCTGCCTTGTAAGGGTTATCGGTAATCTGAGCAACTTCTGCGTCGGTCATTACGCGACACCACCTTTGTTGGAATTGGTCTCGGAGCTGGAATCGCAGCCGTCGTTGCTGGCGGTATCGTCGCTACCTGCAGCTTCGTCATAGTCGTGAGCAATTTCTGCGCCCAGCTCAGCCTCGCAACGCTCAACAGCCACGCGGTGAGAAATCTCCTCAGGCGCGTTGATGATGGCGTCTTCAAAGAGCGCGCGTACAAAGAGCTGCTCAGCAGCCTGGCGAGAAAGTCCTCGAGCCGCAAGGTAATCAAGCTGCTCAGGGGAGACGGATCCAATGGTAGCGCCGTGGTTACCGGCAACATCATCTTCATCGCAGAGGATAACAGGCATGGTCTTGTTGACAACATCGTCACCAAGAATCATGACCGTTTCAATCTCGTTGCCCTGGGCATCTTTTGCGCCACGAATAAGATCGATAGTTGCGCGAAGAGTCTTCTTAGCTGCCTCGTTAAGGACGCCAGACTCGGTAAGCTGTGCGCGTGTAGAGGTTCCACGCATGCGTACCAGGTGATTAATATCAAGCGTCTCTTCGTGAGTAGCGTGATAGCGATTGTTAAGGTCAAGGCGGGCTCGAGCGCCAACTAGGTTGGCGGTAAGGCCAAGACCGATGGTTGATCCACCCAGAGCGTACTGCTTAACGTCAACAGCAGCGTCCTGGTGAATCTCAAGGCCAACGCTTTCAAGGTACTGCTGGCCCTCATTGACGCCAAGCATCTCAATAAGGTGCAGCTTTGCACCAGCCTCAACCACAATGCGGGTGAGCGCAGCGCTGGTTGGGAGCGCGTCGCTGGAAGCACTCGCGTCGTCGTTCGCGTCGCTGCCTGCAGGCGCGTCGCCGTCAACATCGCCTGCAAACGCTGCGATGACTACGGTAGCTTCAGCACCTTCGCGCACAATGACGCCGGTGTTAGCGCATTGATTTTGAGCTGCAGAGACAGCAACAACAATAGGATCTTCTCGCTTGGTATGAGCGGGAACATTGTAGAAATCAGATTTGAATGCCTGAGACTCTACGTAGTCAGTAACCTCCTGGCCCATTCCACACTCAATGCGCTCAAAAAGGCGAGGCAGAGGCAGGTACACTTTGCCTGCATCAGCGTGATTAGGGACGGTAACTGACAGTGAGTTAGCGCGTAGACGGTTCCACGTCTGAGCTGCAGGAACGTTGGCGCGATTAATCAAAACGTTATCCATTAGCCAATCGCTCCTTCCATCTCAAGTTTAATCAGGTTGTTCATCTCAACGGCGTACTCCATTGGGAGCTCCTTTGGGACAGGGTTTGCAAATCCGTTTACTACCATGGTGCGAGCCTCAGCCTCAGAACAGCCGCGGCTCATCAGGTACAAAACGGTGTCGTCAGAAATGCGGCCAATAGTTGCCTCGTGGCCAATCTGAGCAGTTGCATTGCGGACATCCATCTCTGGGATGGTGTCGGAACGGCTGATGTTATCCAGCATTAGCGACTGGCACGAGAATGCCACGCGAGCATTTTCTGCCTTACGTCCAACGGTCACGGCTGAGCGGAAAGTGTTGACGCCACCGTCCTTGGAGATGGACTTAGTGTCAACGTTTGCCGAGTTATTGGAGCCGTTGATAATCACCTTACAGCCTGTATCCAGATCCTGCGTAGCGCCTGCAAACGTAATACCAGTGAACTCGCAGTTAGAGGAATCGCCGTTCATGATCGTAGAAGGGTAAAGGTAGGAAACGTGGCTACCAAAAGAGCCCGAGACCCACTCCATCTTTGCATTGCTGCCAATGATGGCGCGCTTAGTGTTGAGGTTGTACATGTTCTTGGACCAGTTTTCGATGGTCGAGTAGCGCAGACGAGCGCCGTCCTTAACAAAGAGCTCAACAGCTCCTGCATGGAGGTTTGCTGCATAGTACTTAGGTGCGGAGCAACCCTCAATAAAGTGCAGGTCAGCGCCTTCCTCAACAATAATAAGCGTGTGCTCAAACTGGCCAGCACCCTGAGCATTCAGTCTGAAGTAACTCTGAAGTGGGTAGTCCAGAGTGACATTTTTAGGAACATAGACAAAAGAACCGCCAGACCACACGGCATAGTGCAGCGCCGCAAACTTGTGATCTGTTGGAGGAATCAGCTTGCCAAAGTACTCTTTAACAACAGGCTCCCACTGTGGATCGTGCAAAGCATCCTCAATGGTGGTGTAAATAACGCCCTGTTCAGCAACTTCCTCGCGCATGTTGTGATAGACAATCTCAGAATCGTACTGAGCACCAACACCAGCAAGGCTCTCTGCCTCTGCTTGTGGAATGCCCAGACGATCAAAGGTATCCCTAATATCCTCAGGTACGTCGTCCCAGCTATTTGCCTGCTGAGTCTTTGGCGAGACATACGTGGAGATATGGTTTAAATCCAAACCTGCAATAGATGGTCCCCAGTTGGTAGCCATCTGGCGCTGGTGATAGGTTTCCAGGGCCGACAACCTCATTTGAAGCATCCACTCGGGTTCTTCTTTTTTCTCGGAAATAGCACGCACAATTTCTGGCGTAAGGCCATCATCGTAGCGCTCGTAACCCTCTTCGGACTTGGTGAAGTCGTAGAGCGAGCGGTCTACGTCAGCGACCTCAGATCGCTTCTTCTCGCTCACTAGTTAGCACCGCCCTCATCAGTTTGGCTCTCAAAACGCTCAAAGCCTTCGTGGTCAATCTGGTTGATGAGATCAGCAGGACCATCTGCCACCAGGTGACCCTTAACCATAACGTGAGTGCGGTCAATCTCAAGACGCTCAAGAATGCGAGTGTTGTGAGTAATGATGAGCAGCGAGCCGTCGCAGGTCTCACGATAGGCCTGAATACCCTTTGAAACAACGGAGAGTGCGTCAACGTCCAGGCCAGAGTCTGTCTCGTCGAGAATGGCAAGTTTAGGCTGAAGCAGCAGGAGCTGGAGCATCTCAACCTTTTTCTTCTCGCCACCAGAGAAGCCAACGTTAAGCTCACGCATCAAGAAGCCCTGGTCAAGCTCAAGCTGATCAGAAATCTGACCAACACGCTGACGGAACTGACGAGCGGTCATCTTAAGCTCAGGACGCATCTGTGTGATGGTGCGCAGGAATGAATAAAGAGGAACACCAGGAACCTCAACAGGTGCCTGATAGGAGAGGAAGATGCCCGCAAGGGAGCGCTTATCTGCAGCAAGCTCAGTTACATCCTCGCCGTTAAAGATAAGAGAACCTTCGGTAATCTTATAGGTAGGGTCACCCATAATGACGCGGCCAAGTGTTGATTTACCTGCGCCGTTAGGTCCCATCAGAACGTGAGCCTGGCCATCGCCAATGCTCAGATCAATTGAATGCAGGATGGATTTCTCCTCGGTACCTGCAGAAATTCCGTTTACACGGAGTA
>ERZ772928.750-NODE-750-length-14191-cov-16.073076_pt1 | contig 14191 bp, 11 predicted proteins | sample MGYA00511686_ERZ772928 | MGnify/ENA primary metagenome ERZ772928 (study PRJEB29015, sample SAMEA2738063) | human oral metagenome | biome: human oral; feature: human-associated habitat; material: saliva | place: China | collected 2219 ... | reverse complement strand
GGCGCGTGATAAAGTTGATAAAGGTATGTTGCTCAGGGTCTTGGTAGAGCATTTCCCCAACCGCACGCATCATGAGGAACATGAAAGCCCCAGTAATCATATAAATCAGCACAATGGAAGGACCTGTTAGGCTAATAGAGCGACCTGCTCCCAAAAAGAGTCCTGTTCCGATTGTTCCAGCGATGGCCATAACCTGCACATGACGATTGGTCAGACCACGCTCCATCTTATTTTTTTTCTTCTTTGAACTCATAACGTCTCCAATTCAATTTAAAATGGAAAAAGGAGTGAGTGAAGCGCACTGCCTCCCCACTCCTTTTTTCTATTTTTAGGCTGTTTTTTCAACCTTCAAGATTTTTACATCATAGCTACCAACAGGTGTTTCAATGGTTGCTGTGTCACCTGTTTTCTTACCAATCAAGGCTTGTCCAATTGGACTTTCATTTGACACTTTACCTGCAAAGGCATCCGCACCTGCTGAACCTACGATAATATAAACTTCTTCTTCGTCCTCACCAATTTCTTGGATAGTAACTGTTTTACCAATCGCTACTTCGTCTTGAGCAACTGAGTCACTATTGACGATTTCAGCATAACGGATTTTTGTTTCCAAGCTAGAGATTTGTCCTTCGACAAAGGCTTGTTCATCCTTAGCCGCCTCGTATTCACTGTTTTCAGAAAGGTCACCGTATGAACGAGCAATCTTAATGCGTTCTACCACTTCTGGGCGGCGGACCAATTTCAATTCTTCTAATTCTTTTTCAAGTTTTTCCTTTTCCGCAAGGGTCATAGGATATGTTTTTTCTGCCATTTTTCTCAACTTTCTTCTGATGATATTTTCTAACTAAAATTATGTGAAGCATCACATAATTTTAGTTTGTTTGGTTTAATTTGCTGTTGACATGTTCAGCGACATTACGATCATGCTCCTCCTGAGTAGCAGCATAATAGACCTTACCATCTGTAACATTAGCTACAAAGTATAAGTTATCACTCTTAGTCTGATTAATACTTGCCTCGATGGCATCCAAGCTTGGACTATCTACTGGACCTGGCATCAAACCAGCTTTCGTATAAACATTATACGGTGAATTAATTGTCGTATCAATTCCAGCATCATCAGCAAGACTAATCTTCTGACCAAGTTTTCCTTGGGCATACAAGATGGCAATATTGCTTTGAAGTGGCATACCAAGATTCAAGCGATTGTAGAATACACCTGCAATCAACTTACGGTCTTCCGTCTTAGCTCCTTCTTTTTCGACAAGAGAAGCAATGGTCAGCAATTCATTGACCGTCAAATTCTTAGACTTAATCGTACTGTAATGAGGTGCCAAAGTCTTGTCCATAGCTGCCAACATCTCATCAATCAAGCTTTCAAGAGTTGTACTTTCCTTGATAGAATATGTAGCTGGGAAGAGGAAACCTTCCAAACGGTAACGAACGCCACTTTCCTTTGTAGGTAAGCTTTCAAGTAGACTCGGATATTTGGCAACTTCTTGGCTGATAAAGTTCTCATCTTGAACTTTTGCCAGAAAGGCATCCGCTGTCAAAGGCTCTTTGAAGTCACCTTGCAATTGACCTACCGCTTGTGCAATTTGATCAATCGTATAACCTTCTGGAATTGTTAAATTCGCAAGCGCAGGTTCTTGAGCTTCAGCTGTTCCACCTTTTTGCAATTCATGGATGATATCTTCTGTACTCATACTCTTTTGCAAATTGTAATAGCCAGACTTCAAATCTGAATAATTTTTATATTTTGCATAAAAAGCAAAAATCACTCCGTGTTTAATCAAACCAGACTTTTCAAGAGTTGAACCAATTGTTTGAACATTAGCTCCTTCTGGGATTTGCACTGTCACATATTGTTTAGATGAAGCATCCACAGGCTGTAAAGATGACTGAACATACTGATAACCGAAGTAAGCACCTGCTGAAATCAAGCCTAGGAAAATGAGTAGAGAAATGAAGAAGGCCTTAAATCCTGATTTTTTCTTCTTGGTTGACTTAACCGTCTCACGACGGCTACGACGTGGAGTTGCAGGCATTTCTTCTACAACTTTCTTTTCCTCTACTGGTTTTGAAGTAGGAACTTCTCTTTTTACCTCTCTCTGAGCTTCTGTCTTATAAGAAACAGCTACCCTAGTTGGGATTTCATTAAATTCCTTTTCTACTTTTCTAGGACTAACAGGTCCTGGAGTTGGTCTTGATACTCCCTCCGCTGATGGAGTAGAAGGTCCTTCTTGACTCGGATGACTAGGAGCAAGTGGAGCTTGTCTTACAGCCTCTTCTGCGGGAGAAGAAGGCACATCTTGACTTGGATGACTTGGAACACCAGGAGTTTCTCTTTGAATCTCATCTGCTGGAGAAGCTGGTACATCTTGACTTGGGTGAGTAGGCACGGTAGGAGCTTTTCTCATAATCTCCTCTACAGCTGATAGAGAATCTTCCATTAGCTCTTCTATCGACTGGTCATTTTTAGAAGAAAATTGGGGTTTTATTGAAGCTAAATCAACTTCCTCCTGATCTTCTTCATGTTTTTTAACTCGTTCTAAATCTCGTAAAATCTGCTCTTTAAAGCTTAATTTTTCTTCTTCTCTTGACTTTTCACTCAAAAGTTTTTCCTCCTCGTTGACAATCCATAATATTATATCTTAAAAGTCTAGGAAAAGCAACCTATGATGCCTTGTCTTGCCTATTTTTTAGCTTCCCAGACCATATCATACCAAGTTTCCCCTGCAAAGGTTGACTGGGACAGGCCTTCGTTGACAAATCCGTGTTTTTCATAGTAGGCGATGAGATAGTCATGACAGGTTAGGTTAATGCCTTCTCTCTCATCTTCAAGAGCGACTTCTTTCAAGGCTGTTAGCAATTTCTGACCCAGTCCTAGTCCCTGTGCCTCCTTGGCAATAGAGAGACAGGTCACAGAGATATAACCACCAGGCTCATGACTATGGTCTTCTATCTCCTCTGTAAAAGACTGGTCTTGCAGATAGCGGTGCGGTCCAACTGGTCCTTCTATATACCCCATGATTCTGCCCTCTTTTTCTGCAACCAGAAACGAGGTCTGAATTTCTCTCAAATGTGCCTCAAAGACAGATCGAGGAATGGCTTCTTCAATCGAGAAATTTTCTAGTTCAATCTCGACAATCCGATCCAAATCTTCTAATCTTGCTTTCCTAATTTCCATTGTGCCTCCAGATAAAAGGGATTAAACCAAATCATACTAAAACCCTGGCTAGTTGCATAAAGCGAAGTTTCTTCATCAATAAAACCGTTCATTTCAAAATAGGAAAGCAGCTCATCAGGACTCTCCAAACGAATCCCCTTGTACTCCAGCTCAACTGCCACCTCTTTCAAGGCTGCAAGAAGAAGTGTTCCCAAGCCCTGTCTCTGATAGTCAGACTCAATGACTAAAGAATGTACTTTTAGACATTGCGGATTGTCTGACTGGGGACTTGATAGAATATAACCTAAAAGTTGATTTTCATCCCTAGCTAGAAGAAAGGTATCCGCACACTTACGGATACTTTCTTCTAAGATATGGGAAGGTTGCTGCTTTTCAGCTGGAAAAGACGAGGTCTGAAGTGTCTCTATCTCAGGCAAATCAGACTTACTTGCCTGAATGATCTTAATTGGAATTTCCATGGGAATATCCTACTGAACATTGCTTGTCAAGTTAGACAAGAGTCGCTCAAATGAGTATTCATAGGTTTGGATATCTCCAGCTCCCATGAAGACGTAAACAGCATTATCATGGTCTAGGAGTGGAGAAACATTTTCAACAGTGATAACTTGGTGTTTTTTGTTGATTTTTTGGGCTAGGTCTTCTACCTTAACATCACCATGATCTACTTCACGAGCTGACCCATAAATTTGCGCTAGGTAAACAGCATCCGCTTGGTTCAAAGCGTGAGCAAATTCGTCCAACAAGGCAATGGTTCTTGTAAAAGTATGCGGTTGGAAGACTGCAACAATTTCCTTGCTTGGGTATTTCTGACGAGCCGCATCCAAGGTCGCAATAATTTCTGTTGGATGGTGAGCAAAGTCATCGATAATCACCGTGTCATTGACAATTTTCTCAGTGAAACGACGCTTAACACCAGCAAAAGTTTTCAAGTGTTCACGCACCAAGTTCAAATCAAATCCTGCTGTGTAAAGAAGACCAATAACGGCTGTCGCATTCATGATATTGTGACGACCGAAGGTTGGGATGTGGAATTGACCCAATTCTTGTCCACGGAAGTGAACTGTGAAGGTTGAACCAGTTGTCGAACGAAGAAGCTCACTAGCTACAAAGTCATTGCCTTCTGCTTCAAAACCATAATAATAAATTGGTGCATCAGACGTAATTTTACGCAATTCTGCGTCTTCACCATAGACAAAAAGACCCTTGGTAATTTGTTTAGCATAGTCGTTAAAAGCGTTGAAAACATCCTCTAGACTTGTGAAATAGTCTGGATGATCAAAGTCAATGTTAGTGATAATAGAGTATTCTGGGTGGTAAGGCATAAAGTGGCGCTCATATTCGTCAGATTCAAAGACAAAATATTTGGCATTGGCCGAACCACGACCTGTCCCATCCCCAATCAAGAAGCTAGTGTCTGTGATGTGAGACAAGACATGAGACAACATACCTGTCGTTGAAGTTTTTCCATGCGCTCCTGCTACTCCCATGCTAACAAAGTCACGCATAAAGCTACCTAGAAATTCATGGTAACGTTTGTAGCTGATACCATTTTGGTCTGCATAGGCAATTTCGACGTTGTTATCTGGACGAAAGGCATTTCCAGCGATAATTTCCATATCACCGTCTAGATTTTTTTCATCAAAAGGAAGAATAGTAATCCCTGCCTGCTCAAGACCACGTTGAGTAAAGTAGTACTTTTCAACATCTGATCCCTGTACCTTATGCCCCATTTGGTGCAACATCAAGGCCAAGGCACTCATCCCTGATCCCTTAATTCCGATAAAATGATATGTCTTTGGCATGTTTTCTCCCCTATTCTGTAATTCTGGTCAGATTTAACTCTTGGGCAACCCGACGTTCTTGTTCTGTTTGTTTGCTTTTTTTATTGTAGATTTGGCTCTTTTTCAGAAAATCATAGTTGTTTTTCTTTGGAGCAGGTGCTGCCACTTCTTCATTCTTGGTAGGGATAGAATGAACTTCTTCCGCCAAGATATAATGAGACTGGGTCAATTTTTGGCTATATTTGACAAATTCACCAGGATTTTCCTTTTGGAAAGGAGCTGTCGGTTGGTTACCCTGTCTAACAAGGCCTGATTTAGAATGACGTCTCGCACGGCTGAAATCCTGAGTTAGATAGTTAGCAGAGCGTTTCTTTTTCAAGTCTGCACGCGCTTCTTCACGCGCCACCTCCGCATAGCTCTTTCCTTCTTTTTTAACCCCTAAAGGAGCTTTTTTAGGTTTCTCAACTTGCTTTTCAATCGGTTTGACTGGTTTTTCTTCAGCAATAGGAGCCCATTCTAAATAATTTTTATCTCGATACTCACCCTTGATATTACTGATCAGATCAGACTCATCGTACAAGTTCATGACTGGCATTTCAGTCAGCATGACCTCGTCATCTGACACCAATGGAAATCGTTCTTGTTTCATTTTCTATTTCCTTTCAACACTTCATTATAGCGTATTGTCTTGATTTTTCAAGTGCTGGCTTCAGAAATTCCCAAAATTTCTCTAATTTCTGCTAGGGTCAGACTGCCACGTGACTCTGTGCCGTCCAATACTTGTGACACCAGATGTTTCTTCTGTTCTTGGAGTTCCTGAATTTTTTCTTCAATGGTTCCCTTAGTCACCAAGCGATAGACCTCAACTGTTTCTTCCTGTCCCATCCGATGGGCACGGCCAATGGCTTGCGCTTCCACCGCTGGATTCCACCAAAGGTCAACCAAGATAACGGTATCAGCACCTGTCAGGTTCAGACCGACACCACCAGCCTTGAGGGAAATCAGAAAGGCATCTCTTTCCCCTTGGTTAAAGGCCTTGGTCATGTCTTGTCTTTCCTTGGCTGGAGTTGAACCTGTAATTTTAAAGGAAGTCAAGCCCAAGTCTGGCAATTCTTGTTCAATTTTCTCCAACATTCCCTTGAACTGAGAGAAAATCAAGACACGGTGTCCACCGTCTGCCACCTGTAGCAGCAGGTCTCGGAGACTATCCAGTTTGCCACTGGCTCCCTGATAATCTTCCATAAAGAGGGCAGGGGTGTCACAGATTTGGCGCAAGCGCATCAGACCAGATAAGATTTCCACCCGACTTCGCTGGAATTCCTGATCTGAAACTTGAGCCAATCTATCTCTCATCTGTTGCAACTGGGCTAGGTAGATAGCCTTTTGCTGGTCTTCCAGTTCATTCTTATAAACTACTTCGATTAAATCTGGCAATTCAGTTAGAACTTCTTCTTTCTTACGTCGCATGACGAAAGGCTTGATAAACTGAGCCACGCGTTCAGCTGGCAATTTCATAAATTCTTTCTTACTTGGCAGGAGTCCTGGCATGACGATTTGGAAAATAGACCACAGCTCACCCAGATGATTTTCAATCGGAGTCCCTGACAAGGCAAAAACTGACGGCACCACAAATTGTCTCAAGGTCTGAGCGATCTTAGTCTGGGCATTTTTCATGACCTGAGCCTCATCTAAGAAAAGGAAGTCAAAGGCCATCCCCTGATAAAGCTCACTGTCCTGACGGAAGGTAGCATAGCTTGTCACATAGATTTGATGGCTTTCAGCAAGAATCTCTTCACGACTAGCTTTCAAGCCATGAACAACAGCTACATCCAACTGTGGGGCAAATTTTTGAAACTCATCTGCCCAGTTGTAAATCAAACCTGACGGAGCCAAAATCAAAACCCGACTTTCTTTTGTCACTTGACTGGTCAAAAAAGCAATGGTCTGCAGGGTTTTACCAAGTCCCATATCATCAGCCAAAATCCCACCAAAACCATAATGATGGAGCATTTGCAGCCAGCCGATTCCCTTTTCCTGATAATCTCGCAAATCAGCCTGAACCTGAGTTGCCTGTCGAGGAAAGTCCTCTGGATGCGTCAAATCGTGAGCCAGATTCTGGAATTCCTGTGAAAAAGAAACACGGTCACGCCCCTCAAAAAGATGAGCTAAACTGTAGGCCAAGGATTTCCGAGTCTGCAAGGAGCCATCTTTTAGTTCAAACTGCCCCAACTCCTGTAGATTTTGGCGAATTTTCTTGATTTCTTCATCGAAAAAGTAGACTTGGTTAGACGAATCAATGTAAAAATCTTGATTGGCAACCAAGGCCTGCATGGCTTGGTCGATTTCCTCCTGGGCAATATCTTGAAAATCAAACTGAATTTCCAAGAGACCTCCCTTGGAAGCAATCTGCACTTGAGTACTTGCTAGACTATAAAGTTCTGCTAACTTGTCTGATAGGTCAACCTGCCCGAGTTTTTCAAAGATTGGAATGATTTCGTGAAAGAAATGATAGACAGACTCTGCTTTTAAAGCCTGACGCCGAGATTGAAAATCTGCTTCAAAACCAGCTGCCAAACAGACTTGGAAAACTCTTTCTTCTAAGTCAGCATCACTCGAAAAAGGTAATTCTTCTAGCTCTTGTCGGCTTGATACCTGCCTATCCCCATAATCAAACTGAATTTCTAAATGAATCCGATTATCTTCTTCCCTATCAAAGTAAAAAGAGGGCGCAAAAGTTTTGATTTGTAACCGTTCTGGAGCTGAAACGGTCCCCATCTGGTTAAAAAGAGTCAGACAGGAAGCTAACTTATCTCGGTCACTACTATCAAATTGTAGGTATTTCTTTCCATACTGATCCAAAGGCAGCGCTTTGATTTCCTTGAGAAGACGCATCTGCTGGTCTGTTTGAAAATAAACCTGACCTTTATGGAAAAGCACAGCTCCCTGATAAAAGACATTGACCCTTGGACTCTCACTGATTTCCATTTCAAAATAATCCGAGTATTCTGTTACTGTAAAGGCAAATAGATTGGCATCAGCATGCAAATCCTGAAAAAGTAGGGTTTGGTAGCTATCCACTTGATGGTCAAATTGAAAATGGGGCAAGGTCATCAATAAATTCACACCCTGCTCAAAAAAAGTCAGAGGGAAAAAGAGGTGCCGACCTTGGTTTTGGAAAAAGAGGTCTGGAGCCTGTCCTTCCTCCATCAGTCCACGCAAGAAAATCAGAAGTTCTTGACTGGCCTCATCAAAGGCTTCCCAAGAAAGAGACTCCTCATAAATCTTGCCAATCATATAAGACTTTCTCTGCTCGACAATCCTTAAAAAGAGTGGAATATCCCGAATGACGTAGTATTTTTGGCTATTGATTTGGCCGATTCTCAGAGTCCACAAGATATGATTGGTTCCTGCTTCCACCTGCCCCACAGCCGATAATTCATAGGCACGTTCTGATTTTGGAGACAAGATTCGGTCCAAAAATTTGCCACCCAAGGTCACCTTGGTTTCAACGGCCTCTTTTTCTTCATGACCTTCTTCCAGGCTCTGCAAGATTTCTTGACCACGCTCATCATTTTTTAGAAAATGCTCCAGCGCTGCCAAATGCACACAGTAGCCCCTCTTTTGGAAAAAATCGCAGGCACAAAAAACCAAATCATCCTCTAAACTATAGCGCAGTTCTTCTTCTGCAACGCGAGCGTAGAGCCGATTGTTCTTTTCCTTGATGATGTCAACTTTACCAGTTTCATAAAGGGCAACGCCTTCGATACGGACTTTCCCCGGAATCAATTTAGCCATATTTTTACCTTTACCTTATCTTTTTATTATACCATATTTTCCCCTATGAAAATAGCCTTCTAAGGATACTTTTCTCCTAGAAGGCTGGATTTTTAAAGTTTAGCAAAAGTCGTCACAATTCGCTGACACACTTCTTGCAACAGAGATTTAGGCATGGCTACATTGAGACGGGCATGGAGACTTCCTTCCTCTCCAAAATCCAAACCACGGTTAAGGATAACCTTAGCTTCATTTCTCAAAAGCTCTTGTAATTTTTCATCAGTCAGGTCATAGGCTGAAAAATCAAGCCAAATCAAGTAGGTTCCTTGCGGCTTCATAACCTTGATTTTAGTCTCTTTTCCAAATAGATCTACCACATAATTGATATGGTCTTCAAAGACTTGCTTGAGTTCCTCTAACCAATCCTTACCATAGCGATAGGCAGCTTCTGTCGCCAAATAACCCAAACCTGAAATTTCATGTTGATTATTAGCCAACTGGCGTTTCTGGTAAGCCAGTCTCAACTTAGGATTTTCAATAACTGCATAGGAATTTTTTGTCCCAGCAATATTAAAGGTTTTAGTGGCACTAGTCAAGACGATAGCAAATTCTTTAAAGTCAGGATTGATGGTATTGAAGGAATGATGCTTGTGACCAAAGAGGTCCAAATCTTGGTGAATCTCATCTGAAACCAAGAAAACACCGTGTTTTTGGCAGAGTTGGCCAATCTTCTCCAACACTTCCTTTTCCCAAACACGTCCACCAGGATTGTGAGGGTTGCAAAGAATATAAAGTTTGACATCCTCTTCTACCAAATCCTTTTCAAGTCGGTCAAAGTCAATCTCAAACAGACCATCCTTTTCCACCAAAGAATTGGTAATCAATCTACGATTGTTCAACTTGACACTACGAGCAAAAGGTGGATAGACAGGCGTGTTAATCAAAACAGCTTCGCCTTCTTTTGTAAAGGCTTGAATAGCTGTTGAGATGGCTGGTACCACACCCTCGATAAAGACAAGAGCCTCTTTGTCAAAGTGGTAACCGTGTTGTGTTGCTTCCCACTTTTGAACTTCCTTAATTAACTCTTCACTGGCATAGGTATAGCCATAAACCAGTTGATCAGCGTAAGTCTGCACGGCTTGGCGGATTTCAGGCAAGACTACAAAGTCCATATCCGCTATCCAAGCTGGTAGGATTTCACTATCCGTTTCTGCTTCTTTCCATTTATAGGTATGGTGCCCTAAACGGTTGGGCAGGCTTGTAAAATCATATTTTCCCATCTTTATCTTATCCTTCTAAGGCTTGGCGCAAATCTGCAATCAAATCTCTAGCATCCTCAATCCCAATCGACAAACGCAAGAGGTCATCTGTTAAACCATAAGAATGGCGCACTTCTGCTGGAATATCAGCGTGAGTTTGCGTCGTTGGATAAGTAATGAGACTTTCTACCCCACCCAAACTTTCCGCAAAAGAGAAGACCTTAAGACTGTTCAAAATGTGAGGAATGCGTGTTTCATCGGCTACTTTAAAGGAAATCATGCCTCCACGACCAGTGTAGAGAACTTCCTTAACTACTGGGGAATCCTTCAAAAAGGCAACCACTTCTTGGGCGTTAGCTGTTGAGCGCTCCATACGAAGAGACAAGGTCTTGAGACCACGAATCAATTGATAACTGTCAAATGGAGACAAGACTGCCCCTGTCGTATTAAGATTGTAAAAGAGCTTCTCGTATAGTTCTAAACTATTGGTCACAACCACTCCAGCCAAGACATCATTGTGGCCTGCCAGATACTTGGTTGCTGAATGAAGAACGATATCTGCTCCCTCTTCAATCGGACGTTGGTAGATAGGGCTGTAGAAGGTATTATCCACAACTACTTTGGCACCCTTAGCATGAGCCAATTTTGCTAGTTTTTCGATATCAAATTCCAACATCAAAGGGTTGGTTGGAGTTTCAATATAGAGAACATCCACGTCCTTCTCCAACTCAGCAGTCAACTCTTCTTCTGTATTGGCATAGGTAAAATGGAAACGGCCTTCTTGCTCCACTTGGTTGAACCAGCGGAAAGAACCACCATAAAGGTCACGGACAGCCAAGACCTTACTACCTACTGGAAAGACACTAAAGGCCAGTACAATAGCTGACATCCCTGAGCTAGTAGCTAGGGCATAGTCTGCGGACTCAATAGCTGCCAAGACTTCTTCTGCCTTACTGCGAGTTGGATTTTTGGTGCGCGTATAGTCAAATCCAGTAGATTTACCAAACTCTGGATGCTGATAGGTCGTTGAAAAATGAAGCGGTGTCACCAAAGCTCCTGTCGCTTCATCTGACTTAATACCCGCCTGGGCCAAAATTGTGTTGATGTGTAATTCCTTGCTCATACAATACCTCCAAATCTATAGTAACTATTGTACCACTTATTTTCATCAACTCATTTTCTTCTTTTCAAGAGCTAGTTATAGTTTCAAACTATATGTTTAGCTAGTAAAGCTAAAAAGAATCCAGAAAAGCTTCCAGATTCTTTTGTGACGATGATTGCTAGGGCTTACTTAGACTGAAAGAAATCGTGTTGGGCTAAATAGTCATAATGGTCTTTGTTAAATTGATACTGACCTACATGCTGACTAATCTGACCGACATCCACGGAAAAAATATAGGCTTCATTTTGATAGTTCCAGTTCAGCCTAACTGTATTCAAGACTGTCTTATAAGTAAAATCTTGAACTTGATTCCAAGGCATCTCTACGACTTGATTAGAACGATTCTCAGTCACATCTCTGATATCTATCAAGTAGATCCCCTTAGGCGTGAATGCCAGAATCTTAGGCTTCACACTCGACTGAACATAGTAGGCTCCTCCTACAATGAAAAAATCAATAAAGGATTTCAACCATGTCTTTTTCTTGAAAGCCATCAGAAAATTCTTTTGCCCTTCAATGTGGCAAGTTGAAAGAAATGATGCAATCTGTTTTTCTGTTGCAAACTCCATAATAGCGCCCATGATGTTACCTCCATAACGATTAGTAAATAGGCAGATAAGGACTCTTCACATAAAAGAAGAACTTATCAATTATTGCATTTTGTCTTACTTTTACAGTAGACGGCATCCCTCCTATAAAATCAATTTATACTCTTCGAAAATCTCTTCAAACCACGTCAGCTTCCATCTACAACCTAAAAGCAGTGCTTTGAGCAACCTGCGGCTAGCTCCCTAGTTTGCTATTCGATTTTCATTGAGTATTAATATATGTTATTTCAATTAGCTCTGAGAGACCTTCGAAAATAACTTCTCATAACTTTTATTATATTCATTATATCATAAATCTAACAAACAAATTAAAATATGTCAGTACTTTTCTTCCAAATGTTCCGTCATCCTATAAAAAACGACAGCTTCCTAAGAAACCATCGTTTTTCTTGAAAAATCCTTATTTAACGTGTTTTGCCAATTCTTCTTGGGCTTTTTTATTGGACTCTTCTTTTTCCTTCATCCATTTTTCTTTGGCTTTTTCATACTCGTCTTTTGTGACTGTCTTATCTTGTAATTTGAGATACTTATATGATTCGATCCCTTTATTACCAGCCAATGAGAATGGGCTAGAGAAAGGAACTGTTCTTCTCAAAGTTGGTGTACCACCAAGTGATACGTTTGGAATTGCTAGTGAGCTATCTACCAACCAAGCTTGAGCCTCAGCGTATTTTTCATAACGTTTTGCTGGATCTTGCTCTTTATTAGCATCTTCTAACATCTGAGTGTAAGTATCTAGTCCAACTGCCTTAGCCTTGTCATTAACTTCCCCAGGCTCTAGACCTAAGTTTTGTAGAACTCCACCACTTTTCACATTAAAGATTTCAAGATAGCTTGATGGGTCTTGGTAGTCCGCACTCCATCCACCATTGTAAAGATCGTAATCTTTCTGAGCTGCAGTTTGAGCTAGATAACCTGAACTATCATAGTCCTCTGTAGAAAGTAGGTGGACATCAATCACAACATTTTCTGCACCTAAGACAGACTCAATTGATTGCTTCATGGAATTGATTCCTTGAATTTCAGCCTTATTGGTCAACTCTATAGTTTTATCTAAGTGGATAGGGAATGTTACACCCTTAGCTTCTAATTCTTTCTTAGCTTCTGCAAATTTGGCCTTGGCTTTCTCTGGATTGTAGTACGGATCTTGGGCATCGGCAAAATTCATACCCTGCCATTCCTTGCCATAGTTCACCATCTTTTCAGATACAACTGCCCCAAAGTCTTTACCACCTACCGTTACAAATGTCGGAGGAACAACCAAGTTACGCAAAATCTTAGTAGCACCATCTTCACCTTGAGATTGGGCACCATAGGCTGTACGGTCATAGGCAAAGTTAATAGCTTGACGGAAGTTCTTATTAAGAACGGCTTCCTGAGTCGATTTCTTCTCAGCATCGCTTGTCTTAGAAGTGAATTTATAAGATTTTCTATCAAGGTTAAAGTTTAAGTAGTAAGAAGTGGCATCTTGAATACTATATACGATATTGTCCTTGTTCTTCTCTTTTATCCCTTCAAAGCTTGAACTATTTGGATAAAGACGAGCATAACTATAGGCACCCTCCATAAAGTTACGTGCTAGTGCATCTTGGTCACTACCATCAAAGTAAGCCAATTTCACATCATCTACAAAGACATTCTTAGCATCCCAGTAGTTAGGGTTTTTCTTGTATTCGATAACTGATTTTGAAACAAAGGATTTCATCAAGAAAGGTCCATTGTACAAAATGCTAGATGGATCTACCTTCCCAAAATCATCCCCTTTTGATTTCAGGAAATCCGCATTAAGAGGAAAGAGAATTGTTGAAGTTGTTTTTGAATTCCAGTAAGGTTCTGGGCGAGTCAAAGTATATTGAACCGTTTGGTCGTCAATAGCCTTGACACCTACAGTTGAAAAGTCTTTCGTTTTACCGTTAATGTAGTCATCCAAACCTGCAACGGATTCTTGTACTAGGTACAAGGCTTCTGATTTTTTATCAGCAGCATATTTCAGCCCAGTGACAAAATCTTGGGCAGTGACAGGTGCGTATTCTTCCCCATCTGCAGTATACCATTTAGCATCTTTACGCAGCTTGTAGGTATAGGTCAAACCGTCTTGAGAAACATTCCAATCCTCTGCCAAGGATGGGATATAGTTCCCATATTGGTCATTTTCCATGAGCCCATCTACCAAATTAACCACGATATCACTGGTTGTTGTACGGTTTTCTGCTAGATAGTTCAAACTAGATGGATCACTTGAATAAACATAGTTATATGTTTTTGACGCTGTGCTAGAATTTCCACACGCGCTTAATAAGATACCTGCGCTTAACACGACACCTGCAAGTGTTGCATACTTGGCTTTAGACTTTTTCATCTCCAGAACCTCCTGATTTAAATATTTGTCTTATTATACAACTTGAGTTTTATTTAGT
>ERZ772928.749-NODE-749-length-14219-cov-8.105690_pt1 | contig 14219 bp, 9 predicted proteins | sample MGYA00511686_ERZ772928 | MGnify/ENA primary metagenome ERZ772928 (study PRJEB29015, sample SAMEA2738063) | human oral metagenome | biome: human oral; feature: human-associated habitat; material: saliva | place: China | collected 2219 ... | reverse complement strand
CTTCTTGTTTCGCTTCTGTTACTTTACCTGTTTCTGTAGCTGAACCTTCTTTTAGTCCGTTGTTTGTTGTTACTAACTCATAGACTAATCCGTCTTTTGTGATTGTGTTTTCTTTCGTCGCAGTATAGTCACTTCCTACTTGTCCGTTTGTTACTAGTGTTACTGGATCTTTTAGGTTTGTTTCTGTTCCTGCGATAACGTATTTAACTTCGACGTTTCCACCTAATTTTGGTGCGTACTCATAAATAACTTCTTGTTTATCTGCTGTAACTGTACCCGTTTCTGCAGCTGATGTAGTTTTATGACCTTTATATACATAAACTTTTCCATCAGTAGCTGTTAATTCTTCACCTGCTGCTGGCGCTGTTGAAGTATATTCTTTTCCAACTTTTAATCCCTTAGCAACATCTGTTGCTGGTTTTAATTCAGTTGTTGTTCCTTCGATAACATATTTTGCAACTACATCTCCACCAACTGGCATAATTCTTTCGTAATATACATTTTCAACTACGTTACCATTATTCACTACTTCCTGAGAAACTAATACTCTATCGATAAATTCTCTATCTGGATCTTCAAAATTAGCTACTTTAGGTGAATTTGTTCTTGGCCAATTTGGTTGATAAGCGTCAGTACGATATTCCCATGGTCCTTCTACTACTCGCCCTGTTTCTTTACCTGTATAGACTTTTCTCGTAACTGTAATATTTTGTACAACAGGATTAGAAACTACATTACTCTCATTATTCTTTTCAAGATAGTTAATTGTACGAGTAATCGTTTTACTTTCTTCTTTAAATGTTGCTTCCTCATAAACATACGTAACTTTTTTCGTTACTTGTCTTTCATAAGTTCCTGTTTCCGAAACTGAGTCTGCTTGGATTTCTTTAAATAAATATGGTAATCCCGACCAATGACCTCGAGGAATGACATCTTCTTTTGTCGTAGTATATGGTTGTCCTGCAAAATCTCTTTCAGAAATTTTTGGTAGAATGTCATCTTTTCTATTATTGATATAACGGACTTCTAATTTTCCTCGTACATCTTCTGTTCTTAATCCGACAATATTCGATTCTAACCATACATTTTGATTATTCTTCAAGAAAATTTGCGATGTACTTTGAACAAAGTTTGGATTATCAGCATCAACTCGAAGATTAAAGTTATGTGTAAAGCCATGTTGTTTTGTTACCGTATAATCTTTTTTAAATTTATATTTAACGGCAGTAACATCTTTCCAATTTGTGATTTGATCAGCAGTTACGTAAGTTCCTGTAGTTTTATCAGCTGCAGTTGATGTCGTATATTCTATATCATACTCATCTGAATTCTCAGCAATAGGTCCTTCTAAATACGTTACTGCTTCACTCTTAGGAATTAAAACAACTGCTTCTTTGATTTTTTGAGGTGTATCTGTTAAGTTCTCAATTTGAGGCGTTAGAGTTACTTCTTGTCCATTCTTCACATCAATAATCCCTCGTGTACCAGTAGTTCCTGGTTTAGATATTGTTAATGATGTTGAATACTCAATTACATTATTCATCGTAATATTAATATTTGATTTTGCAATTGTTCGACCTGGTTCATGGCCTTCTACATAATCTGCATTTAAAGAACGATCATTACCAAATAAAGTTTCAGCATCACTATTCCACACAAGATAAGATTCAATATTATAAGTTCCACTTTGAATTTGACCATTATTTTCTACTTCAAAAGTTAAAGCTGCTGGTTTATAAGTTCCACCTTTAATCCATCCATCACGATTTAAATCAAAGCTAGATAACCCTAAATCTTTTGACTCAAAAATATAGGCACGTTTACCAGTTCCTTTATAATTTTCAATAATACGCGTTGGATTTACAGTATCATAATTTTCTTTTATTCGATTATAAGCCCAATTACCATCTTCACTATTTACTCCACCATAATAAATTGATGTACTTGATAATAAACGATTGTCCGCTGTCAATCTAAAGTCTTTCAATGGTAACTTTGGATCTGCTAGTAACATTACACTTGTTTTATTAATATTTGGATCTAATTTTTGTAAGTCATATGTTTTTATACCATTTTTATCAGATTCTGCTAAGTAAAAATAATCTGGTGCTTCATAACTTACTGTAATTGGAATATTCTGTCCTCGTGTTAAATTATCTTTTGACAAGTCCCGTTTACCAATTTGATCCATTGATAAACGTAATGTTGTCGCTTCTTTTGTGTGTACTGCTGGATTACTTGCTCCCGTATTAGGGCGTTGTGTTGCAACAGCACTTTCTAATGTATTTTCAGCAGCTAATACTTGAGAAATTTTATCTTCATAACGCTGAATATTTGGATCTTTTGCTTTTTCTTTCCAAGTACCTACTGTTACATCTAAATTTGTTGTTAATCCTATAATTGTTTTAGAAGGTTGATTTCTATCTTGTAGTTCATCAACAATTCCAGGAGTTTTTAAAATTAAATGATTATATCTTTTATCTGGATTAATAGTAATTTCACTAAATAATTCATCAATATTCATATATTCTTTAATTAATTCCGCCTGGTTATTCTCATTGACTCCATATAACTTAAAGTTTTCTTTAAATTGCCCACGTAAATCTTTATATCCTGCATGGTATCCTTTTAATCCGGCATTTCCATTTTCTAATTCATTCGTTGCAACTTGATACATTTTAAATCTAGTAAAATAATTTCCTTCTTGATCTTTCGGGATAAGATAACTTAAATATTGACTCGGTAATGTTCCACCATCCGCTTTTAATTTATGATATGGAACTGTATACGTTGCGCCAAATGTATCTACATTACTAGCATTTGAAAATAGTCTTTGATTCGATTGTGTGTTAATGTAATCATCCATATTACCAATCGAAGGAGCACCATCACCCGCATAGATTCTAAAACCATCAGGATTTTCTAGCGTTTGTGTGAATGATGAACCATCTGGTCTATGTCCTACAGCTTTATAAACAATTTTAGCATTATAGCCTTTTGTTCCATTAGACTCAATAACCTTTGCAATTTCCTCTGGTGTACTTAAGGCACCCTCTTTTAATCTTAATACAGGTCCGGCATAGACTAAAATTTGATTAATTCCACGAGTTTGATCTGGATGTAAGGTAGCTACTCCATTTTCTAGTGTCCATTTTGAATTATTAGGAGCATTAGGGTCTAATTCTAAAAACTCTGGAATTCCACTAATTGTATAATCATAACTTGTTAATCGACCATTACCATTTTGATTCCACCCATCAGCTTCTCCACTATTGAAGAATGGTTCATTTGTCATAATTAATGGAATTCTAAAAGGAGTTTTTACAGGAGTTAATTTACCATTAACAACAGAACCGAGTTTGTATTCACGTTGGTCCTGTGATAAATAATTTTTCACCAATTTTTCTCTTGTATCTTTTTCTCGATAAATAATTTCTGATAAATAATCAAAAGTAGCTGTTGCTGTTTTTGTAGATAAGACATTTCCACCACTGATAAACTCTGTCTTCACTGGTAGTGAATCACCTTTTGATGGTGCATTCTTTATAGATGTTCCTACATAAAGTTTTAATAAACTTTCCGCAACAGATCCACCAGCCATTGGATTTAAATTTAAATCATAAACATAATCAGTAGCTGTAGAACGGTCATCTGTACTTTTAACAAAAGATGAATTTGTAAATTCTGGTTTTTTAGTAGAATGAAGAAAAGCCTTTGGAATAGTTACACGTATTTTACCATCTGTAACTGTCTCATCTGAAGAAGCTGAATAAGTAATCGCCATATTAATGACACGCTCACCATCTCCATTATTTGCAACTGGAATTTGTTTTTCTGTTGGTCCTTTCGATGTATCAAAATGAATTGACCCTGTCAAAGCTTGGTCTGTTACTCCTGTACGGAAACCAGTTCCTTCTTTCATCTTTTTACCATTACGGCTATCTTGATTTTTATTTTCTTTAGGTGTTTCTTCAGATTTAATTGATTTTAAAATAGAAGTTAACGAGCTAATTTCTTTTGCTTTTTTATCAGCTCCTGACTGTGTTGCATCCAAACCACTTAAATATCGCTTAGCTTCTGCAACTAGTTTCTCAGCATTTTGGATTTGAGAAGCTTGTTTTTTATTTCCTCGGATACGTTCAATTTGAGCTTCCAAATCTGCTAATTTTGCTTGTAGCAGAGATAAATCGACGGATGATTTTGCCGCAGTTTCTTCTGTTGTATTAGTGTTATCTGAAGCTGTTGAAGCTTGTTCAGTATCTTTTTCATTTTCTTTTACAGATTTTGCTGGCTCAGTTGACTTTTCTTTCTCTTCATTCAATTTTGATTGCTCAGCTAATTCTGATTTTGCTTCAAAAACAGTATCTGCTTGAGTATTTCCTTGAGGAAGTTTTAATCCCGTATCAGAATCCTTAGTTACTACTGCTTCAGTTGGTTCAGTAACAGAATCTGCTTCTACCCTATCTACATTGTAACCAAACAAAAAGCCTGCCCCGATTAGGACACTCGCAGCACCAACTTTCAATTTTTTAATTGAATATTTTTCGTATCTATTCCCACAAAAATAACGATGATCTTTTTGTTGTCTAGAAAATTTATGCATAATTTACCACCTTATATATATATATATATGCACACTTCGGTACAAATATACTGTATTAGATTATATCATATTTCAAAGTAATTTTAAATATATTTTGCTTATGAATTTTGTTTAAAAGGTAACTTCTCAAAGTAATTTCTACTTGCCTAGGCAAAGTGGAAATTAGGCTAAAACGAAAAAAAGAAAGGACGAAATGTGTCCTTTCTCGATCTTATTCTTTTCTTCAATCCACTAGAATTGACAGAGAGCTTTCTTTAATTATAAATTAAATTGTTTGTAAGGTTGATTAAAAGCCGTTAAAATGTCTTCTGATGTTTTCGAATAATCCATTGTTTCTTTTAAATCACCTTTGACAATGGTCCGCTCTGTAGCAGCTGCATCTTCACAAGTTACTAGAGTAATTTCATTAACACCATCTCGATCTTCAATCTCATCAACACGATCTGGTGTAACCGTTTTGACTTCACGAATTTCATAAGTATAGACCTTGTTCTTGTCCGTTACATAAATTTTCATACCTTTTTTAGCACGGTCTAATGGAGAAAACAGCATTTGATTTGCATTCTCAACACTAAAGACATGGTGACTAGCAAGTGAATAGTTGCCTTTCCCCATCACCTGATTTCGTTTCATAGTTCCTGCTCCATACAAGAGATTTGCATTATCCAGACCTTTAAAAATTGGTAAATTAATCTCTACCTCAGGTATTGCAATTCCTCCGACTACAGGTAATTTTTGAGCATCCCATTGAGAGGCTAAAACAGCTTCTGAAGAAAGTGATTTTACCGAATTAAAATCAAAATTACCTTCAGTGTCTTTATTTTCTTCAATTTTCTCTTTAGATACCTTACTAACTTGATATTTATTTGTATTCCAAACTATAAAAGCATCGCGAATTTTTGAATTAAAAATTAAAGCAATAGAGATAAGTATGAGAAATACAGCTAAAATATTTTTCAGTAGGTTTTTTCTTCTGTTTTTCTTTTTAGTATTTTTACGAGACATTAAGCATCACCTTCTATTTTATATTCTGTCCCAACTTCTTCTTTTTCTGCAGCTGCAACACTTGTAAATGTCACAATCTTAGCATCTTGATCAAGTCGCATTACTTTTACTCCCATAGTAGAACGACCTGTTTGTGAAATGTTAGCAACATTTGTACGAATCATAACACCTGTATCGGTGATAATCATCAAATCTTCATCGCCTTTAACAGTTAAGAGACCAGCTAGTGGACCGTTTTTATCAGTAATTTTAGCAGTTATCATTCCTTTACCGCCACGGCCTTTAGTAGGGTATTCAGTGGCTACAGTACGTTTACCATACCCTTTTTCAGTAATAACAAGAACCTCATCTTCATCAGTGATAAGTCTTGCCCCTACTACTGTATCACCTTCACGAAGATTCAAACCTTTGACACCCGTTGCACTTCGACTCATTCCACGAACAGTAGATTGTTTAAAGCGAACTGCATAGCCCAACTTAGTTCCTATTATAACATCGGCATCTTCTTCAGTTAATAGGACATTGATTAATTCATCTTCCTCTTTCAAATTCAAGGCTTTTAATCCATTCTGACGAATATTAGCAAATTCCTTAACACTGGTCCTTTTCACAATACCATGACGGGTTGTGAAAAAGAGATAGGCATCATCACTACGTTTTGATTCTATGTTGATAATAGTCTGAATACTTTCACCTTCGTCCAACTTCAATAGATTTACGATAGGCAACCCTTTAGCAGTTCGACCATATTCCGGAATTTCAAAACCTTTAAGACGATAGACACGTCCTTTATTTGTGAAGAAGAGCAGATGATCATGGGTGCTAGTTGACACTAACTCACGAACGAAGTCATCATCTTTGACACCTGTCCCTTGGACTCCACGTCCGCCACGTTTTTGAGCAGTAAATTCACCTTGATCTAATCGTTTAATGTAACCCTTGTTAGAAAGAGTAATCAGAACATCTGATTCTTCAATCAAATCTTCATCTTCTAAAGACAAGACTTCTCCGACCATCAACTCTGTACGACGTTTATCGCCAAACTTACGCTTGACCTCATCTAATTCATCCTTGATAATTTGAGCTACACGTTCTGGTTTTGCTAGAATATCTGCTAAGTCCGCGATCAAAGCAATCAATTCATCGTACTCAGATTGAATCTTATCACGTTCCAATCCTGTCAAGCGGCGGAGACGCATATCTAGAATAGCCTGACTTTGTCTCTCAGAAAGCTTAAATTTGCTCATTAACTCAGCCTGTGCTTCCGCGTCTGTCTCACTAGCACGGATGATACGAATCACCTCATCGATATGATCCAGAGCAATCAAGAGACCTTCTAAGATATGAGCACGCGCTTCAGCTTTCTCTTTATCAAAACGTGTACGACGAACAACAACTTCTTTTTGATGCTCAATATAGGCATCCAAAATCTGACGAAGAGACAAAATCTTCGGTACACCATTTTGAATAGCTAGCATATTGAAGCCAAAGTTTGTTTGCATTTGGGTCATTTTGAAAAGATTGTTAAGAATCACATTGGCAGAGGCATCTCGTTTCACTTCAATAACAAAACGAACCCCTTCACGGTTAGATTCATCTCTAACAGCTGTAATTCCTTCAATACGTTTTTCTTGAACCAACTTAACAATATGCTCATGTACTTTCGTCTTATTTACCATGTAAGGAAATTCTGTGACAACAATTCGCTCACGTCCAGTCTTTGTTTCCTCGATTTCTGTACGAGAACGTAGAACAATTGAGCCTTTTCCGGTTTCATAAGCCTTATGTATACCTGATTTACCCATGACGAGCGCTCCAGTCGGAAAATCTGGACCAGGCAATACTTCCATTAGGTCTCTTGTCGTCACATCGGGATTATCCATGACCAACTTCACTGCATCAATAGTTTCACTCAAATTATGAGGCGGAATATTTGTCGCCATACCGACAGCGATACCAGTAGCACCATTAACTAAAAGATTTGGAAAACGAGCTGGAAGGACTAAAGGTTCACGCTCATTTGCATCATAGTTATCTACAAAGTCAACCGTATTTTTATTTATATCTCGAAGCATTTCAAGAGCAATCTTACTCATACGAGCTTCAGTATAACGTTGGGCGGCAGCGCCATCACCATCCATAGAACCAAAGTTTCCATGCCCATCTACAAGCATGTAACGATAGCTCCACCATTGAGCCATACGGACCATAGCTTCATAAATAGATGAATCTCCATGTGGATGGTATTTACCCATAACATCCCCTGTAATACGAGCAGATTTTTTATGGGGTTTATCAGGAGTAACACCAAGCTCATTCATTCCGTAGAGAATGCGACGGTGAACTGGTTTTAAGCCATCTCGAACATCAGGAAGAGCCCGCGCTACGATAACACTCATGGCGTAGTCAATAAAGCTAGTCTTCATCTCCTTTGTCAGATTGACATTCACTAAATTTTTATCCTGCATTAATAAATGCCTCATTTCACTATTAGTAACTAAAAATATTATACCATAAAAAGTCCTTGATTTCACTCATCTGAATCTTCTAAAACGTTTACATCATAGACAAACAGGAATAATCCGTGACAAAGTATTTTAAAAGTGATAGAATGAAAATATCTGGGGAAACCCGAAAAAAAAGAAGGAGAAATTCAGAAGAATGACTTTAACTAAACAACATAAAAAAGTGATCCTTATCGGTGATGGTGCCGTTGGTTCATCTTACGCTTTCGCACTTGTTACCCAAGGAATTGCACAAGAACTAGGAATTATTGAAATTCCTCAATTGTTTGAAAAAGCAGTTGGTGATGCTGAAGACCTTAGCCACGCTCTTGCCTTCACTTCACCTAAAAAGATCTACGCTGCTAAATACGAAGACTGTGCTGATGCAGACCTTGTTGTTATCACAGCTGGTGCACCCCAAAAACCAGGTGAAACTCGTCTTGACCTTGTCGGCAAGAACCTTGCTATCAACAAATCAATCGTTGAACAAGTTGTTGCTTCTGGTTTCGATGGTATCTTCCTTGTAGCAGCTAACCCAGTTGACGTTTTGACTTACTCAACTTGGAAATTCTCTGGATTCCCTAAAGAACGTGTTATCGGTTCAGGTACTTCACTTGACTCAGCTCGTTTCCGTCAAGCTCTTGCAGAAACAATCGGTGTCGATGCTCGTTCAGTCCATGCCTACATCATGGGTGAACACGGTGACTCGGAGTTCGCTGTCTGGTCTCACGCTAACGTTGCTGGTGTTAAACTAGAACAATGGTTACAAGATAACCGTGATTTGAACGATGCAGACCTTGTTGAACTTTTCATCTCAGTTCGTGATGCTGCCTACTCAATCATCAATAAAAAAGGTGCTACATACTATGGTATCGCTGTAGCCCTTGCTCGTATCACTCGTGCAATCCTTGATGATGAAAATGCAGTACTTCCACTTTCTGTATTCCAACAAGGTCAATATGGAGTTGAAAATGTCTTCATCGGTCAACCAGCTATCGTTGGAGCACACGGTATCGTTCGTCCGGTAAATATCCCTTTGAATGATGCAGAAACTCAAAAAATGCAAGCTTCTGCAAGAGAATTGCAAGCTATCATTGACGAAGCATGGAAAAATCCTGAATTCCAAGCAGCTTCTAAAAACTAATTATAACAAGCTCCCTTTCATAGGGAGTTTTCTTTGTCATTCTTTATAGACTATCAAAATAAAAAGCCTATCGACCAAGCTAGAAAGCTTGAATCAATAGGCTTTTTTGAGTGTTATTATTTAACAGCGTCTTTAAGAGCTTTACCTGCTTTAAATGCTGGAACTTTTGAAGCTGCAATCTTGATTTCTTTACCAGTTTGTGGGTTGCGACCTTTACGTGCTGCACGCTCACGAACTTCAAAGTTACCAAAACCGATCAATTGAACTTTTTCACCAGCTGCAAGGTATTCAGTTACTGCTGCGAATACAGCGTCAACTGCTGCTGCTGAATCTTTCTTAGTCAATTCTGTAGCTTCTGCTACTTTAGCGATCAAATCTTGTTTGTTTGCCATGTTAATGATTCCTCCAAAATAATTTCTAATTAACAAATATAATCATATCCTAAAATCCGCTTTAGGTCAAGTTAAAAACGCTAAATCTTCTTATTTTCTTTATTTTTTTAGGAATGATAACGAACTAATATAGCCCAAGCGTTTTCACCAGTATGAGTCTGAATAATAGAACCAGTCTCTATAACAGAGATAGAGTTTTCAACATAGGCTTGTAATATATTTCTCATCTCATTTGCCCACTCAGGATTCCCTGAATAGGAAATTCCAATCTCTGCAACAGAACGGTCATTAAGAGATGATGTAAACTCATCTAACCATTTTTTAAAAGTTTTCGCGCCACGACCTTTAACAATAGGCTGTAATTCATCATTCTTCATTTGCATTACAACACGAATGTTAAGGAGAGAACTAAGTAAACCAGTAACTCTTCCAATACGACCACCTTTGACAAGGTTTTCTAGAGTCGAAACACCAATATAAAGTTCTGTATTGTTTTTGACTTCTTCCACTCGAGACAAGATTTCATCTATGTCTCTTCCTTCTTTGGCCAATCTTGCTGCTTCAACCACTTGAAACTTTAAAGCCTGATCCGTAAATGAACTATCAATAACTGTGACATCCGCCGTTGACAAACTAGCACCTTGTCTAGATGCTTCTACAGTACCTGAAAGGGCATGGGACATATGAATAGCAAGAATCCGACTACCATCCTTACATAGTTCTTCAAAAACTTCAGCAAAGACACCTACAGGTGGTTGACTTGTTTTCGGAAGATTCTTAGCTTCTTGCATCAACTGAAGAAATTTACCTTCTTCTTTCAAATCAGCATCAGAATAAACAACATTATCAATCATTACAGATAATGGAACAATTGTAATATCTAATTGCTTTACTAGTTCTGGTTCAATAGTAACAGATGAATCAGTTACAATCTTAATTTTTGTCATAGTATCAATCTTTCTATTTTCTACTTCAGATTGGTTTTTCCTACTTTTTATTATATCAAAAAAAGTTTGAAAATCCTAATGGAGTCACTGAAAATTTTCCTTAAAATTTGATATAATCAACTTATAAGAAAAGAGGTTGCCTATGATTAAAAAAATTTCTCCCATCCTAACTATTATATTAGGTGCTGCTATTTATGCTTTTGGACTAACCTATTTTGTTGTTCCCCATCATCTATTTGAAGGAGGTGCTACTGGTATTACCCTCATCACTTTTTATCTTTTCCAAATTCCAGTCTCTCTTATGAATCTCCTTATCAATGTTCCACTTTTCATTTTCGCATGGAAGATATTTGGTGCAAGATACCTGTATTCTAGTATACTAGGAACAATAGCTTTGTCTGCTTGGTTAGCTTTATTTGAAAGAATTCCTATTCAGATTGATCTTCAAGGCGATTTGCTCATAACTTCCCTTATTGCAGGTATTTTAATGGGAATTGGTTTAGGGATTATTTTCAATGCTGGAGGTACAACAGGTGGCACTGATATTCTTGCACGTATTCTAAATAAGTATACCCATGTTTCTATGGGAAAACTCCTTTTCATTCTAGATTTCTGTATTCTCATGCTTATTCTCCTTATTTTCAAAGATATACGCTTAGTAACTTACACTCTTCTCTTTACCTTTATTGTCTCACGCGTAATTGACTTAATTGGTGAAGGTGGCTATGCTGGAAAAGCTTTTATCGTTATTACTAAGCTACCTGATGAACTTGCTAAACAAATCAACGATAATCTTGGAAGAGGAGTTACTTTTATTCATGGCCAAGGTTATTACAGTGAACAAGATTTGAAAATCATTTATTGTATCGTTGGTAGAAACGAAATTGTGAAAATGAAAGAGATGATTCATCGTATCGATCCACAAGCTTTTATTACTATTGCTGAAGCACATGAAATTCTTGGAGAAGGATTTACTTTTGAAAAAGACGAAATTTAATGTTATGTAATATAATAGAAACTATCAAGGAGTCTTTTAATTTAGCATCCATAACTTTTTTCTTAATTAGATCTAGTAAAAATTCATCATCTTTAAATAACATTCCTGATAAAACAAAAGACTTAGAAAGACTATCATAATATCTTTCTAAGTCTTTTATTTTATTCTTTATCTAAAGAAGTATCAATCACTTCCAAGCTCGAATGTTTATAACCATAGGTGAAGTAAATGAAACAAGCAACTAACAAAGCAATAAAGAAGGCAAGCCAAGTTTCAGCATTGTACTGCAACATAAATGATAAACAAATCACAATAGATAGGATTGGTAACAATGGAACTAGAGGTGTCTTAAACTCACCTTTTCCAGGCATACCTTTTTCTTTCCGTAATTTTATTAATCCATACGGCAACATAATCAAGTAAGCGAGAGTACAAATGTTTAAAAAGGCTGCAATACTAGCTAGTGGAAATATTCCAGCTGCTATAGCTGAAGATAATCCTGTTAAAATAGTTGCATTCTTGGGTATTTTACTTGTTTTCGTTAATTTTTTGAAAGTGGCAGGCAATAAACCATCACGAGCCAAACTGTAAATCATACGAGATAAAGCATAGGTCATGGAAATGCATACTGTGATTAAGGTTAAAATAGCTACTAGTGAAACATAATTGGCTGCCCAACTTATTCCGATGCTACGTAAAGAGTAAGCAACCGCATCATCTACATTTAAATGACTATAATGAACAATACCTGTCAAAACAAGCGTTACGAGAGCATATAAGATAGTTACAATCAAAAGAGACAATACAATACCTCTAGGAATGTTTTTTTGAGGCTTTTTAACTTCATCTACAGCCATGGAAATAGATTCAAATCCTAAAAAAGCAAAGAACATCAAAGAAGCACCAGCCATGATTCCAGTACTAGATCCATAAATTTGACCAAAACCATAAGGCGCAAAGTCAGACCAATTATCAAGTTTAATATGCCATATTCCCACTAAAACAAACAGGGCTAAAGCAGAAAATTTCAATATAACCAAAAGGGAATTAAAGCGTAAAACAGCTTTAGCATTTAGTAAGACCAGTGATGTGACACACAATAAAACTAGGATAGGTAAGAGATCAACAAAAGTTCCTTCTTGGGGATTAAAAGTACCATTCAGTGCTTGTGGAAGAGAAATTCCATATTGAAGTAAAAGTCCTTTGAAATAAGCTGCCCAACCCGATGCAACACCAGAAATAGCTGTCATAAACTCCATCATAGTTAACCATCCAGCTAACCAAGCAGGAAACTCACCAAGTATCGCATAAAGATAACTATAAGCCCCTCCTGTAGCAGGTATCCGAGAAGCAAATTCTGCAAAAAATAGGGCTGATAAACCAACACACAAGGCTGAAATAACAATTGAAATGACTAAAGCTGGACCTGCTAGACTAGCAGCAGCTGTCCCTGTAATCGTAAATACACCCGTTCCTACCATTGCTCCAATGCCCAGTAGGATTAAATCCCATAGCTTTAAATGCCGATGCATCTCCGTTTTATCTAAACTGACATTCTTAGTCCTAAATATATTCATAGTTTTTCTCCAAATAAAATGATGTTTCTATTTTACCATAAATATAGGATTTTGGTGCATATTTATTAAAATTTTATAATATAGATTATAAAGAATATTTTGACGTTGCATTAGCAATAGAATTAGTACATACTTACTCATTGGTTCATGATGATTTACCTGAAATGGATAATGACGATTATCGCTGGGGAAAACCAACTAATCACCGAGTATATGGACAAGATATTGCAGTTCTAACTGGTGATTCAATGCTAACATTAGCATTTGAAGTGTTAAGTAAAGCAAATATAAATGACACTCTTAAAGTTAATCTTATCCAACAATTTGCTAATTATTCTGGTGCAATGGGAATGATTGCTGGTCAGGTATACGATGTTAAGCAAAAAAACTATCAAGTTGACGCTAATTATCTAAAATTGATGCATAGTTTAAAAACAGGTAGACTAATAGAATTACCGCTTGATTTTGCTTGTAAAATAGCTCGAAAAGAATCGGATTTAGATTATATAAGAAGTTTTGGTAAAGAGCTAGGTATAGCGTATCAAATAAAAGATGATATTTTAGATTATTATGGTGAATTTGAAAAAATAGGTAAATTACCAAGTGATGAAGATATGATTACTTATCTTAGTTTTTATGGAATAGATGAATGTAAAGAGTTACTAGAAAAACACACAACAAATGCAATAGAAATTTCAAGAAAATTAGAAAATAATTTATTGGAAGACTTTGCTAATTATTTATTGAAAAGAGATAAATAAAAATAACCACGGTAGTTTAGGGGTAAACTTCCGTGGTTTTATACAGTAAATATTAACGTAGGGTGGGCACTGGAATTTCTATGTACTATGTTAATATATAATTCTAATCATATAAATTGTAGTTACTGGCACAAACATGAGGATTACTTTATTAAAAGTAGTTTGTACTGCAATGTATAATTCAAAACTGTATTATTTCTTAACTAAGTTAAGAATAAATTTAGCCCAACTCTGAATATTATTCAAAGTTCTCTATAAAGTGCACTTTATAGAGAACTTTGAATAATAT
>ERZ772928.746-NODE-746-length-14238-cov-2.997955_pt1 | contig 14238 bp, 9 predicted proteins | sample MGYA00511686_ERZ772928 | MGnify/ENA primary metagenome ERZ772928 (study PRJEB29015, sample SAMEA2738063) | human oral metagenome | biome: human oral; feature: human-associated habitat; material: saliva | place: China | collected 2219 ... | reverse complement strand
TTGAGACAATGACTTTTTGAAAGTCTTTTTTTATTAAAACAGACCGACATCACTGTCGGCCTGTCCCAAACTTTATTCAAAATCTAGTAAATCACTTTCTACAATTGCTTCAAGCGCTAAAGATTTTCTTCCCTTATCTTCAAAATCAATAACAATTGTATTGTCTTTGATTTCTGTTACTTTACCAGTTCCAAACGCTGGATGTTTAACTGTTGAACCTACAACGTCCTTGTGAGCTGCAATCCACTCTTTTACTTTCTCATTTTCTTCCCGATCTTGTAGAAGACCAGATTGTTTCATCAATTCGACCACCTCGAAATATCCATCTACAAATGTCTGTTTGAAATCAGAACCCATAGATAATTCTGAACGTTTCACAGGTTCTCCTAAACCTAACATCAAGTGAATAGCTTTCAAAATGACATCATCAGAGACGTTGCGGCTATCGAGCTGCCCACCGACTGCGTCGCCATAAACACCATAGAAATGACCGTCTTCACCATCGTGACCGTAAATATCCATGATATTACTTGTCTCAAGATTGCAATAAACTGCTCCGTCTTCGTTTACAATAGCATACGCTACATCATTGTTTTTAATAGTTTCAAGTAGTTCTTTTGCTGAAATCATTGTTAGCTCCTCCGCATATTTTGTCAATTTGATAGCATTTTCTAAACTCATTTTTTCGATTGGTGTTTTCCCTGTAACCCATCTGCTGATTGTAGTGTCACCAATTCCAGTCGCTTTAGAAATTTTATAGGCTGTTACAGTCTTTAGTAATTTTTGAATTTTGTTAAAATCTGCTTTACTCATTTTTTATTATCTCCCGAATACCAAGCAATAGCGATTGCCAAAATTGCTACAAATAATATAATTTTCATCTTGATTTTCCTCTCACTTTCGTATACAATGAAAGGTAAGGAGAGCTTGCGCTCTCTCACCTTCAAGCGATTATCTCTTCCGCCGTCTGCAAAACTTGGGAGCGATTTTCGCTTTTTTATTTTGCTCTTTTAGTACTTGGTACCAAGAGCGACTCTCTTTTGAGATTGCTACTGCAATCCCTACCGCAACTGTGACCCTTGCAAGCCACTCGTCTAGGTTGTCCATTTGTATCACCTCCTTACATTATTTATTATACCGCATTACACTGCGTTAGTCAAGTCTTTTTACAAATTTTTTTGAATTTTTTTAAAAAATTTTTGCAAATAAAAAAGCCCCAGCCTTTCGGCCGGGGTAGATTAAAATTTAAGAAATATGTTTTTTATTTTCGCAGTTTCCGCTGCGGTTTTTATTTGAAGCTACCAAAGTCGGTAATGCGTTGGCCATCTTTTGATTGACCGACTGCGACATAACGACGATTTCCAGAAGCTGCAATGTATGTGATCCAGATATATCCATCTTTGTCACACCAACCATCGTAATTGATTTCTTGGCCAGTTGTGTAGACTGCCACGATTTCAGCATTTAATCCAGCGGCTGTACGCACGTTGAGAGCTGAAACCTCTACTGTGAATGTGCCAGCTTCTTCGTGGATTGACCCATCACCGCTAGAAATGGTTGGAGCGGGTTGATAGCCTATGTCATCCGTTGGGAAGTAGAACCAACCTACGACACCATCAAAGTTACGGGTGTTATATCGAGCAGGGCCTCCGATATACAGACTGTCTGCGTTGCCATCGATGTTTTGCTCGATTGTTTTCATGGTGTAGCCGTCGCTATCTTCGATTACAAGACCTGTATGGCCGTAAGGGTGACCGTAAATATAGACTGTATCCATAACAAAGACCGCCCCAGCTCGTGGCTTGCTATCAAGATTCCCCTCTTGATTGTACTCTACCTCATAGCCAAGGCTGGCCGCTGAATTGAGCAGGTCAATGGCATTTCCCCACAAAGCCTTGCCAAAGAAGTTGATAGAGATTGAGTTTGGTAAGTCTACGCATTGTGTGCCCCACGCACCATCAGCGTCCGTTCCTACACCAGCGTTTGCCAAATTTTCAGCAAACAAAATTACATCATTTGTTGTTGCCATTTTATTTTTCCCCCTTATTTATCAAACTGACTCGCGCCGATGATATAAGTCACCTCTCCAACAATATCAAGCGGTGTAGGCAGCTGACGCACATTGCTAGCATTGACCAGCACACGACCGTCTGGCATCAAGACAAAGTCAATTGCAGCTTGTGGTTGGATTTTACCTTGTGAGATCACTTTAGCTGTAAATGTTACAGGATGGGCAGGCTTAAACCCTTCTGCAATTCTTTCGGTCAAGGTATATTGCCCGTTATCCCAACGTTGAGTGGTTGGTGTAGAGATGTGAGCTCGTACTTGCGCTTCTTCATTTCGAGCTAGATAGAGTTTTGACCCAAAGCCAAAACGGAAATTTCCTTCTGCATAATCAGTTACTTTTGTCATAATTATTTTCCTTTCAAATTTTCAAAGGCCGCGAGCCAAAAGTAGCCCGCAGCAAAAACAAATAGAGCAAGCTTCAGCGCCTGCTCTTTTATTCTATTTTTTATCATTTTTCCCCGAACTTGAGATTTTTTCGATAAACTCTCGAAAAAATGTTGTGTTAATACCGAGCTTGTCGAAATTTTCCAGAATAGATTTTAGCTCAAAAAACAGATACCCGAAATAAAGTATCTGTAGAGCTCCCAGACCAATTCCTTCAGGTAGCAAGATAGACAGCGGAATGCAGAAAGTTAGTAAAGCGATACTAGCAATCTTGCGAATAATTCCGTTGATCCCTTCTTTGCTACGAAATTCAATGTTTGGGTTAAGCTTAGCGGCCAGAGTCCCTGTTAAGAAGTCAATAGCCATAGCACCCATTATAAGTGCTAAAGTAAACACAATCAGTTCATCCTGCGTATCAATTAAGTCACGCAAGCCATGTGACCATTCCAAAACGTTAGCCTGCATTCATCACCCCTTTTTCTCTTTAGACCCAGCTCCCAACTCCGCAATAATCGCATCCTCAGCAGCATATACCGCATCCTGAAATGCCTCTTCTTGATCTCGCACTTCGCGACGATTGGTCGTGTAAACCTCAGGATTATCAAGCCATGAGTTATGTGTTGTCACACCCTTGTCGTCGATATCGGCTGTCATTGTTTTAACAACCGTGTCGTCGATCTTAATACGGCCTACAAGTTTTGTAGTTTTTACGATTTCCAGTGTCATTTTGCTTCCTCCAATGTTTCTTTTTGTAATTTTTCTTTTACTTCGTCAAAAAGTTCTTTTAATGCTGCGTCCGAAGCTAACACAGCATTAAAGCTATTGAGTTCTTGCTGCAAGAGCGAGCTTTTGCTTCGCTCTATAATGAGCAAAGCTTGCAGTTCAATTTCTGATTGAGTTTTATTCGTTAGCTGATCTTGGTATTCAGTCAGCATGTAAGCATACACATTTTCGTTCATAATTTTTTCCTTTTATCTCACATATTTTCTGGCCCCAAGCCCTCGTATCGGACCAAAGATATCATGTCTACCAGTGTGATTGCCTAGATTGGCCATCATCTGATTTAGGGTCTCAAGGACGTTTACGAGATCAATACCGTTAAAATAATTTGCCACAATGTTTGATCTAGTTACGTTGCCAAACGGCTGTAAAATGACTTGCCTGTTATCATTTCCGTACAGCGTACGCATCTCCCAACCTCTGTAGTTGACCGCTCCTGTTGCAAATCTTACAACGTCGCTGATGATTTCAGTGCGCTCTACCTTGTTTCCGCTAAACAATCTGATACCAGCAAAGCTGTCATTTTTGCTGTTTTCGGTACCATCACGGTTAGCTCCGAGTACGGTTACACTGGCTGGTGCTCCGCCTTCAGTTTCGCTCGTAAACTTCAGAAATTGGTTCGGATACCCATTTAGCACACGTCTGATGGCCGCTTGGTCAGTCATGACGTTGTATTGACCATTATTTAAGTCAATTTTCAAGGCACCGTTTAAGGCTTTAATCATCCCACCTTTGACCTGCTCAGCCGTAAAGTCAATGGATTGCAGCCTATTGATAAAGGCATCTTTTGCCATCAGCTTCCTAAGCAGAGCCTCGCCCGCCGTTAGCTTTTCGAGCAGGGCATCATCCGCCTTGACCTTATCAGCCGTCACGGCATTAGCCCCTAGCACTTCAGCTGTCACTGCGCCTGCAGCCAGATGAGGTGTTGTGATAGCTCCTGCGGCCAAGTCATGGCCAGTGATAGAGCCATCCACGATTAAATCACCCGTGATCCGCATGAGCTTTGTGATGGCCTGCATGCTTTCCGGATTTTGAACGAAAAGACTAGCCAAAGTCTGACCGTTGACCACCTTACCGGTACCAAGGATGATTTGCCCGGGTGTGATACTGATATCGGTTTTCTTTAGGCTTTCGCCAATTTTACTGGACATAGTCGCGAACTGCCCCTCAATTGTCTGGCGATACTCTGCCAGCTTCGTCTCAGAGCTGGTCTTCAGCTCCTCAAAGCGTCTGCTTATGCTCCGCACGTCCTCTGTGTGCTGCGCCTTGCCCACATAGCCAGACTCAATGAGCTTGCGCTCTGCAGTCAGTTGACGGGCGGTCTCTTCGCGACTGTAGGTCCGCAGAGCTTCTGAGCGTGTACCGTCAGCGTTGACATAAGCCTGCACAGCCGACAAGTCTGTCCGCAACCCTTGAGCTGTCCGCTCGAAGGTAGCCTTAGCCTCTGTGATGAGGCCCTCAGTGTCTTCGGGAGCAGGAGACCAATTTGTAAACACTGACCCGCTCTCAACCTTTGCAAGTTTCCATTGGAGTGATCCACTCGCGATAAAATCGGTTCTAAACATCCAATTCCAGTGGGCATTCTTCAGATGATTTTCGGTGATTTTAAAGGAGTGCTCGAATGTGATTTCTCCGCTTCCGCTAAGGGTTTTGGCAGGACTGCCATTATAAGCCCCAGCTGTCCAACCGGTCACGTTTCCGTTGCCCTGTAACCAAACGGTCGCAGTTTTGCCAGTAGCAGGTCGTACATCAGTGTACTTGAGTATGATCTTAGACCTCAATGTATCGCCAACTTGCAAGCCGTCGGTCAAAACCTTGTAGAGTTGAGGACAAATATTCGGGTTCCCCGAAAAGTTTGTAAAAGGCGTAGACCATTCTTTGCTTGTTCCTAAGGCAAGATTCCGTCCACCAACCGCCAAGCTGGCCAGCTCCTCACGCAGCTTCCCAGCCTCAGCCGTGACCAAGGTCTTATCAGCCTTGTCCTTGGTCGCATTCAGGATTTCCTGACGGATTCCAGACGCTCGCACCTCAAACTCAGCTGTGCTCAATTTTGAGTCCAGCTTGTTATCCATGCCAGTTTCGAGCGACTTGACTGAGGCTAATATCCTATCTGAGAGCAGGTTTAAGGCGCTGCTGTCGGCCTTGGTCTTAAGCCCCTCGGTCAAGCGGTTCACTCCAGCTTCGAGCGAGTCAGCCTTTTGTTTAAATTCGGTCTGGCTAGCCTTCCCAGCTACTTGCTGAGCAATCGTGGTCAGCTGGCCTTCAGCCGTCCGCTTAAACTCAGCCAGACTAGTCTTAGTCTCGTTAAGCCCCGTCTCGACCCTGCCGACCTTATTCAGCGTTTCCTGCGCTGATTGTTTCCACGTATTAAAGCTCGTCAGCGAGCTATTGGCCGTATTAAGGGTGGATTGCACGTTGGCCAGTTGGCCATCTATGCCCTGCTTGTATTCGGCTAGCTTGGTATCTGCGTAGCTTTGGCCATTCACAGGAGACGGCTGATAGGGCCGCTTCATCGCGCCCTCATAGACATCAATCTCGCTGATCCAGACGGTTGCACTGCGACCGTTGCTAGAGCCCATGTTATCAAACCGCAAAGCGAACCCATCATAATCACCGCTATTAAACTGGACCGTGATGCGCTCAGCTTGGGTTGATGATAGACTTTTGGTGTATGTATGCAGGGTCTTCTTCCAGGCGTGGTCTGTGTTGGATAATAGACCGACTAGCGCCCGAAAACCCGATACGTTGCTTGACGCAAATGCAGTAAACGATAACGTGTAATCGGTATTTCGCTTCAGCGCATTGTACTGATTTTGCTGCATAAATGCGATAGTTGACTCGGTTGTGTCTAAGACAAACATTGTAGCTGTGCCGTTTTTCAAAAACGGGTGCTTGCGGTTTGCTGTAAGTTTGCCATTTGCAGACCAATCCTTGAGACCAAGCTCTGTAGCACCGTTTGAGACAAGATTAGGTCCGCCCGAATTCAACTCCTCAAACCGCCTTGTCAGCCCTCGCACGTCCTCTGTGTGCTGAGCTTTGGCGACGTAGCCAGACTCGATGAGCTTGCGCTCAGCTGTCAGCTGACGTGCAGTCTCTTCGCGACTATATGTCCGCAGAGCTTCCGCTCTCGTACTGTCTGCGCTGACGTAGGCTTGGACAGCTGCCAAGTCTGTCCGTAAGCCTTGAGCTGTCCGCTCGAAGACTGCCTTGGCCTCTGTGATGAGGCTTTCGGTGTCTTCAAGCGCTGGGCTCCAATCGCTTTTTAAGCGACCTTTTGAAACTTTGGGCTTTTTAAGATACAAAATTGAGTTGCTAGCAAAATTATACCCGTAAATATAAAATTGGACTTTTTTGGTAAGGTCAATGTCACTATTGACATTTAAGTCGATTCCTAATCTAGTCCAACGACCTTTTTCGTTAACATCAATTCTTTTTCGTCCGGAGTAAAAATTCATTCTTCCGCTTGCGTCATGATAGTAAAAACCTACTACGATATACGTTCCAAGACCTGCCGCATACAAATCGGCCGAAAAGTAATACTCTCCAGCCGTGATGACTCCGATTTTAAAATCAGTTGACAATGCTTTCCAGTGACGAGAGCCGTCGCTCTCGTCAAATGCAAAGACAGTGTCACTTGACATGCTTGTATCAAAGTACCCATGCTGGATATTTTGAGCATTCGGTAGACCTGCATTGTATGGATTGTACCAATACGGCGCAATCATGTTTTGGTACGTTTTACCATTTGCTGCGTAGCGCTGTCCGCTATCTCTCAGATTTTTAAATTCCGAGTTGATAAAGAGGTTTTCACCAACCGACAAGTTTGCTAGCTCCTCCCTCAACCGTCCAGCCTCGGCCATGACCAAGGTCTTGTCGGCCTTGTCTTTCGTGGCATTGACGATTTCTTGTCTAATGCCAGACGCTCGCACCTCAAACTCAGCTGTGCTGAGCTTTTGTGCAAGCTTGTTATCCGTGTCGGTTTCTAAGCTCTTGACTGACTGCTTGATGCTATCCGATAGCACAGTCAAAGCGCTGCTATCGGCCTTGGTCTTGAGCCCCTCCGTTAAGCGCGCTACACCAGCCTCAAGCAAATCAGCGCGCTGTTTAAAGCTGGACTCCACTGTCGAGACACGTCCATCAACATCTTCGGGATTCTCGCTGTAATCAGTCGCAATTGTGCCGTGCTCAAGCTTGAGTCCAGCCACATATACACGATTATCAGTGTTAAATCGCTCAATTCGTGGCAAGATAAAGCCTGATTCTGTGATTTTAAAAGTCACTGAAAATCGCTGCCATTCATTCGAAATCACCATTGAAGATACGGTTGGCGATGCTATAGCTTGTGGACTCGTCGAATTATGCACAAAATATACATTTGCTCGGTCATTTTCGGTGTTGCTTTTGCAGTAAAAGCTGAAAGTGTACGTTTCGCCTTTTTTGGCTTCAAAAGGTTGCGAAAGCCCGAGCCACGAGCCGGCACGGCTCATGACTGTCAGACCTTTGTACTTCTCGGTCTCTCTGGTCCATTGATGTACATTGACCCAAGACCCGCTAAAGTCTTTGGTGCCTTTAAGCAGATTGACTCCGCCAACCTCCACACTCGCAATCCGACTACTCAATTCCTGAGCAGTCTGAGTGAGCTCCGACTTGCTGGCCTTGCCATCTGCCAGATTAGTCAGCTCTGCCAGCCTGCGAGTGGTCGTCTGCTCAAACGTTGCCTGAGCATATTTCACGCCCGCAAGCTCAGTTTTTGTCGCATTTAGCGCCTGCACTTGCTTTGCTATCTCGGTTTCGTGCTGGCCTTGCTTGGTGCGGATAGAGCCAACATCCGAGCGGATTTGACTGATATTGCTATTCAACTGACTCTGAGCTTGTGTTAGGTCGGTTTTGACACCAGTCAGATCTGATTTTGCCTGATTGATCGACTGCACTTGCTTAACCAGCTCATTATCAGCTTGGGATTGCTTGCCTCTGATAGCAGCAATATCAGACTGGATTTGACTGATATTGTCAGATAGCTGGTTTTGAGCCTGCGTCAGGTTCGTTTTGACCCCAGCCAGCTCAACCTTGGTCTGGTTGAGCGCTGAGACTTGCTTGCTGATTTCGGTTTCAGCTTGGCTCTGCTTGGTGCGTATAGCGCCAATATCAGCCTTGATTTGGCTGATGCTACCAGATAACTGACTCTGAGCCTGCGTCAGGTTTGTCCTGACACCTGCTAGATCATTTTGAGCAGTGGCCAGCTTCCTATCAAAGTCTGACTTCAGATGCTCTGTGACCTCGCTCTTACTCTGGTTTATTTTCAGATTCAGCTGCTCGGTCATTGCTGCTTTGACTTCTTCAGCCTTGGCTCTTGCTTGTTCGATTTCATCAGATAGGCTCTGCTCCATCTGGTTCATCTTCTGGTCAAAGACTTTATCAGCGTTTTTCAACTCTTTCTCGAGTTTGATCTCAAAGTCCTGCTCAATGGTTGCAGTCTCAGCCTTGACCGAGTCACTGACCATAGCATGTAAAGCCCCTCCCAGCGTTTGCTGGATAGTTCCAAATCCTACCGATTTCAGCCTTTTCCCCATCGGAGAGTAGCGATACTTGGTGATTTTCTTGCGGACATCAATCTCAAATTGCTCATGATACACACTTGCGATATCAAATATCTTGACCGCCACATCACCGATACCTGCCACATCAAGCTCCAAGCTGTCCTCGATCATATCGCACAAGGTCGTCCGATAGTATTGCTCACCATACTTAGTCAGGCTAGCAAGGTCCTTGACATCTTCGTCAGTGACCTCCATATCATCCTCATAGATATGCTTGTACTTGCTGATAAGAGGGCTGTCTACAGTGACTCTCAGCCACTGCTCTTTCCTATTATCTCCCTCTCCGACCTCGATTTTCTTCCGAAAGTGAATGCGTGTCCGCAGCTCTTTGGTCGAGGTAGTCTGTTGAGGACTTCTCATGTTCTTTTTGTACATAAAAAGAGCCTCAGTCTCAGAGCCTCCATTTTTTAGCAGACTCACTTGATACTTGTCGCGCACCAAGTCACCGCCCCATTGACCAACGATAGAGTGTTTCTCTTTGATTAGAGCGTCCATCACTGAGATATTAGCTGCATTAAAAGTATGCTTCTCAGTGATATCAGAATAAAAGCTAAAAGGACAATCTCTCAGGATTGCCCCAGCTAGTGCGGTCATCACCACATTCCCAGCCGCCCTATCAACATTGATAGAGCTGATAGAGTGGTATTTGAGTAGTGTCGCTATTTGATTTGCATATACTGTGATATAGCCTTGCTCTTTGACGACTTCAAAGATGGTAAACTCTTGCTCACCATGCAAATCATCTGCTATAATCTCAGTCTCTTCTTTCAGCAACTTCCATTTATCACTACTGAGGGGGTATTTAAAGGTCAGTTGATAGGTGCTGTTGCCTTCTTGGTATATTTCATCAGCACAAGCTTCATTTAAAGGAGTGTTTCCATCTTTTAAATAAATCAAACCTTATACCTCCAATTCCCTTTAATTGTGATTTTTCGGATATTGCCTGACACAGACACACCAGACCGCCCGACAGGGATTTCAAAGAATGGTCCTCGTTTTCGTAGAGTATTCTTGATATTCCCATTTTTATCATAGACATTCTGCCGCTTGTGCTGGCACACAATCGTTGCCTTTGTATCTAGCGTCAAGTGCATGGTCTGTTGACCGATAGTCAGAGAGACATCACCGGAACCTTCCAATGTAATGACAGGCTCGGAGTAGACGGTTCCTGTATTGGTCACAGTGCCATTACCAGTCAATACCACATCCTGCGCATTTTTTTCGTACCGAAAAGGCTGCATTTCAAGCTTGATTTCAAGCGTCCAAGCATGCGGTCCGTTAGGACTGTAGGAAGCCTCTAAAAAATCCGCATAAAAAAATGAACCAGGCTGATATCCAAGCTCAATCACATTAAACTTCGGCTGAAATTTCTCCACAATCGTTGAAATGTCTAGCATTTTAGGCACATAGAAAGTAAATGTCCGTTCATAGCTCTCGTAGGCTCCGTCAAGGATAGATTCAGAGCCGTTAGCTCCATGGATGACCACCTTCTCCGTCGCTCTCGGTGTTGCCGTTTGTGCCTTACCAAAATCAGTCACATAGCAATTTGAGAGCGTCGAAGTATTAAAATTATTGATAATCATGTAGTACATCAGATCCCCTCCCTTGCCATGATTCTAGCTTGTCTTCTGTAGCTGTTTTGTGCGATAGACTCGCCATCTAGCGTGATTTCTGACGGTTTTTCGAGGATAGCCCTCAAAAGACTTTCCAAACTCGCCCTCAGAATAGCGATCTCAGAAACCACTTTATCCATATCTACCACATTTTGGGTCGTAGAAGACTGCACCACGATAGATTTGCTTGCCTGCTCCATTTCACGGAGAAATTTCGCATCACTCGGAATCCCGACACCAGCAGCATACTTAGGGATTCCCATGTTACGCATCAGACGCTTGGTCTTATAGGCTGGGAATACCTTTGTCCCTCGTGGCAAGTCCATTAGGACGTTACGACCTTCTGGGATGAAGGTTTCGCCATTTGGAAAGCGAATCAACTCTCGATAAGTCCCGCCTCGCTGGTCATTGACCATGGCAGGGCCGCCTTCATGATAGTTGGTCCCTTTCTCCAATCCAATCCATTTTCTAACAGTCTGAATGACTGTCGTGACTGTTCGTGGAATGCTGTTAAGGGCTCCAATGACTCCCCAAGCAACCCCAGACGTGTTGTCAACAGCGGTAAGGTGCTTGGTCGGCGTAGGCGTGCTATTGAAGCTATTCAATCCACCGATACCTTGACTGGATGCGCCAAGGACAGAGTTAGGGTCTCCTGTAAGTAGCTTGGTTGGAGCTAAAGTATTATTAAAGCTATTAACCGCTCCAATTGCTTGACTTGACGCATTTTGGGTTGGTGTGGCATCAGACGGTAGCGGTTTAGTCGGGGCAATCGTGCCGTTAAAGTTATTAACTGCACCAATGGCCTTGCCGACCTCTACTACTGCCGAAGTAGAGTCACCGTTCAGATTTTTCGTAGGCACGGTCAAGTTATTAAAATTCCAAGCCGCTCCAATTGCCTTACCAATTTCCACCACAGCCGAGGTCGAATCACCTTTCAGCTCCTTCGTCGGAGTGGCAGCCTGATTCCACATATCCAGCTTTGCGATGCTTAGCCCTGTATTTAAAAGGGCATTATCACCATTTACCAACAAATCTTTAGGGAATGGATTAGCCATATCCCAGTTTTTCAAAGTCTCCGTAGAGCGAGAAACCGCCTTTTGAAACTCCTCATCTCTGGCCAGCAGTTCCTTCTGCTGCGGAGTCAGCTTATTGTAGTTTTCCAAAGCCTGCTTAGCCACATCTGCCTTGTTCATCACATCCTGATTATTCATCAGGAGTTGCTTGGTTTCGGCGGGTAGACTATTCCAGATTGCTAGATGTTGCTGGCTATCAAAAATGGCCTGCAATCCAGCTTGATTTTGGACAATGATTTTCTTTTCTTCCAGAGACATTTCTGCCCACTTGCCAGACTCTACCAGAGCTTCCGCGATCGTCGCCCGAGCATTAGAGTTAAGCTCTGCCTCTTTAGCAATAAACTTCAATTGCTCCCAGCCCTCAGCAGACTTCACAGCTTCGCCAATGACTTCCTTGACGTTAGATTTAACCTCGAATTGGTTGTTTTTGTTGATATTTCCAACTAAAAGAGACCAGGCATCATTTGCCTCCTTAGTCGTGGCTGACATCTCACTACTATATTTAGCAAGGATGCTGTGTGAGTTTCCTGCTTCTTTAGCAGCTTTAGAGGCTTTCTCCCCAATTTCTTCATAGGACAAGCCGTACTCTTCGAGGAGCTTTTTCGCTTCTTCCCAATAGTTCCAGCTCTGCCCTGTCCGCAGTTTGACCTTATCATCCAGAGTCTTCATGACTTCCAGATATTTCGTTGCCAGACCTTCCATAGTCTGATTGTGCTCGCTCTCGAGTTGCTTCATTTTGGCATTGTATTCCTGCCTTGTGAGCAATTTAGAGCTGAGCATCTCTTTCAGCTCTGCTTTAGACTCTTTGTAGAGGCTATTTTCTTCTTTCATAGCCTTTTCTAGGCTCTCTCTTGAGTGCTTGAGCTGAGTCTCATTTAAGCTAAAGATTTCTCCGTTCAGAGCCTGCAGAGCAGCCTTCTGCTCTTTAGCGGATAGGTTCATAAGCTCCAGCCTAGCAGTAATCATCTCTCTTTGATTATTAAGGACAATTTCTTTTTCTTCTTTGGAAAACTTGCTAGCATCACCGTTGTGGCGTTGATAGATATCATTGATTTGATTCATCATCGCCTCAGTGTTAGTCACCATTTGGTTGTTGTATTCCTGAGCTTTTGCCACTTGTTCAGGGCTTATGCCCCATTTATCGGCCAGTTCTTGTAGGCGCTTATTAGCTTTATCAGCAGAGCTAACCACTTCTTCATAAAGCTTTTTAAAAGATCCTGCTACTTTGTCAGCATCACCAGCATGAGTTCCAAAGTTAGCGACTGTATTACTGGTCTCATCAACTACCTTTTGGAAGCTACGCAAATCACTACGAGCTGTTTCACTCAGCTGCGTACCAAATTCTTCCGCTTTGATTCGAGCCTTGTCTTTCTCGTTTCCGAGATAGACCAAGCCAGCCGCCGCTAAGCCGATGCCTCCAATCATAAGACCTACTGGTCCCCCTAGAGCAACCATAGCCTTTCCAAGGATCCCAGCCGAGCCAGATGCCGAAGTAGTGGCTCCGCTCAAGGCTGTAGCTCCAGTAGTTGCTGTAGCTGTCGCACTACTCAAAGCAGTTGCTCCACTGGTCGCAGATTGAAAAGCCTCCGTTAAGTTGCCAGTAGTCCGAAAAGCTTGGAAAGTCTTATGCAGGATAGATGCCCCGCCTGCTGCCTTGCTGAGTCCTTTTGTCAGCCAGCCAAGACCTTTGGTAAAACTACCGATAAGTCCAATCCCCTTACCAAATATAGTAAGAGCTGGACCAGCACCAGCAGCAAGCAAGCCCCATTTGATAATGTTCTGCTGTTGCTCAGTGCTCATATTGCTAAAAGCCTTAGCCATATCCGCCAAATTTTGAATCCATGGTTTAGCAGCTTGCAATCCATCTCGCATAGCTTTAAGCAAAGGTCCACCAAACTCAATCGCAATGTCCGTGATTTGATTCTTAAACATTTTGAATTGTGATTCAGTGGTCGTGTAGCGCTTGCTTGCTTCTTCAGTCAAAGCTGTATTTTTCTTCCAAGCACTATTTGAGCGATCAACTGCTGATGTCATCTTATCTGAGGCTAAAGCCAGAGATTTCAGCATGTTACTTTGACGAATGCCCTTCATATCCAGATCATCAAGAATGCCATTGACATTCTCTCCGCTCTTGTGAGCATTTTCTAGACCTTTGATAAATGCTTGCAGCGCTTGGACAGGCTTTTCTTTCCATGCTTGCTGGAATTGCTCTGAGGTCATGCCTGCCGTATTGGCAATCAGCTCTAGTTTTTCAGCTGCGCCTTTTCCAGTCAGAGATACCGCATTTCCGATAGCTGTCAGCGTTTGAGTCATGGCAGTACCACCCGCTTCAGCTTCGATACCAACTGAGCTCATAGCTGTTGCTAGACCAAGGATATCTGGAGCTGTCAGACCAGCTAAACGACCACCCGCAGCTAGACGATTGGTCATCTCAACGATATCTTTTTCAGTCGTCGCAAAGTTATTGCCGAGGTCAACCACAGAGGCTCCGAAGCGTGAGTAATCGTCCGAACTCAAGCCCATAATGTTAGCGACCTTAGCAATAGCAGTTGCCGCCTCTTCAGCGCTCAAGTTGGTTGACTCGCCCATATCAATCATGGTACGAGAAAACTTCAAGATATCTTCCGTCTTGATTCCCAGCTGACCAGCTACTTCCGCTACGTTAGCGATTTGGACTGCGCTTGCAGGCAATCCCTTAGCCATCTGCCGAATACCACTAGACAG
>ERZ772928.743-NODE-743-length-14295-cov-3.914817_pt1 | contig 14295 bp, 10 predicted proteins | sample MGYA00511686_ERZ772928 | MGnify/ENA primary metagenome ERZ772928 (study PRJEB29015, sample SAMEA2738063) | human oral metagenome | biome: human oral; feature: human-associated habitat; material: saliva | place: China | collected 2219 ... | reverse complement strand
CCGAGACATATTCGAGCAGCGATGCGGAAGCTGTATTCAGATCAACTCCGACACTGTTAACACAAGCCTCTACAACTGCCTCCAGCGCCTCTGACAGCCTCTTCTGATCCATATCGTGCTGATACTGTCCGACCCCGATTGAACGCGGATCTATCTTGACCAGCTCCGCCAGCGGATCCTGAAGCCTGCGCGCAATAGATGCCGAGCTGCGCTCGCCGACATCGAGATCCGGATATTCCTCAGTTGCCAGCTTGCTAGCCGAATACACAGACGCACCGGCCTCGTTGACTATCACATACTGCAGTTTCTTGCTTGGGTTGGCAAATAGCCCTTGCTCGTACTCCTTGATAAACTCGGCGACAATCTGCTCAGACTCGCGCGAAGCTGTGCCGTTTCCGACCGAGATTATATCGATGTCATATTGTTTGACCAGCTTGGCCAACACCTGCTTGGCTTCCTTGACCTTGTTCTGAGGTGCCGTCGGGTAGATGACCGTCGTATCGAGTATCTTGCCTGTCGCGTCTACAGCTGCAAGCTTACAGCCCGTTCTAAACGCAGGATCCCAACCGAGAACTGTCTTGCCTTCAATCGGTGGCTGCATGAGGAGCTGTTCGAGGTTGCTGGCAAATATCTTTATCGCACCTTCCTGTGCTCCGAGCGTCAGCTCATTTCTGATTTCAGTTTCGATAGACGGTGCTATGAGCCTCTTATATGCATCGGATGCCGCTTCTTCGATATACTGCTGAGTGACCTTGTTAGCTGAGCTCTTTAAGTCTTTGAATAACCTTCCTTCTATCTTATCCACTGGAGCTTCAAGCTTTACGCTGAGCACCTTCTCATTTTCTCCCCTATTGATAGCGAGGACTCTGTGTCCTGGGAGGCCGTCTACCTTCTCTGCAAATTCAAAATAATTTTCATATACGCTGCGTTCTCCGCTAACCTCTAGTTCTGCCTTTACAGCAGGTACTACCGTCGTGATTAGTACACCTTCCTTAGCTGCAAGCTCTCTGATCCACGTTCTAATATCCGCATCATCTGAGATGTCTCCAGCGATAATATCTAGCGCTAGCTTGATAGCAGTATCAGCATCATTTACCTCATGCTCTTCGCTTAAATACTTTAGAGCTTCTTCTGGTACAGGTACGGCAGCATCGCTTGACATGATGTATGTAGCAAGCCCTTCAAGCCCCTTCTCTCTAGCGATCATCGCACGAGTACGTCTCTTAGGTTTATATGGCCTATATATATCCTCGACTGCAACGACTGTTTCCGCCTGCTCGAGTTTAGCAAGAAGTTCGTCGGTTAATTTCCCCTGTGACTCTATAGATGAAATCACTGTCTGCTTTCTCTCCTCGAGTGAACGCAGGTACTTCAGTCTTTCATCAAAGCGCCTCAGCATCTCATCATCAAGTGCTCCCGTCGCTTCCTTTCGGTATCTCGCGATGAAAGGAATAGTATTCCCCTCATCGATGAGATTGATTACAGCCTCGGCCTGCCAAGGTTTAATGCCTAGTTCCTCTGTTATCTTCTGTGTAATGTCCATATTAATTCAGCATGCTGCTATCAAGTATCAGCATTATCTCCCCTTCGTTGTCATATGCGCGGTAACGAACCTTCTGTCCTGCTTCAAGCCCGAAGCCCTGCTTTGGTGGATTATGAAGTGTGCCGTAAAACTCATTGTCTCCAAAATCAGTCGTTCTCACCCACACTACCTCTGGCAATAATCCCTTCTTTCCCACCGTCACACTCACGAAGTCCGGAAGTTCAATGTTTCGCCCACCATCCAGCATCTCCAGCTCTCTAAGCATTGTCATCTTCTTATCTGCAGACTCTAAATTATCTCGTATATCATCTGCTACATCATCAAATTCCGATAAGTCGGCGTCCTGCTCGCTCACAGGTTCAAATTCATAATCCTTAACATCATTAAATCTTACCCTTGCGTACCTCTCGGAACATCTCGGTCCTACCTTTAGCTTCCCATCTTCAGCCTTCTTTGCAGAGGCTAATAGATTAAAGCTAGTGCCTACAAGATCCTCACAGAAGCAGTACGCAATGACCCCTGTTGCCCCATCGATTATTGTTAGTGTGTCAGATAATCCTTCTAACGCATCAGGGCACTCGATATAGATAAACTTATGAAATATCTGTCTAAAAGTTGCTTCATCAATATACATGTCAAATCTCCGATTTAAAGCTTCATTCTTCTCTATCTAATTAAGCTAATTATACTTTCTGCAATTTGACTTGCAAAAATGCATTTATTAGCCATTAATTATACCATGATATTGTTTTTTCTCACATAATCATCACACAGTGACGAAAAAAAATGTTAAAGTGAAATTAATAAAAATTGTACGCAATTAATCAGAATGCTCGTATTCTGATTTTGAGTAATATAAGGAGGACAAGAAAATGGCAGCAATTGAATTAACAGCAGAAAACTTTGAACAGGAAGTTCTACAGGCAGATAAGACAGTTCTAGTTGATTTTTGGGCTTCTTGGTGCGGACCATGCAAGATGCTATCGCCAGTCATCGAGGAAATCGCTGACGAGAGAAGCGATATCAAGGTTGGCAAGGTCAATATAGATGAGCACCCAGAACTTGCTCAGAAGTACGGCGTTATGAGTATCCCAACAGTACTTGTAATCAAGGACGGCGAGGAAGTAAACAAGTCAGTAGGAGCAGTTCCTAAGAAGGCTCTCCTCGATCTTATCGGCTAGTATATTGCCTCTCGGCAGTACAACGTATAAAAAACTAATGAGTAATAAAGCACCTCACTGGATTTAGCCAGTGAGGTGCTTTATTGTACTTGTATTTATGACTTTGTAAATTAACCTCTTCATTTTCATAATAAAAAACCGTGCAACTAGTAAGGCCCTCTTCTTCCTTTAATTGCACGGATTCTATTATTATTGAAAATCATTACTGGAGCTATATGCTATCTGGCTTTGTTTCCCGTACCGCCTGCATATCCTCTAGCAAGGCAGCTTCTTCTGCCTCACTTATCTCATGCTTTGTAATCTCCACATAGGACTGCGTGAGTCTGATTGCATAAACCGTTCTAACTATGAAGCTGATGATGTACGCAGCAGTTAACATGAATAAGAATATCTGCATACCCCTTAACGCACTATACAGGGCTACGAACGAATACGCACCTCCACCAATTATCTTGAGTATATATTTCTTTAGAACGAACACGATGCCCATCACACCAATTGTCACTATCACCGTGATAACAATCATCGCCATTCTATATATTTTCTCAGTTACAGTGATCCCTTTGGTTAATTCTTGGTTGCCAAGCACATCAGCGATTCTTCTTGTACCGAGCAGAATATTTCTCATGTAGATTATATTGAGAATATTGCTAACAACCTGTACTGCAAGAAGCATTATCACTAAGCTCCATACTAAGACACTCACTGTGCCAGTATTGATATTATCTGTCCTGAATGAAATGACAACAAAATTACTGGCAGCAAATGCGAGGACTACAAATGCTATTATGGATAAGAAAATGAAGATGAGGTATGCAATATATACCTTGCAAGCCTTTCGATAGAACGGATTGAGTTTCTGGAGTCCATTTAAACCCATGATGTATAATATTGCATTTGCTATGAACATAACTAAGATTAAGTCAGGAGCAATCTTCGTATTGAAGATCAGAACGCCATCTGACATCTCTGACATCGCCGCTATCTGAAGCAGTGTAAATAGTCCAGTAACACCGTTTATCAGTATGTACGTTACTTCTATCCAAATAGCAATATTTACATACTTTAGCCCACGGTAATCAATCGCAGTTTTATCCATTTTATCCTCCTTTCTTATTTTTCACTTATATTAATTGTAATTCTCTATATTAATTTTCTGCATCAATTTTCAGCAAAATCTAGCGTATTCATAATAATAAACATAGTGTTTCAATTTCATTATATGTTTGAATAAGTTGAGGAAACAACTAATATAATGTAAAATAATAAATAATTAAGAATTAGAAGTTAAGTTAGAAAAGAGGAGGAACTATGGACGATAAGCAATATAAAGAAGCATTTAACAACAATGTGCCAGATGGCTATGATGCTGATACATATATAATCGTTTGCCCTGTATGTAGCAAGGAGTTTCAGGCATCACCTGGAGATGCAGTATGTCCAGAGTGTGGAGCTGAGCTGAGCTTTACAATCGAAGATAAGTAGATTTATAGTTTTCATCACAGATAGAAAATCACCTACAGTCAGACTGCTGACTATAGGTGATTTTTATTATCTTACAGTAACGTATATACCGCGGTCGCCGCTAACCTCTACCTTGAGAGACTTGAAGTCGCTAACAAATTCCTTAAGGTACTTGTAACGCTTACCGCCCTTCTTGCTGTAATATCTTACGTCGAAATTCTTATAGATGCGGTTTAGCTCATTTCCGATAAGTCCAAGATCTGTAGGCTTGCCCTTATCATTATTCTCCATGATAATCTGCTGAATCTTCGCCTCTATTGCCTTCTTGCTAGGAGTGTTGGCAGTATTCTCAGCCATATCCTTGCTGCGTTCCTGTTTCTTCTGCTTTTTATACTCAGCTTCGAGAGCTTCCTCAGCGAGGCGTTCCTCCTCTGCCTGCTTGGCAAGAAGGTCTATATAGATGAACTTATCGTAGGCATTTTCGAGAGCCTCTGTAGCCTTGTCCGATTCTCCCATACCGAGCACTAGGCATCCTGACTCGCTAAGTCTTCTCGCTAGAGACGTAAAATCACTATCAGAAGAAACTATGCAGAAACCTTCGACATTGCTTCCGTACAAGATATCCATTGCATCGATTATAAGAGCTGAATCAGATGCGTTCTTGCCTCTCGTGTTGTTAACCTGCATCATAGGCTTTAACGAGTGCTTTCTGATCTCTTGCTCCCACCTAGTCTTAACGATGCGTTCCCAGTTGCCGTAAATTCTTTTATACGAACAGATACCATACTTCTCGATTTCGTCGATTATGTAACCCGCATACTGAGCTGAGATATTTTCCGCATCTATGAGTAGTGCAATTCTCACTTCATCTGTCATCTTAATTTTCCTTATATTTATCAACTTCAGCAACAACAGCTTTCGAAATTCTCTCCAGCCTGCTCTCCGCTGCTGACTCTGCACCGTAGAAACCAAAGTAAATCTTGAACTTTGGTTCTGTTCCGGAAGGTCTAAAAGCAATCCAGTCGAGACCGCTTAGCTCGTATAGAAGAACATTTGATTCAGGAAGGTAATCCGTATAGTTCTTTACGTCAAGCACGCCGAGTTCAGTTCCAGGTTCACCAAGCTTGCCGTCGAGCGTTCTAAGATGCTCCATAAATCTTTCCCCAACACCAACGCCTTCCACGCATACACTGCCTTCTGCGGAGTATCCGTAGAGCTTATGCAGGGATTCCAGCTGCTCGATTAGAGTAACACCGTTCGCCTTGGACAGAGTTGCGATTTCAGCTATAGCTACTGCGGCCATCACGCCATCCTTATCGCGGACAGCCTGGTTAAGCATGTATCCATTGCTTTCCTCAAACCCGAACATAAATCTTTCCATTCCATTATCGGATCTCTGCCTAATCTGCTCGGCAATATTCTTTATACCCGTTAAAGTTTCATATAGTTTAACGCCATATCTAGCGCAGATGGCTCTTGCCAGATGGGTCGACACGATTGAAGTTACCACATATCCATTTTCTGGAAGATTACCCAGCTTCTTTGCCTCAGAAAGAAGATACTCGAGGAGTATCGCACCTATCTGGTTTCCTGTCAGTTTCTTATATTCGCCCTCATCATATACCGCTACGCCTAGCCTATCTGAGTCTGGATCTGTAACGATAATGATATCAGCCATCGACATCTCAGCGTATCTCTTAGCCAAATCATACGTATCATCATACTCAGGATTTGGAACCCTTAGACTCGGAAAGTCACCATCTGGATTATCCTGCTCATTTACTGCAAATACCTTTTCGTATCCCAGTTCACGAAGCGCCCTTCTTACCGGCTCTCGTCCCGAGCCATTGAGCGGTGAATACACGATGCGAAGCGAAGCTCTCGATCTTCTGCTGACACTGCTGCTATTAAACGAGTCCATGATCATCGCATCGTAGCTATCGTCGATTTCCCTACCAAAATATGTAATATCTCCGTCCTTTACAAGATCTTCGAAGGACTCCGCTGTTGAAAGTATCTCGATACCTTGAACAGCATCTCTGATGCGACTCTTAATCGCCTCGGTCTCTTCATCGATCATCTGCGCTCCATCGGCTCTGTACGACTTAAAGCCATTGTATTCCTTAGGGTTATGCGATGCTGTAATCATTATTCCACCATCTGCTGCAAAATTCCTTATAGCATAAGATAGCATAGGCACCGGACGCAGTCTGTCTGAAAATAGAACCTTAACACCTGCCGCACAGCTAGCCACGGCGGCAGCCTCTGCAAGCTCTCTTGAATTATTACGTGAATCGTACGAAATAACGATTTTTACTTCCTTGCTCTCATGCTTTTCTTTAAGCATCTCTCCCATAGCATATGCTGCAGTAGCAACTGTATAGATATTCATTCGAGCTGAACCTACTCCCATAGTCGCCCTCATGCCAGCCGTGCCAAAATCGAGCTCCTCGCTGAAGCAGCTTTCAATCTCCTCTGGTCGGGATATCATATTCATCAGATACTGTCTCATATCTGAATCGATTCCCTTGGCATTGATCCATTCCGTATAATTTTTGATTGCCTTGTTCTCTTCCATACCAATTCTCTAATTCTAAACAACTATGCGCCTATAACTTTTCAAATACGAGCATGTACGCAGCCTGCAATTGCAAGTTCCGCACACGCTCGAAATAATGACATTTATTTTATTCTACAGTTACACTCTTAGCGAGGTTACGAGGTCTGTCTATCTCGCATCCCTTTTCTTTGGCAACGTAGTATGCATATATCTGAAGCGGGATTACGCTTAGAAGTGGAGATACCTCATCCATACACTCTGGAATGTAGAATGTCTCATTTGAATGCTCTTCTATAGCCGTATTACCTTCCTTTGCGATGGAAATCACGTGTGCATTACGCGCCTTAACCTCCTGAATGTTGGAAACCATCTTATCAAACAACTTAGACTGTGTTGCTAGTGCAACAACGATAGTAGTAGGCTCCATAAGCGCAATCGTTCCATGCTTCAGCTCTCCAGCTGCAATTGCGAAGGAGTTGATGTATGAAATTTCCTTGAGCTTGAGCGAACCCTCGTAAGCAACGCTAGCATCCATACCTCTACCGATAAAGAACACCTGGTCTCTATCGTAAAGCTTCTTTGCAAGCTTCTCGATATCACCTCTAAGTGTCAGAACCTTCTCCAATTTTTCAGGGATTTCAGATAGCTCACTGACAACCTCTCTGTAGTACTCCTCTGATATGGTTCCGCGTAGGTCGCCTAGATATAGAGCTAATAGGTAAAGTGACAGAAGCTGAGTTGTGTAAGCCTTTGTTGAGGCTACTGAAATCTCTGGTCCAGCCCATGTATAGAACACATCGTCAGATTCACGAGCAACTGTGCTTCCTACAACATTGACGATGGATAATACCCTTGCTCCCTTTCTCTTAGCCTCGCGGAGTGCTTCAAGGGTATCTGCAGTCTCTCCAGATTGGCTGATTGCAATGAAAAGTGTCTTTTCGTCTACGAAAGGATCTCTATATCTGAATTCAGAAGCTACATCAACCTCTACAGGCATTTTTACAAATTTCTCGAAGATATTTCTACCAACTAGTCCGGCATGGTACGCAGTTCCACATGCTACGATGCAGATCTTATTGAATTTAGCAAAATCCTCCTTAGTAAGCGTCATATCGTATAGCGACACTCTTCCATCTTCGCTTAGATTACGATCAAGAGTTTCCTCTATAGCCTTAGGCTGGTCAAATATCTCCTTGAGCATGAAGTGCTCGTACTTGCCTTTTTCTGCGACGCTTTCGTCCCAGCTGATGTGCATAGTCTCACGCTTAATTTCCTTGCCAGACTCGTCGTAGATTGTAACACCATCTGGAGTAAGTATTACTGTGTCACCAGTCTCCAAAAGATAAACATCCTTTGTATACTTAAGAAGCGCCGAGAAGTCTGAAGCTACAAAATTGCAACCATTACCCTTGCCGACAATCAGCGGAGCATTCTTTCTATAAGCTACGAATTTTTCCGGCTGATCCTCAGCGATTGCAGCGAGTGCAAAAGTTCCTGTCATCTCGTGAGTTACCTTGTCCATAGTAGCCTTTAGGTCACCGAGCTCGTTGTAGTATTTACCGAATAGAACAGCAGCAACCTCGGAATCCGTATCACTCTTAAAAGTGAAGCCCTCTTTCTCAAGCTGCTCTCTGATTTCCACGTAGTTCTCAACTGTTCCATTATGAACAAGTGCAATTCTGTTGTCATTGCTCATATGAGGATGTGAGTTTACATCAGATGGCGCACCGTGAGTTGCCCACCTTGTGTGTCCAATTCCCACGTGACCGCCTAGATTTTCATTTCCAATTAGCTTCTCTAGATTTACGATTTCACCAACGTGCTTTCTCAGCTTGATTTTGCCATCATTTACAACGGCGATACCTGCTGAGTCATAACCTCTGTACTCTAACTTCTTAAGTCCTTCGATAATGATGCCCTGAGGAGCCTCATTACCTACATAACCTACGATTCCGCACATATTGTTTCCTCCAAATATATTATTTCAAATAGCCAATCCACAGTTCCCCGTAGTTGCTATAACGATTCGCTCTCTTTTATTTTAACAAAACTAAAATTCCCGCTATGTGTTGCCATGGCGGTTTGTTTTGCCATATAGCTTATTTACTAATCACTTGCCAAATTTATCAGATATAAGCGCTGCCACCTGCTTCGCATATCCCTGAATTTCATCGATGTCCTCACCTTCTAGCATTACTCTAATCAGTGGCTCGGTTCCTGAAGGCCTAATTAGAACTCTACCTGTGCCCTCCATTTTCGCTTCGATATCAGCGATGAACTTCTTAACTTCCTCATCCTCTAGAGCCGTCGCCTTGAAAGCATTGTCTACCATAGCATTTACTAGCGCTTGTGGATAAATCTGTATCTCGTCTCTGATCTCACTGAGCTTTTTTCCAGAATCAAGATAAGCTTTCATGAACTGCAGCGACGATAGTACGCCATCACCAGTCGTCGTGTAGTTCAAGAATATCATGTGACCAGACTGCTCTCCACCTAGCACAGAGCCTGTCTCTCTCATGGACTCTAGAACATATCTATCGCCGACTTTGGTTACATCGACACCGATTCCATACTCCTTTAGGTGTTTATGAAGTCCGATATTACTCATAACAGTCGCTGTGATTTTATCTGTTGCAAGAAGCCCTTTAGACTTTAGATATTTTCCGCATATGCAGAGCACTCTATCTCCGTCTATTATTCGACCCTGTTCATCCACAACGATGAGCCTATCCGCATCTCCATCGTATGCAAATCCAACATCTGCACCGAGCTCTACAACTTTCTGCTGCAGATTCTCAGGATGTGTGGATCCGCAGTCATCATTAATGTTTATTCCGTCTGGACTATCACTAAGCACTGTAACTTCTGCTCCAAGCGCCTCATAAACTATATGAGCGGTCTCGAACGCCGCACCATTAGCAGTGTCGAGAACAACCTTTATACCGTCAAGTCTCTTATCTATCGTCGAAAGCAGAAAGTCAGTGTACTGCTTGATCGCACAGGCATCATCCTCGCGGCAGGTTCCGAGCTTTGCCCCAACGAATTCATCTGTGCTGATTTCCTTCTCGCCCAGTATAATTGCCTCAATCTCCTGCTCAACACTATCATCCAGCTTATATCCTTCACCATTAAATAGCTTAATTCCATTGTATTCAAATGGGTTATGGGATGCAGAGATAACGACACCTGCATCTGCGTTATACTTCCTTACTAGGTAAGCAACTGCTGGTGTAGGAACAACTCCTAGCTTTATCACATCTCCGCCAACGGAAAGCACTCCAGCCGTCAGCGCATTTTCAAGCATGTCCCCAGAGATTCTCGTGTCACGCCCAATAACCATAACCGGCTTTTTATCGTTCTCACCGAGCACAAACGCTGCTGCTCTGCCGATGTCGAATGCAAGCGAAGCTGTAAGTTCTGTGTTAGCCACTCCTCTTACACCATCTGTTCCAAACAATCTGCCCATTAGCTTCTCCTCAATTCCTTCTTATATATATTCTGCAAAGTATAAATTCCATATGTAATTTTATCGTCTAGCATAAACTATCAATGCCAAAGCGCAAGTTTAAGATACCCCGTCACTGAACCGTTATCGTAATCTGTGCACTTTCAAGTGCTGCCGTAAGTCCAGAATTATTGGTTAGATACGCTGTAACAGTATGCTGACCTGCCCCTAGACCACTTGCATCTGCGCTGATTACGAATGAACTAGCTGTGATGCTCGCTATCTTGTCCTTGCTGCCCGTTACGACGACGTTAACGCCACTATTCGCCTTCGCTGTATGACCACTAGCAACATTATTTATGTTGATTGAGCTAGCCGGAACATTCACGGTCTTCGATCCGCTCGTGCTCACCTTGACCTTGAGCTTTACGTGCCTTGATTCATTTGCTATGCTCACACCTTCTGGTAGGTCGTAATCGATATCCATATCTTCTGTCTCGGCTACAGAACTGATATCCATCTCTTTGGATGTAATTTCTGTTACGTTCTTGATATCCTTGCTTCTACCTTTGATAACTATAGTGTTCGGTGCGGAATACGTTCTTGAAACGCTACCATCCTGTGTATTAGTAACCTTTACCTTGAGTTTAACAGTTTTGGTCTCACCTTTATATGCAGTTACAGATACCCTGTCAGGATCAGTAGTCAGATAGTCTATCTTGTGACCGCTTCCATCCACGGGGGTTACGACTGCGCTGAATTCTTTAGCTTTATCGGTGACCTTGTCAGCATCGAGTTCGAGCTTGACCGAGTCTACATTCTTAACCAGACTCTCAGCTCCTTCTACCTCTACTTCTTTGCTACTCTGCTTCTTGACTACAGGCTCACCAGATTGACCGTCTTTATATGTCGTATATGTGCTTACCTTCTTGACCTCTAGGTCTTCAACTGTAACCGAAATGTTGCTTTCACTCTGTGATTTGACCGCTATAGCACCAGGCACGCTCACTTGCACAGCCATCGAGTTTTCTCCCTTGCCTGCATTCGATGCATTGACGGTTGCGACGATGTCGGATTTCTTTAGCTCATTAATCGCCGAGCGCCTTCCAACAAGGGTAACTGAGATTTTCTCTGTATCAAGCTTGCTTACTGCCAAATCATTCTTGGCAAGCGTCTTGGAATTTGCGACCGTCACAGGAATATTCGTATACGTACGGCTGATTGTTGGGTTTATGCTATATACTACGTAAAGCCATGAGGCAAATGCGATTGCAACCGAAAGCACTAGATTGAGCTTGTTGATCTTCTTGCTGCTTGTTTCGTTACTTTGCATCGTGCTTTCCCTCCTTTCGGCGTACTAGCTTCGCAACCCTACCGTACATCCCTCTTTCAGATGGCAGATACATATTGAGAAGCATCTTCTCGATTGTCTTGAGATCTACGAATCTGCGAATCTTTCCATCTTCAGCGATCGATACCACTCCGGTCTCTTCAGAAACTATTATTATCAGAGCATCACAAACCTCGCTGAGCCCTACACCTGCTCTGTGCCTCGTTCCTAGGTTTCTGCCAATGTTCTTCTTCTCTGTCAGTGGGAATACGCATGATGCCGCATAAATTCTAGCACCACGAATAATCACTCCACCGTCGTGAAGTGGCGAACCTTCGTAGAATAAATTTCCCAGAAGCCTAATAGAAATCTCAGCATCTACAACGACTCCCGTTTCGATTATATCGTTAAGCATCGTCTCTCGCTCAATTGCGATTAATGCTCCTGTCCTTGTAGCTGAAAAATCATCGATTGCGCTCACAATGGAATCTACTGTTTCAACAGCCTTATTCTTATCGATATTGCGGAACGAGTTCGTGTTCATGAGATTCTTACGCCCCACCTGTTCGAGCGCCCTACGCAGCTCTGGCTGAAATAACACGACAACCGCGAAGAGCCCCATGGTGAATAGGCTCTTGAGTAGCCAATTTAGCAGATACAGGTTGAATATGTCCGATACAAAAAATGCAACTATGATAATTACCAGCCCTCGTATGAGCTGCATCGCCCTGGTTTCTCTAATAAAACCGATCATCTTATAAACAATATAAGACACGATTGCTATATCCAGCGCGTCTTCCGGTCTGAAGTTAGACATTATACTTTGAATCGAACTTAGCATATCGGCATCCCGTCCCTCTTAAAATCGTCCATTTTACATGGCATAAGTTATATTATTATACTATTTTGAGAGGTTTTTATCAATAAGAGCGAAGGTGTGGTTTTGGTGTAATTCAAACGAAAAAAGGAGTCAATCACCATTGTGACGATTGACTTTTTTCTGTTAACTATTTAAATATATTTATTTCATCTTTACTAAGTAATTTTAATCGTAAATCTTATGCTTTTTTCACGTCGTTCTAGCTTGTGCTCAATCCCGTAACTTAACAGAATATTTCTTACTATATACAGACCTAGTCCATTGCTATTATCCTTTCCTACGTCAAAGTTCACTTCAAATAGTCTTTCACAATCGAGATTTTCTGCGTCATCGTAAGTATTATCTATATACATCCAACCGTTATCTGAACCGATATCTATGATACCTCCTGTATCCGAATACTTTACAGCATTACCAACTACATTGGATAATATCACCTTAAGAGCACTCTTACCTATGTAAATTTTTTCATCACCGAGACGGTTGTTGATTGAGACACTTCGTTGCGCAGCCATAAGTTCATACTTATCTAGAACCTCCTGCAAAATCTCATTTATAACCATTTCTTCCTCGTCATCACTAAGGTGATCGAGCGAAGAAACAGAGAGAATCTGCGATATATTCTGTGCCAACCCATTGACTATCTCAATGCAGTTGTCAATATAGCTATCACGATTCTTATACTTGCCAATGTTATATTTCATATTTTCAAGAATAATTTTGAGGCTAGCTAATGGAGTTTTTAGTTCGTGAGAAGCACCTCTAAAGAAGTCAAATTTTAGCTTCTCAAGCTTTATAATCTCTTCATTCTTGACCTCAAGATCATCTATCAGTTCAAGCAAAGCTACATACAAGTCATTAATTTGCGCTTTGAGTTGTCCTATCTCATCTGATGATTCGACAGGCAAAAGAGCATTTCTATCAAGCTCCATCATTCGAGTTGTAACTTCTTTTATTTCTTGAACATTTCTTGTCAAAAGTCTTGCATATATCAGCGATACTAAAACTGATATCGCTAGTGAAACTGCTAAAGATATAGGAAGAAACTTTATTATTAGTCCCTTGGCCTCTTGTCGCATATCAGCAGTTGAAACAAAATTCACCGCAAGCTCACTGCCATCCGCAAGCCTTATTTTACGCGACTCGATGATGAGCGAATTATTACTACTCGCCTTATCAACGCTATCATCCGCCACATCTCCGACTTTAAGTTCATCCTCCTTGATGCTGTCACTCACTACATAAGCTTTAATCTCACTGCTCTTAGAATAGAATGTCAGATACTGCTGAGCGAAGCTCTTGTCCTTGCCCGTAAGCGCCGCAGATACTGCATTGGCCTTGGATGTGATTTCACTCTTTCTGCTCTCTAGGTAAATTTTAGGAAACATCAGAAACACCATCAGATGCACCACTACGATTAGCACACCGAGGATGGTGAATGTCTGGATGAACATTTTAGGGAATATTTTTAGTCTTTTCATTTCCTCTCCAGTTTATATCCTACGTTCCTAATAGTTACTATACAGTCTAGCTCAAGCTTTCTCCTTAGCTCCTTTATGTATACATCTATCACTCGGTCAAAAGGAGGCTCCTCTGTCGCCTTCCACACACCGTCTATAATCTGCTCTCTAGTCAGTGCTCGCCCTTCATTGTGGACGAGAAATTTTAATATATCTACTTCCTTAGCATTGATATCTATAGGCTTCCCTGCAAGCTTCGCCGTATAGCTTGCAAAATCCACCTCTGCGCTATTATAACTGAACTTATCCGCTACTACGTAGTAACGCTCGATTAGAGAATCAACGCGGGCACGGAGCACTGGCAAGGAGAACGGTTTCTCGAGATATCCATCCGCCAAGCTCGTATATGCATCAATTTTATACTCTTCATCG
>ERZ772928.737-NODE-737-length-14335-cov-14.585294_pt1 | contig 14335 bp, 17 predicted proteins | sample MGYA00511686_ERZ772928 | MGnify/ENA primary metagenome ERZ772928 (study PRJEB29015, sample SAMEA2738063) | human oral metagenome | biome: human oral; feature: human-associated habitat; material: saliva | place: China | collected 2219 ... | reverse complement strand
AAATCATCTTTTTCCTCTGTTTTTATCAGTAAAAATCAATACTCCTATTGTAACATGAAACGAGCCTAGGAACAAGAAAAGGGCGCAGTTCCTACCTGATAAATTTAGGAACCGGCCCTGAAGACGATTACTGCGCCTCGCCAATCATATCTAATTTTTTTAAATAATCCTCAATTAGGAAAGCTGTCTCTTCAATTGATTTATCCGTAATATTGATGACCTCCGTCTGATATTTTCTAAAGACTTCTTTGGAATAGTCTAATTCCTGATAAATCTTCTCCAAATCTGTGTAACTGGTCGAGCGGGACAGCCCCAGCGAATTGAGGCGGTTGCTACGAATTTTGACTAATTTTTCTGGCTCACAGACCAGACCGATGATCCTACGCTTGTCCACCTTGTCTAAAACTTGAGGAAGCGGAACTTCTGGAATCAAAGGCAAATTGGAAACTTTATAGCCCTTATTGGCCAGAAAAATGCTGAGAGGAGTTTTTGAAGTCCGTGAAACTCCTAGTAGAACTAGATCCGACTCCAAAAACCCCTGCGGAGATTTGCCATCATCATACTTTACTGCAAACTCAATCGCTGATATTTTATTAAAATATTCCGTATCCAAACGGTGCAAGGTTCCTGGTATCTCAATCGGGCTAATCCCAGTCTTTTCTCCTATGATTTCAAAGAAAGGGTGCATGAGATCAATGTAGGCTAGCTTGTGGTTTTGGCTAAATTCTCTAGCTAGTCTAGCTAATTCTCCATTTACCAAGGTACTGATGACCAAGGCATCATCTTTTAAAGCATCTTGCAAAATTTCCAGCAATTCTTGCTCCTTGTCTATAAAAGGAAAACGGTAGCTATTATTAAATGTCAAATCTGGATACTGCGCACTTACAGCTGACAAGAGTCGCTGCGAGGTTCCTCCTAAAGAATCCGAAATGCTATATACAATAATTTCTTTCTTCATTGTCACTACTCCTGTCTCTTTACTTCCGCTTGGCGCGCTTCCTGAATGATATAGTCTAGCAGGGCTGTCTTAGTCACCGTTCCTAAAATCTTGCGCTCATTATCTTTCTCTACCACCGGCATGGAGTCAATGGCAAAATCCTGCAAAAGAGCGGCCACCTCTAGTATATTCATATCCTTATGGCAGGTTCTAAGATGAGGCATCCGCGTCATACAAACTGCAATAGGCGTTGTTCCGATACTACTGGATAAAGCCGCTCGTAGCAAATCCTTTCGCGAGACAATTCCTAAGAGTAGCTTCTTTTCATCAATGACATAAAGAACATCCGCGTCATACATAAAGAGCCTTATCACCGCATCCTGGATGAAAGTGTCTTGAGACACCAAAACGGGAGAAACCATAATATCTTCCGCTTTCTTGCGAAAAGTGTCAAAGAAAAATAAGGTCTCTAAATCATTTCCTGAATAAGTATAGCCAACCTTTGGCGTCGCTTTTAAAATGCCAACCAGCGTCAAAAAGGACAGGTCTGAGCGTAAAGTTGCTCTAGAAATCTCCATCAATTCTGAAATCTTTTCCCCGCTGACGGGCTGCTCTTTCTTGACAATGTCAACAATCTGCTTTTGACGTGTTGATAATTCCAATGCAATATGTCTCCTTTTTAGAGATAGAATACTTTATTTTTCATCTTTTTCTGTCATATTATATCATATTTTTATCTTATATCAATGAAATATAACGATCTTTTCCATTGACAAATATATGTGATGTATATTAGAATATAAACAAGATATATATGACACATTTTTGTCTATTTGGAGGTAAGATATGACGAAATGGATTTATTCCTTTGAGGAAGGACGAGCCGAGCAAAATGCTCTTTTGGGTGGCAAAGGGGCCAATCTGGCTGAAATGACTAATTTAGGACTGCCAGTTCCGCCGGGATTCACCATTACGACGGAAGCCTGTATGCATTTTTTAAATAAGCCCTCCTTTTTTGAAGAAACATTAAGAGAGAATATTTTGCAAGCTATCTCTGAACTGGAGCAAAAAACCGGCCAATGCTTCTCAGGAAATGAAGAGGAGCAACTGCTAGTCTCTGTTCGCAGCGGCGCCAAGTTTTCTATGCCTGGCATGATGGATACGATTTTAAACTTAGGATTAAATGACTTGCGAACCCAAACCTTGGCTTCCAAAACCAATATGGCTTTTGCCTATAATTGCTATCGCAGGCTGCTCCAGATGTATGCAGATGTCGTTTTCCAAATTCCAAAAGAAGACTTCGATCACTTGCTCTCCTATTTTGAGAAGAATGCTGGTAAAACTGCCAATGACTTTAGTTTGGAAGAACACCAAGCTCTCATTGATCAGTACAAGCAACTCTACCGTGAACATTATCAGACTTTTCCTCAAAATCCTAAGGAACAACTCTTCGCTGCTATCAAAGCCGTTTTCCGCTCCTGGAATAACCCACGGGCCCAAGTCTATCGCAAGCTCAATCAGATTCCAGAAGATTTAGGAACCGCCGTTAATATTCAAGTCATGGTCTTTGGCAACTTTGATCAAGAAAGCGGAACTGGAGTCGTCTTCACTCGAAATCCAGCAACAGGTCAAAAAGGCCTCTTTGGCGAATTTCTTTTAAATGCCCAAGGAGAGGATGTCGTTGCTGGTATTCGCACACCCGAGCCCATTCAACATCTGCAAGAAAAGATGCCAGAAGCCTATGCTGCTTTTCAAGAATATGCCCACATCCTTGAAGATCACTATAAAGATATGCAGGATATCGAATTTACAATCGAAAAGGGCAAGCTCTATATCCTGCAAACCCGTAATGGTAAGCGAACAGTCAAGGCTGCTTTGAAAATCGCTCTGCAATTAGTAGAAGAAGGCAAAATAGACAAGTGCGAGGCCATTCGTCGGATTAGCCCTGCTCATATCAATCAGCTGATTCACCCAGTCTTTGATGAAAATAAGCTCCAGCAAGCGACAATTTTAGCGCAGGGATTGCCGGCCAGTCCCGGTGCTGCAACAGGAAAAATTGTCTTTACTGCCAAGCGAGCCAAAGAACTACATGAAGCTGGCGAAAAAGTTGTGCTGGTCCGGCAAGAAACCTCTCCCGAAGACATAGAAGGAATGGTTGTCAGCCAAGCAATCGTCACTAGCCAAGGTGGGATGACCTCCCACGCAGCAGTTGTCGCCCGAGGGATGGGAACCTGCTGTGTCGCAGGATGTGGAGATCTACTGGTCCAAGAGGATAGCAAGACCATCCAGTGCGGAGATATCTTGCTCAATGAAGGAGATATTCTATCCGTAGATGGTCGGACTGGTTTTCTTTATCTGGGTCAAATCCCGACTGTCTCTGTAGAAAAAGATCAGGATTTGCAGCTCTTGCTGACTTGGGCTGATGAAGTAGCTAAACTTACAGTCCGCGCCAATGCTGAAACGATTCAAGATTTGCAAACCGCTATTAGCTTTGGTGCACAAGGCATTGGACTAGCAAGAACCGAGCATATGTTTTTCGGTGAGGAAAGAATCCTGCTAATGAGGAAATTAATTCTGTCTGAAAATGAGATAGAAAGACGGGAGGCACTTACCCATCTCCTTGATTACCAAGCCGAAGACTTCTATCAAATGTTCCAGACTGTTGGTGAAAAGCCCATGATTGTCCGTCTACTGGATCCTCCAATGCACGAATTTCTCCCTAAAGACCAACTTGAAATTGCCCTGCTGGCTGGAAAACTCAATAAAAATGCAAGTCAACTAGAAAGAAAAATCACGCAATTGCAAGAAACAAATCCTATGCTAGGCCATCGCGGCTGTCGCTTGGGAATTACCTTGCCAGATATCTATAAGATGCAAATAGATGCTATCTTTAGCAGCGCCATTCGGCTGCAGCAAGAAGGAAATCCAGTTCATCCTGAAATTATGATTCCGTTGATTGCTACGAAATCAGAGCTTGTCTATCTCAAAGAGCTGCTCATCAAGCATATCGAATGGATTTTCAAAAAGTATCAATGCCCTCCATTCCCATATGACATTGGTACCATGATCGAACTTCCGAGAGCCTGCTTCATTGCTGATCAGTTGGCTCAGGAAGCGGACTTTTTCAGCTTTGGAACCAATGACTTGACCCAGATGACTTTTGGTTTTTCAAGGGACGATATCGGAAAATTCCTCAATGATTATAAAGAGAAAAAATTGCTCACCCAGGATCCCTTCCAAAGCATTGACCAAGAAGGTGTCGGCCAATTGATGAAATTGGCCATTGAAAAAGCTCGCCAAGTAGATCCAACCTTGTCCATCGGAGTTTGTGGCGAAGTTGGCGGTGATCCAGCTTCCATTCCTTTCTTACAAGAAATAGGAGTCACTTATGTCTCCTGCTCCCCTTATCGAATCCCAGCAGCTCGGCTAGCTGTAGCCCAAGCTGCCCTTAATTCTGAAACAACTCCAAAGTAGCTCTAACATTTTGATAAAACAAACAGCTCTAAGAGGCTTATCTCTCCGCCTTTTAGAGCTGTTGTTCTTCATTTCTTTGTGTGCGTTTTCATTTAAAAAATTCAGATTTTTGGAAGACTTTTCTAAATAAAAGACGTATAATAAATTAAGAACGAAAAGGAGCGACTTTTACATGGAAAACTATTCTCGCAAAGAAAAAAATAACAGCACTTCAAATCGAAAACCAGCTAGTCAGCATATCAAAACTGGCTTTTCCGCCATACAAAAGACTATTGCTACAATTGCCAGTCTTCTTTCAATCGTCATTGCTTGCTTTACCATCATGAACCTTATGAACAACAATGACTCAAAATCAAAAACTGATACAGGCAACTCGACAACTACTACTACCATCATCAAAGAGGTAGAAAAAGAGTCTACATCTGTTAGCTCGACTCCAACAGAAACTTCTGCTGCTACTGAGACCGAAACATCATCAAGCTCCTCAAGCGCAGAAACAAATACGAGCCATACAACTACTTCCACTGATAGCAGTTCGACAAGTCAAGACCAGCATACAACAACAGAGTCCAGCACTCAATCATCCAACTAGGAACATTTGGAAGAGTGCCCCTTATCCAATCTATCCAAGAAAGCCTGAATATCACTTAGGCTTTTTTCTATTGCCAGCCTTCTCTTACTATTTGAGAAAAATTTTTAGCCTTTCTCTAATTTTTGGAGCCAAAAAAACTGTGAGGTCAAGAAAACCCACAGTTTTTCCAGAAATCAAAGTTCCAAAATTTGATAATCATAACCAAGATGAGTCAAGAACTTAAAAAGATCTTGGGTTGCGAGAAAAATCGTCTTTTCATTGGTATTGGGATGAAAAGTCATGATATCCTCTGATACAATGTCCTTATCAAAATAAACTTGAACATCTTTTTCTTCATTATTTAACAAACCAAAAGGCGATACCGTTCCTGCTGGCAGGTTCATTTTCTCAACCAAGGAGTCCAATGAGGCCATTCGAATCCGATTGGCTGAGACCAAGTCTTTAAACAAGTCCATATCCAGAGTCTTTTGATCATCCATAATCAACAGATAATACTGAGTTTTCTTCTTATTGGTCAAAAACATGGACTTAGTCCGAACTCCTTCCATGCCTTCAATATAGCTATCTGCCTGCTCTGTCGTAAATGCTGGTGGGTGCTCCACCACATCAAAGGTGATTCCCAACTCTTGCAACTTATTAGCCACTAGTTGATAAGCATCCATAGTTTTCCTCCTTTATTGATGAATAACCTTTTGTACCAATGCTTGCAATTCTGGCACTACTTCTGCCTCAAACCAAGGATTTTTCGCCATCCAGATTTGATTGCGGGGTGATGGGTGTACCAAGGGAAAAAAGTCTGGCAGGTAGTCTTGATAATGCTGAACCGTCTCGGTCAGTTTGACATTTCCTTTTTGATGCAGATAGTATTTCTGTGCATACTGACCAATCAAGATAGTCAACTGAATATCTGGTAGGAGCTCTAAAATCGGCTGATGCCATTTCTCAGCAAAGCCCTTGCGAGGCGGTAAATCTCCAGACTTGCCATGCCCTGGGAAATAAAAATCCATGGGCAGAACCGCAAAATATCCAGACTGATAGAAAGTTTCTTCATCAACACCCAACCATTCTCTCAAGCGGTCACCACTCTTGTCCTTCCAGTAAAGCCCCGCTTGCTGAGTTTTCAGACCCGGCGCTTGACCGACAATGTTAATCCGAGCATTCTTAGGCGCTGCAAAGAGTGGGGTAATCCCCTGTTCCGTGAAATCTTTATTCTGTGGGTCAGCTATAATGGCCTTGGTAATATCTTCTATTGTCTGCATCATATTTCCTTCCTTGAAAAGAAACTCACCTGGCATAGCCAAATGAGTTCTTATCTTATTTGATCAATTCGTAGATAGCTTCCGCATAGATAGCAGCCGCACGGAATAGATCTTCAACATCGATAAATTCATTGGCTTGGTGCATAGTATCGATATAGTCTGGGAACATCGCGCCATAAGCAACACCACGTTTCAAGAGGCGTCCAAAAGTACCACCACCGATAACTTGCTCATGACCTTTCAGTCCAGTTTGTTTTTCATAAACAGCCAGCAAGGTCTGCACCAACGGATCTTCCATCGGTACATAGTGAGGAGTATGTCCATGCTCAGACAAGGTCACTTTGGTCACTGGCAACTGCTCTAAAATATTTTGAATGGCTTCTGGACTAGTTCCCTTAGGATAGCGAATATTGAGGGCAATTGTATTGTCTTCCTTATTTTCGTCAAAGCGGAAAACGCCCGCATTCATTGACAGAGCTCCCATCTTCTCATCCACATGAGCAATCTTCAAGTTCTTACCCTCATGGTCATTTAGGAGAATATTTCCAGCCACATCTAGGTAATCCTTAGCTGGGCCAGCAAAGTCAAACTGCGTTAGGAATTTGGCTAAATAAGTTGCACCATTGACACCAGACTGAGGAGAAGCGCCGTGCGCAGACTTACCGATAATGGTCACAGTGACTTGGCCACCAGCTAGTTCTTCATAAGTAAAGTCTAGCCCATTTTCCTTAGCAAACTGATCCAATGTATCAACTAGATTTGGCAAGTGACCTGACAAGACAGCTGTTCCGGACTCAGGCACCATGTTCTCTCGCAAGCCGCCAGTAAAGTTATGCAGGCGTGCTGCGCCAGCATTTTCACCAGCGAAATGCAGGTACTCTGTGATATTTCCTTTTTCACCATTGATAATCGGAAACTCAGCATCTGGCGAGAAGCCAAAATCAGGCTCAGGCAGACCTACATGAGCAAAGTAATACTCCATGTCTTTCCAGCCAGACTCTTCATCTGTCCCCACCACAAAGCGCACGCGCTTAGAAACCGGCAAGCCCAAGTCTTTGATGATTTTCAAGCCGTAGTAACATGCCATAGTTGGTCCCTTGTCATCACTAGAACCACGGGCATAGAGACGGCCATCCTTAATCGTCGGTGTATAAGGGTCTGTATCCCAACCACTTCCAGCAGGTACCACATCCATATGGGCAAAGATTCCCAGCTCTTCTTCTCCTTCACCAAAAGTAAAGTGACCAGCATAATTGTCCACATTTTGAGTCGGATAACCATCACGTTCAGCAATTTCCAAGAACTTATGCAAGGCCTTTACAGGACCCGGTCCAAAAGGATGCTCCTTGTCTGCCTTTGAATCATCCCGCTCTGAATTAATTTCTAAAAGGCTGAACAAGTCCGCCAACAGAGCTTCTCTACGTTTTTCAACTTCTGCTTTAAAATCAATTGTCATTTTCTCACCTCTATAAAACACTTCGATTTAAAATATCTGAATTAAATCGCGATTTCTGTTTTTTACTTTATTAACGCTTTTCGATAATCTCGTCAACTGGTAAACGATAGCTAGGCTCTAGCTTGTCGTCTGTATAACCAACGGTAATCAAGAGTTCCGGACGGAAGCGCTCATCAATTTCCAAAACTTCGTTGACTTTTGATTTATCAAATCCTAGGATGATATTTGAGCCAATCCCTTGGTCAGTCAAGGCCAAAACAAGGTTCATAGCTACCAAGCCAGCGTTAAGGGCCAAGTAATCACTCTTTTGCTGGTCATTATAGCGAGCAAACTCAGCTGGCAAATTCTGCATGTAAAATTGAAGCTGTTCATCAGAAAAATTTCTTACTCCAGCGACACGCGCAATCTTTCGTGCCCGCTTAGCCAAATCCGTATCTGTAAAGAGGGCGATTGTCACTGGAGCATCCTTGATTTGATCTTGGTTGGAGCCAAAAGCAATGCCCGCTAGAGCTTCATTTCGCTCACGAACCACCACGAACTTCCAAGGCTGACTATTGTGAGCGCTCGGTGCCAAGGTCGCAATCTCAATAGCTGTGCGGACATCTCTAGGATCTACCGGTTTGTCATTGAAATGCTTAGTCGCATGACGCTTTTTGTTTAATTCAAGAAATTTCATAATTGATTTCCTTTTCTAATTTCTGTTACTCTTATTTTACCACAAATTGAAAGAGCTTGCAGAGGTTTTTCACGAAGGATTTTTTCATTCTCTATCGAATAAAGCTGTCTGCCCTTGCCACTTGATAAGATTATTCCCTTGTAGAAGTTTCATTTTCTCCATTTTGGCTACTTGAATCTCTCAAGCCCTTTATTAAATCACTGTAATTAGAGCTTCTTTCTTGCTCAAAAACCTTGTTTAAATTTTGATCTATCTTAGGTATTTCCACTTTTAGTTCAGGTTTGCGCACAGAATAATCAATAGCTCCAAGCAGTAGAACCAGCAACAAGACTAATATTGTCCACAAAGTCTCTTTTTTTGGAAGAGGCACTCCTTTGGTCGGGAAACCTTTCCAACGAGGATACTGCTGCAAAAATTCATTTATCTTCATCCCATTGGGGTAGAGTGTCAAAAAACCATACATGGTAAGAAAGAAAAACGAAAAACTATGCATAGATACCCAACTAAACCGAATCCTCATTTTGAAGGCTTTATAACCTGCTCCAGCCATATAAACCTCTAAGCCAAAAGCTATAATCATCAAGATAAAGAAAATAAAGACCTGCAGTTTCCAGAGCTTTCTCAATCCTAAGTAAGCCCGTTTATCTGCCTGCTCTTTGCCACCGTCTTTAGCTTCTCTCTCTTGAGTCTGAATTTTTGCTGTAGGTTCGGTTACTTCTTGACTTGCTTGAATCTCCTGAACCACCTCATTTTCAATCTGCGGCTTATGTTTTAGACCATACCCCACCACTTCTTTTAAGACTAACTTCAGATTTGCTCCGATTAGTTTGTAGGGATACCCCCGTAACGGCCATTTCTCTCTTAGTTCTGGATGATCTGGACGAGACACCATTACGTAAAAGTGCTGCCCAATCAACGTAATCATGAAAGAAACCCGATAAAATCTAGAACTTACAAAGAAATAGGCTCTATAAAGGTAGTCGCCTTCCATTTCCTTCGTCGTTTTGTCAAATTCAATCTTACCTAAAAACAGCTCTTCTATAATTCTCTGTATTTCTAAAACCTTTGTATCAACCGTATCCAGACTAAGGGGAGCTTTTAAAATTACCTCTAAATCAGATATAGAATCCGTAGAAAAACTCATGCCAGTTTTGTCTTTTTCTAAATATTCTTCTAAATAAGTCTTACACTTGCTTAGAAAAGAGGATAAATTAGAGGAATTTAGCTGGACTGGACAATCAAGCAGCAATTCTTGACTTCCTACACTAGAATCTAAGGGGACAATATCTCTTACAATGAAATCTTGTTCTAGCAGTTCCAGAGTAAAAGAAGCTTTATAGCTAGGCAGGATGCTTGTAATAATGACTCGATAATTTTCGCCCTTTTCAGCAGGTTTTTCCCACTTATCCGTTTCCGTTTTCCCATCAAAAATATTCTCAATCATCGCTTCAATAGCTCGTATTTTCAGATAATTATTTTCGGGAGTAAGAGGTTCAAGAAAAATCTGCTCTGGCTGATCTAGGTAGTTTTTTATTCTTCCTAGTCCTTCCTCCAAGGTTTCTGGCAGATACTTGTATTGTATCCCGTATGTAGGCTTTTCACCCCACTTCAAGTGTAAATCGCTGCCGTCTACTAGAATATCCAATTTTTCTTTATAATCTGCTAGATTGATTTTAAAGAGAAAAGTCGGGCAGTATGAACTCAAGACAATATCAGAGATTCCTTCTATTTCAAAACCAGATCCAAATTTTTTTTGGAGCTCTGCACGGATATCCTTCTCCAAATGTTCTTTATGCTTATCAAAATTCAACCCCATCTGTCTTCAACTTTCTTTTTGTTCTACTTTTCAAAAACAGCCCCACCACACACTTGGTCGTATGGAAAGCATTTTGCCTCTGCTTTTCTATCATTTAACTAGAGATTATCGCAAGCATTAAGCTTGAGTACTGTTCTTCACTTCCTCAAACCATTTTTCAAACTCTAGACTTGGAAGCAACTCTTCATCCTTGTCATAACGCCCTTCATAGCTATAGCGACTATCAAGGCTGTTTTTCTGAGCATCATAAATCAACCACATTTCAGTTGGATGTTCACGATTATATTCTTGGCAAACATCAATCAATTTTTGTATATCTTCAGCTCCATATCCCAATACAGCGAATGCCATATTATCAGAATCATCTACTTTTTTGTTGCAACTTCATTAACTTTATCCATTTCTATCACAACACCATTAATCTTATAAAATACTTTATATGATTGTAATGCTTCTTCAGAAATGCAATAAATATATACTTTTTCTGCTTGATTTTGGACATATTCCATTGCTAATGAAATCATGCTAACCTGAACTTCCATAAATTTATCTTCAAATTGTGTCATTGTTACATTCCTATTTTATAAAATCTTTAATTCGATAAAACTGCTTAAATTTCCAATCACTGAGAATCAATTAGCTTCTAAGTCACTTCCAGTCAATAGTGCTATAAGCTAACAAGGTTTTCTTTTATATTTCTCCTTATAAAACCTTATAGCATCCCTTAGCAAAACCACAAGGAATGTAGCCCGCTTGGTATAAAGCATACAAATCATCATAAAATGTTGACTCAGCTTGAGGAAGTTCTTTTTTGATGGTCAAGTAGATAGCTAGGCCAATGATATCAAATTTAATCTGATCTTTCATGGAGGCTACAAGTTTACCTTCCGCAATCAGGTTATCTAATCGTACTTCAATTTCAGGAATGATTTCCTCTTTTGCATTATTTGCCAGTTCATTCCAGTGCTTATAGACGTCACTATGATTTTTAAAAAGATAAACACTAAAATCACCATCTTTTTCTAAGACAAAATTCTCCCATTTTAAACTATTAATGTTCTTTTCGGCTTCTTTTACCGTCTTTAACTGAGTAATCGGTAGACTTGTTTCTCTTTCTTCCTTCAAAAAGTCTATATTAATTAATTCATTTATTACCTCTGAATGGATCTTCATTATTATTCCCTTTCGATCAATTTATCTTTAAAATTCAGGATTATTTTTCTTGGACCAAAAGATCATAAGGAAAATAATCCAACTCCCTCAAGCGTTCGTCGTAGATATTTAGCTTTGTTTTTTATATTCTTCCATTTCTTTAAAAAGTTGAAGTAAATCATTATTTTCAGGCTCTTCTCCTAAACATTTATGTTTAAAAAAAGACAACCTTTGATTAGAGGTGAAGGGACTGACAAACCAATCGGTGTAATCAAACTCAACTTTTAATTGCTTCCGAGATTTTACTATTAAAACCATTGCATACCATTTAGGTTGGTTATTATCTTCTAAAACCTTTAAAATATTTCTAGAAATACTCATTAATTGATTAAAGGAGTCCATATATTCGGAAAATAGAATATCATAAATTACTGGTATATCATGTGAGAAAATATATTTTTCAGGTCTTTCTTTCGTATTAAAATAGAAAAAAACTTCTCCGTCCCCTTCCTTTAACTCGACATTAAAGTAGAAATCATTCCACGTTACTGGAATCATACGATTTACATTATTTGCTATATCATGAAACAATTGGCTTAATTGATTTTCAAACATTTTTAACCTCCTGGTTTATTCCTTATCTGATTAATTCTTCAGGAGGAATATCATTTAATTTAGCTTTCCATGCATGCTCCATAGAATACCAAACTCCACCACTCCTGCTAATATTACTATTCATAGGAAAAAGAATATTAATATCGCAAGCCACCCATAAATGGAAGCAAACAAGTTCATTTCTTTGATTCTAAATAATGCTTTATGATTCTGATTCATTATTGCGATTCACCTTTCTACGAATAATTTCAGATGGCTATTTGAATGTAGACACATCCACTATTTTTCCTGATCTTATATCAATTTTGCATCTTCTAGCGTAAAAATCCGTCGCATAAAGCCAGCCATCTCTCAAAATCATCTGTTCAAACGGATAAGTCAGCTTACTGTATCTACTGTTAGCAATGGTCCAAACTACAGTTCCTCTACAATCAAGTCTGATAATATTATTTTTCTCCAAACTATCAAAAGGTATTTCTAATAAAACAATACACTCTTCATCTACTTCTATTAGATCTCGTATACCAAACTGAAAAATTCTAATAATTTCACCATTCACTATTAGTTTGTTGTTTTCATATTCTATCATTCAGGTAACTTTTCTATAATCTGTTCTGTTTCTTTTCCTATCATGCTTAAAATCTCACTGTTGGTACGTCGATATCTTTTACTAAGAAGGATAGTACATAGAAAGTCTATATTTCTTAAAAAAGACTCTCAATTAGACTAGAAAAACTGGAACAAACAAAGGTCGCTTCTTTAAATTCATCATAGTTCTTTTCATGATTCCAAAAAACTATGCTTTTATCAGCTGAATAATCAAAACATAATAAATTTCCAAAACCATCTTCTGCAAAGGGAATCAGCTGATCTCCTATTCGATTCTGTAAATCTTCAAAGATTTCATATATATTATTGTATTCGTTTTTATCTAGGCTGATTAAATTGTTGAAAATTTCTAGCTTTTCGCCTACCTTAAAATGATTGGGATTAGGATAGCCACCATCATATTTCAAAACGACTTGCTTATAATCATCTGGTAGAGTAATCTGCAATCTATGCTCCACACTTTCTATTATATCCTTGGAAATTCCCTTATAATTCAACCACTTCATATTCGTACTTGATTTCCTTTCTCCCCATCCTCTAAACGGCTCTAGCTCTGTCTCTTATTAAACTTTGGATTTTTCTAAAATCTTTAACAAGTCTTCCATAGGACGGTTGAAGCTGAAAAGCATATGATAAATGTGACTAAATACTTGTTATTCAATAAATATAAAAGATAGACAAATTTATGAATGATATACTTATAGAAGTATGTCTTGATAGCCAATTTCAGACAAAAGGCCATTGGTAAATTTTATTCCTATGCCATTTTCTTTGTCCCAATCACAATCACATAAAAAGCCAAATTCTTCAACACTTTCATCAAAAGTAAGAGGAAACATGATTTGCTTAGGCTGCAACAGAGAATAAATTTGCTGCTCATCTCCAGTTTTATTTAAAAAATATTGTTTTTCAGCTAAATTTGTAAAACTGGAGACAATATTTGATATTTCACGATTATAGTATGATAAAATAGCAGAATTCACCTCTGTTACAATTTCATCTAAATGCTCTTGAAAAAATGTATAGGCTTTTTCTTGGTTGATTTCGAATTCTGCATCTTCATCTGCATCAATATTTATCTCTAAAACATGCTGCTTACCGAACATCGTTATAGAAATAGGTTTTGTCCAGCCATTATTAAATTCTATGTCAGCGAAAATTTGATGATTCAATTTCATTGTTCTCTTTATTCTCCAAGTTTGTCAACTAGGTGACAGCAAAAATCTTTCTTACCTTCTATACAGTCTTTTTCCACTGCTTCATCAATTCAATGCAATTTCATTGTCGAAAACAGTTATTGATCTTGCACTTCCTCAAACCATTTTTCAAACTCTAGATTTGGAAGCAACTCTTCATCCTTGTCATAACGTCCTTCATAGCTATAACGACTGTCAAGACTATTTTTCTGAGCATCATAAATTAACCACATTTCAGTTGGATGTTCACGATTATATTCTTGGCAAACATCAATCAATTTTTGTATATCTTCATTACCGTATCGTAATACTGAAAACATCATATTATCAGAATCATCTACTTTAGTATCCAAAACAGTGTTGACTCTGTGTAATTTGACAAAAACTCCATTGATTTTGTAAAAAACATCAAAAGAAAGTAATGCTTCTTCAGAAATGCAATAAATATATATTTTATCTGCCTGATCTTGTACATATTCCAGTGTTAACGAAATCATGCTAGCCTGAACTTCCATAAATTTATCTTCAAATTGTGTCATTGTCATCATCCTAT
>ERZ772928.734-NODE-734-length-14351-cov-2.483072_pt1 | contig 14351 bp, 14 predicted proteins | sample MGYA00511686_ERZ772928 | MGnify/ENA primary metagenome ERZ772928 (study PRJEB29015, sample SAMEA2738063) | human oral metagenome | biome: human oral; feature: human-associated habitat; material: saliva | place: China | collected 2219 ... | reverse complement strand
AAGGACGGGAATGCCACCAAGTGCCCTCATCGGGCGCGGCTGTCCGTTGACCCCGGCTGCCCGATGCGGGCCCGCCACAGCCCGGGACGATCGGCACGAGTCGTCGCATGAATGGCTGCCCGGCCACCCACGAAGCAAGAGTGTCCGGCAAGCAACAGGGCGTTGCAGCCTGCCGACAGCCACAGAAAGAAGGAGACACGGTCATTCTGACCAGCCCTCGCCCCACTCGAAGCGCCGAAAAGCGGGACTTCATGCCGGACACAACACCCGAAGCGACACACGCGAGCACACGGACCGGCGTGCAAGAACGCACACGGCTCTCCCGGCCGCGGATCGACGGTTGCCTTCGGGGCTCGAACGGCCTGTTTTGGTCTTAAAGCAACATCATCCGGCGTCGATATTCATGGCAACGGGAGAATTTCCCGCCGTCCAAACCTGAACAGAGCGGGAACAGGACAACCAACCCACTGTATAGATACAAGGGAGCAGCACCATGGCACAGATCATCAACACCAACATCATGTCGCTCAACGCCCAGCGCAACCTGAGCGCCACGCAAAGCGCCCTGGCCACCTCGGTCCAGCGCCTGTCCACCGGCCTGCGTGTCAACAGCGCCAAGGATGACGCCGCCGGCCTGGCCATCGCCGAGCGCATGAACACCCAGGTGCGCGGCATGAACGTCGCCATCCGCAACGCCAACGACGCCATCTCCCTGTCGCAGACCGCCGAAGGCGCCCTGTCCAAGATCAACGACATGGGTCAGCGCATGCGTGAACTGGCCGTGCAGTCGGCCAACGCCACCAACAACGACTCCGATCGCAAGAGCCTGAACCAGGAATATCAGGCCCTGGCTGAAGAGATCAAGCGCAACCTGGCTGGTACCGCCTTCAACGGCACCAAGCTGTTTGCAGTTGCGGCTGCCCTGACCTTCCAAGTGGGTGCCAACGCTGCCACGACCGACGCAATCGCCATCAACACAACTGATCTGACCCAAGACACCGATTTCTCGGGCGCTCTTGGAACGATGGGCAACACCCCCACCGCTGCGCCGGATATCAACTCGGCCAGCAACGCGACGGCTGCTCTGGGCAAGCTGGACACGATGCTGGCCAAGGTCAACTCCAAGCGCGCCGAGTTCGGTGCCACGCAGAACCGCTTCGAGGCCGTCATCCAGACCCTGCAGGTCAGCGCCGAGAACCAGACCGCTGCCCGCAGCCGGATCATGGACGCCGACTTCGCTTCCGAAACGGCTGCCCTGACCCGTGCGCAGGTCCTGCAGCAGGCCGGCACCTCGATGCTGTCGCAGGCCAACTCCCTGCCCAACAACGTGCTGTCGCTGCTGCGCTGATCGACAAGGCACCCAGGCGGCTTCGGCCGCCTGCCCTTCCCCGGCCGGGAAGCCCCTCATCGGGCTTTCCGGCCGGCGGCGTTTCAGCCCGGGTTTTACCCAGCTTTTCCAAAAGCCGCTCCGACCGACGGGCATGGCCCCTGCCCCGCCGGTCGGCATGGGGCTTATGAAGGCTGTTCTGGCGTCGATATGATGAGCATCGAAAACCGTCAATGACCCACAGGAGGTCCCTATGGCTGGAAAGATCACGGCAATGGGCGGCTCCCTCGATGTCAACAGCATCGTTTCACAGCTGATGAACGTCGAGCGTGCGCCGCTGGCCAAGCTGCAGAAGGAACAGGCCGGCATCAACACCAAGCTCTCGGCCTGGGGCACGGTGAAGTCTGCGCTTTCCGAGCTGCAGACGGCCGCGGAGAAACTGATCAAGCAGGACACCTGGAACGCCACCACGGCCAGCAGCAGCAACGAGGACCAGGTCCAGGCCACGGGTGGAAACAGCAAGGGCGGCGCCACGGGCAACCATTCGCTGGTGGTGAAGCAGCTGGCACAGAGTCAAACGGTGGCAACCCGCAGCTTTGCCAATGCCGATGCCGTGGTGGGTGGTGGCACGCTGCGCGTCCAGATGGGCACCGTGAACGAGGACGGCACGAGCTTCACCGCCGACGGCGAGCGCAAGGCGCTGGAGATCACGATTCCCGAGAACGCGACCGTCAAGGACATCCGCGACATCATCAACCGCAGCAACAGCGGTGTGAGCGCCAACCTGATCAACGACGGCAACGGCGTGCGTCTGATGCTGACCGGCTCGCAGAGCGGTGCAAAGAACGCCTTCGAGATCTCGGCCGCGGGCAATGGGCTGGATGCCCTGAACGTCTCGGCCACCGCCCAGGCCGGTGCCAACGGCAGCCAGCGCACCCAGGTGGCGCGCGATGCGAAGATGCAGCTCAATGGTCTGGACGTGAGCTCGGCATCCAACAAGGTCACCGACATGATCGAGGGGGTGACCTTCAACCTGAAGAAAGCCGACAACGCACCGGTGAACATCACGGTGGAGACCAACAAGGAAAGCCTGAAGGAAGATGTCGAGAACTTCGTGAAGGCCTACAACAAGGTCAACAGCCTGATTGCCGAGCAGACGAAGTATGACCCTGCCACCAAGAAGGCCGGTACCCTGCAGGGCAATGGCACGCTGGTCCGGATCCAGCAGCAGGTTCGCAGCCTGGTTCGTGCCCAGGATGACGGCAGCGGCCTGGCCAGCGCGGGCTTCGAGCTGGATCGCAACGGCGCGCTCAGCATCAAGGAAGCCAAGCTGAAGGACCTGCTGAACAACCCCGAGAAGATGCGTACCGTGTTTGCCGGCGTGCAGAAGGCTTCAGGTGCTGCTTCCGCAGGAAGCGCGGGTGCCACGGGAGCTGCAGGCGCAGCCGCTGCGCCGGGCGCAGGCACGAGCACCATGAGCGCTGCCACGGCCGCCCTGCTCTCGGGCTCTGCCGGCAGTCGATCCGGCGTGGCCGGGATGCTCAGTGCCCGTCTTAAGGAGATCCTGGATGACGATGGCAGCCTGAGCGGCACCACCAAGGCTCTGCGTCGAAGCCTGGACGCCAGCACGTCGCGCGCCGACCGCCTCAACGAACAGCTGGAACGCACCGAGGAACGTCTGCTGAAGCAGTACGCAGCGCTGGACAAGAACATCAGCAACATCACGAACTCGTTCTCGTCGATCGCATCGCTGCTGCGCTGATCATGCGCACCACACGCGGCCGACGCATCGGCCGCGTCGCGGAAATGCCCCTGTTCCAGGGCGTCATCACCGGCACCATGCCCGTACGGGAAGGTGTTGATGACGACGCCCTTGCCAGGGGCATTCGTGTTTGCAGCACTTTCAGGTGGCGGGCGGGAATAGCGGCACCAAAGCCATCCACTTCGGCTGGCATCTAAAGTCCGGCGCCCATGCGTCGATAAGAAGGGGTAGACACCGCCGGACCTGACGACCGGCTGTCGCCGACGGATGGCAGCATGATGTCCTCTCGTCACGCGACGCCTCGTCGACGCCTTGACCGGCTTCTGCCCTCTTCCCAGGAAAGCCCATGTTTGCTCGCATGCACCGACCGTCTGCCGCCGCCTACCACGCCGTGGAAATCGAGAGCGCCGTACACCACACCGACCCGCACCGTCTGGTGGAGATGCTGTTCGATGGCGCCGTGACCGCCGTGATGAAGGCCGGCATGGCCTTGAAACAGGGCAATTTCGCAGCCAAGGGGGAATCCACCTCGAAGGCCATCCGGATCATCGACGAAGGCCTGAAGGCCTCGCTGGACCCTTCGGTGGGCAGCATTTCCACCAATCTGGGCATGCTGTACGACTACATGACGCAGACGCTGCTGCAGGCCAACCTGCACAACGAGCTGGAGAAGTACGAGGAAGTGGAGCGCCTGCTGAAGGATCTGCGTGATGCCTGGCAGGCGATCCGCCCGCAGGTGGTGAAATCGCCGCTTTACGCCTGAGCGGGTGACGACATGACGACCGACATCGCATCCGACATTGTGCTGCCCCCCCAGTACGGGCAGGCCCTGCAGCTCGCCGAGGCCATGCTGGGCGCAGCACGGGATGGCGACTGGGACGAGGTCCGGCGGCTTCGCGGCTCGTTGCCCCGGATGGCCCGGGACCTGGAAATCGCCTGGCAGGAACTGCGGTCCGTGTATCCGGACGCCTGTGCCCTGCTGGAGGGGAAGCGAGCGAGAATGATCCGCGAAATCCTGCGCGTGGATGAACAGATCCGCCAGCTGGGTACCCCGGCCTACCGTCGCATGCTGCCCTGGCTGGCCACCCGCCCGATGGTGCGTCCCGCCTCCCCCGAACCCTGCGTGTCCCGAGTGTGATCATGAATACGCCGAACCAACAACCAGGTACCCACCACGGTCTCGTGCCGGGTTTCCTGCCCATGTCCCCGCAGGATGGTCTGGACCAGTTCCGGGTGTCCGGCACCATGGCGGTACGTTCGCTGCTGCGCGAACTGCAGGGCGCCCGCGAGCATGTGGTGCTCTATGCCCACGCCGATGACGAGCTGCATCTGGTCACGCGCATCGAGGGGCTGGAGGCCAACGACTTCCGGCTGGGCTTCCCGGGTGATGAAGAGTCTCTGGAAGCACTGCTGGAAGCCCGCAGCCTGACGCTGGTGGGTCTGACCAACGCCGTGAAGATCCAGCTGGACATTCCGGCCGTGTCGCTGCGCGAGGACGAGGGACGACGGCAGCTGATTGCCGCCATCCCCTCCCATGGGTGGCGCATCCAGCGCCGCGAGGCCTTCCGCGTGGAGCCACCTGCTGCCGACGGCGCCGAAGTGGCCGTACGGGTGGTGGGACACCGCGAGGCGCGCGGTCGGCTGCATGACATCTCGGCGGGTGGACTGTGCTTCCAGTGGCCAGCCGGCCACGACCTGCCTCAGGTGGGGCAGCCCCTGCTGCATTGCCGCATCGAACGCTTCCGCGCCTCTCCCCTGCCCTGCGATCTGAAGGTGATCCGCATTGCCCCTTCCGAACGGGGTGACGGCATGCTGGTGAGCTGCCGGTTCCAGTCACTGCCCGAAAGCGTGGGCCGTCAGGTCCAGGTGTACGTGATGGATGTGGAGCGCCGGATGCGCAGTGCACGGCTGGATGCCTGAAGCAGCTCAGCCTGATGGATTCGAAAGGCCCCGGGAGGCATCGCCTCGCCGGGGCCTTGTCGTTTCATCAGACCTGCATGCCCATGATGTCCGAGTAGGCCTGCACCAGGCGGTTGCGTACCGTCACGGCAGACTGAAAGCCAATCTGTGCCTTCTGCATGGCCAGCATTGTGCTCTCCAGTGTTGCACCGGCGTCACCCACCTCGAAGGCGCGCTGCTGTTTGTCTGCAACGTTCTGGGCACTGCTGACGCTACGCAGCGCATCCATCAGCAGGCTTCCGAACGAGCCGCTGGCTGCGCCCTCCACCTGGCCAGCCGTCATGCCGGCGCCCAGCCTTTCCATGCCTCCCGGACGGGCGGCAGCCGCAGCAGCATCGGCGGCGGCTTTCAGGGCAGAACCGGGAAATTCCACTTGCATATCCCTTCTCCATCAGTCGGCAAACCATTTGCCGGTTGCCGTCATCGTACCCGTGAGACACAGGCGTCTTCGGCGAAATAGCAGGTATCCAGCCCGGTTTTTGGCGAATTTCCATGGCGTGCGCTGCCGAATAATGTGCCGCATGAGTACATCCAATCCTGCCATGGCTACCAACACTCTGCCTGCATCCGTCAGCCCCTTCGCCCAGATGCCTGCCGCCACCAAGATCAAGGCCGGTGCGGGTGTGATCGCCCTGGGTGCCGTTGCCGTCTCGGCATGGCTCTGGTCCCAGCAGCCGGACTGGAAGGTGCTCTACAACAACCTGCCCGACCGGGAAGGTGGCGCCGTCATCGCCCAGCTGGTGCAGATGAACGTGCCCTACAAGTACACCGAAGGGGGCGGTGCCATCATGGTGCCCGCCAACATGGTCAACGACGCCCGGCTTCGTCTGGCTGCCCAGGGACTGCCCGCCAGCGACACCACCGGCTATGAGCTACTCGAAAAACAGCGCTTCGGCACGACGCAGTTCCAGGAGCGCCTGAACTTCCAGCGGGGTCTGGAAGGCGAACTGGCCCGCTCGATCCAGTCGCTGGCTGCCGTGAAGCAGGCACGCGTCCATCTGGCCATGCCGGTCCAGAGCGGCTTCCTGCGCGAACAGCAGAAGCCTTCGGCCTCGGTGATGCTGACGCTCTACCCCGGCCGCACGCTGGAGCGTGGACAGGTGCAGGGCATTCTGGCGCTGGTGGCCTCATCGGTGCCCGACATGAGCCCGAAACAGGTGTCGGTCGTGGACCAGTACGGAAAGCTGCTGTCGGACCTGGACGGCGACGGCAGCGAGATGAACACCGCGCAGATCAATTACCGCAACCGGATCGAAAGCACGCTGGCCCGCCGCATCGACGACCTTCTGGCACCGATCGTGGGTGACGGCAACATCCGGGCCCAGGTGGCCGCCGACATCGACTTCACGCAGAGCGAGGCCACGGCCGAGACCTACGCACCGAACCAGAACCCGGGCGCCGCCGCCATGCGCAGCCAGCAGACGATGGCCAGCCGTGACGGATCCGGCGCAAGCGATGCCGCCGGCGGCGTGCCGGGGGCACTGTCCAACCAGCCCCCTGCTACCGTGTCGGCCCCCATCAACGGGGCGGCACAGGCCACACGGGCAGCCGGCAGCGCATCGTCTGCCGATGGCGGCGCCGGCGTTTCCACCCGGCAGGAATCGGTCACCAATTACGAGGTGGACCGCACGGTGAAGGTGACTCGCAACCAGACAGGCACCATCCGTCGCCTGTCGGTGGCCGTGCTGGTGAACCAGAAGCAGACTACAGGCGACGACGGCAAGGAAGTCTCCACCCCGCTGACCCCGATGGAGATGCAGAGCATCGAGGCACTGGTGAAGCAGGCCGTGGGCTTCTCGGCCGAGCGTGGCGATTCGGTGCAGGTGGTCAACGCCGCCTTCACCAAGCGTCCTGAGGTGGTCGACCCCGAAGTGCCGCTCTGGAAGGACCCCGAGACCGTTTCGCTTGCCAAGGATCTGGGCAAGCAGTTCGGCTTCGTGCTGCTGGCGCTCATCATCCTGATGATGTTCATACGCCCTGCCCTGCAGGCGATGAAGAAGCCCGCACCGGCCGCCGGCAACAACCTGGACGCAAAAGTCGACGAGCAGCTGGAACTGCCCAGCCCCGAAGGGAGCACCAAGGGCGGCGTCCAGCGTCTTGAAGTCAATCCCGAGCAAGGGATGGGCATGACGATTGCACAGCACAACGCCCTTCAACTGGCCCGCACCGACCCGACGGCAGTCGCCACCGTGGTCCGCAACTGGGTCAATGGCACCAACCCGGACAATCCAGCATGAGTGGTTTCGATGAAGCCGGCACCCGTGATGCCGCCGTGCTGCTGCTCGCCCTGGGCGAGGAAACGGCAGCCGAAGTCTTCAAGCACCTGACACCGAAGGAGGTACAGGGACTGGGCGAAGTGATGGCCCGGACCCAGTACACGACCAAGGACCATATCGAGCAGGTTCTGGAACGTTTTCATCAGCAGGCCTCGAAGCAGAGCACGCTGGTGCATGATCCCAACGCCTACGTGCGCGGTGTGCTGAAACGTGCGCTGGGCGACGACAAGGCCGGCATGCTGATCGACCGCATCGTGCAGGGCAGCGACGTCTCGGGCATCGAGAGCCTGCGCTGGATGGATGCGGCCTCGGTGGCCGAGCTGATCCGCCATGAGCACCCGCAGATCATCGCCTCCATTCTGGTGCACCTGGAACGTGACCACGCTTCCAGCATCCTGCAGCAGCTGTCGGCCGAGACCCGGTCGGACGTGATGCTGCGGATTGCCACGCTGGACAGCATCCAGCCCAGCGCGCTGAAGGAACTCAACGAGGTGCTGTCGCGCGTGCTGACCGGTGGCGACAAGGTCAAGCGCCCTCGCCTGGGCGGCAGCAAGGCAGCCGCCGAGATCCTGAACTTCCTGGGCGGAGGCGAAGAGGCCTCGCTGCTGGAGACGCTGCGCGCCGAGAACGCCGAGCTGGCGCAGGAGATCGAGGATCTGATGTTCACCTTCGACGACCTACTGAGTCTGGACGACCGTGCCGTGCAGACGGTGTTGCGCGAGGTGCAGAACGATCAGCTGATCATCGCGCTGAAGGGTGCCGAGCCCGCGCTGCGCGAGAAGATCTTCAAGAACATGAGCTCGCGCGCGGCCGAGTCGCTGAAGGAAGACCTGGAGTCACGCGGTCCGGTGCGACTGTCCGAGGTGGAGGCCCAGCAGAAGGAGATCCTGAAGACCGTGAAGCGCCTGGCCGACGAAGGCACCATCGTGGTGAGTAGTGGAGGCGCCGATGCGCTGGTCTGATTCCCTGACCCCTGCCTCGCCCCGCCCTGCCCGCATCAGCCGGCAGGATGCCTGGCAGCCGATGGCGGTCATGTCCTTCGACGACCCCGCCACGCACAAGAGCCCGGCGCAAAGGGCCGAGGAAGCCGCACGCCAGGCCGAACAGGAACTGACGCGCCAGCTGGAGGCCTCGTGGCAGAGCGGCCATCAGGCCGGTCTGGCCGAAGCCACCGAGCGGCAGCGTCAGGAAGAGGCGCAGCACGGCATGACGGTTCGTGCCCGTGCCGGTTCGCTGCTGGCCGACTTTTCGTCCGGACTGGATGCGCTGAAGGAAGGGCTGGCCCACGAGGTGATGACCCTGGCCATGCAGCTGGCCGAACGCATCGCCTGCGAACAGATCCGGATCTCGAAGGACGCACTGGCTCCGGTACTGGCCGAATCGATGAAGCATATCAGCGAACGGTACCGCCACCTGGAAGCAAGCGTGCATCCGGACGATGTGGAGACTGCACAACAGTGGTTTGCCGCCAATCACCCGGAAATCGCCGTCAAGGTGCTGGCATCTGGCAAGGTGGCGCGCGGCGGCTGCACACTGGCCGCAGGCAGTACCCGGGTGGACAGTCAGCTGGAGACCCGCGTGGCCCGGACCTTTGCCGCCCTGGGCCTGGATGATGAACGCAACGGTGCGCGCCGGGAAAACGCCCGTGCCGATGACGCATCCCCTGCCCAACCGACGGAACCGTCCCCCATGGACGGAACCGCTTCCGAATCCCTTGTGGCCGATGCCGTGGACACTCATGTCGAGGAAGCTGCCCTGCCCGCGCAGGATGCTGCCCCGATCGTGTCCGCGACCGGCTGAACCTTTCTGCCATGCGCCTTGCCGACCAGCTTTCTGCCTTCCTGGGCAATTGCCAGCAACTGGCTGCCCATGTGGACCCGGTGGCCACCGAAGGCCGCCTGGTGAAGGTATCGGGCATGCTGGTCGAGGCCGCCGGCATTGCACTGCCTGTGGGCGCGCTGTGCCTGCTGAAGCAGCCTGACGGCCATGCCGTCGAGGCCGAGGTGGTGGGCTTCGGTCATGGCCACGTCTTCCTGATGCCTTCGGGCGACACGAGCGGGCTTTCTCCCGAGACACGCGTCTGCCCGCTGGAGCCGGCCGTGGTCACCCCCACCCTGGCCCGTGCCAGCCATCCATGGCGGCGCCAGTTCGACCGGATGCGTCATCTGCCGATCGGACATGGCCTTCTGGGCCGCGTGGTGGACGCCGATGGCCGGCCAATGGACCGCTTCGGCCCGCTGCGCAATGTGGAAAGCCGCCCCATTCACGGCCGAGCCATCAACGCGATGGACCGCGAGCCGATCCGTGAGGCCCTGGATACCGGGGTACGGGCGATCAACGGCCTTCTGACCATCGGTCGTGGCCAGCGCATCGGCCTGTTTGCCGGCGCCGGCCTGGGCAAGAGCGTGCTGCTGGGCATGATGGCCCGCTACACCGATGCCGACGTGATCGTGGTGGGTCTGGTGGGCGAGCGCGGCCGCGAGATCAAGGAATTCCTGGAAGACATCCTGGGCGAAGAGGATCGCCATCGTGCCGTGATCGTGGCAGCCCCTTCCGATCTGCCGCCGATTGCACGGATGCAGGGGGCGCACTACGCCACCGCCATTGCCGAGTACTTCCGCGACCAGGACATGAACGTTTTGCTGCTGATGGATTCGCTGACCCGCTACGCCATGGCGGCGCGGGAAATTGCACTGTCCATCGGCGAATCCCCGGCCACCAAGGGCTATCCGCCCTCGGTGTTCGCCCGCCTGCCGGCACTGCTGGAACGCACCGGCATGGGCGCACGCGGCCAGGGCTCGATCACCGCCTTCTACACCGTGCTGGCTGAAGGCGACGATCAGAACGACCCGGTAGCCGATTCAAGCCGTTCCTTCCTGGACGGACACATCGTGCTTTCCCGGGAGCTGGCCGATGCCGGCCATTACCCGGCCATCGACATCGAGAAATCGATTTCGCGGGTGATGTCGGCCGTGACCCCTGCCGAGCAGCAGCAGCTGGCCCGGCAACTGAAATCCCTGTGGTCGGCCTACCGGCGCAGCCGCGAGCTGATCACCATTGGCGCCTATACCGAGGGCAGTGACGCACGAATCGACCGGGCCATCGAGCTGATGCCCATGATCGAGGCGTTCCTGTGCCAGGAGGTGCACGATCCGAGCAGCCTGCAGGCATCCGTGACCGCGATGCGCGATCTGCTGGCCTCTTCCCCGAACAGAACAACTGAAACCGAATCTGCATGAAACCCGCCCTGGAACTGGCCGTCGAGAACTATCAGCGTCTGCGTGACGAAGCCGCAGCCGCGATGGCACACGCACAGAAGGAATTGTCGTCGCTGCGCAATACGATGGCCACACTGGAAAGCTATCGCAGCACGCTGCAGGACCGTCGCCGCGAGACGGACGGCAAGAGTCATTCCGCCACGTCGCTGCAACTGGACACGCACCTGGCTGGTCGCATCGACAGTGCCGTCAAGCAGCAGGAACGCTTCATCGAGCAGGCCGTACGGCGTGCCGAACTGAAGCGCCTTGCACTTCTGGATTGCCAGAAGCGCCTGAAGGCCGTGGAAACCATCCTGAAGCAGCGTGCCGAGCAACAGGCCGCTGCCTCGTCGCGCCGTGAACGTCTGGAAGCCGACGAACAGGCCGCCATCCGTTATCTGAACCAGTCCAGCCTTCCGGACATCAGCACGACCCGGATTCCGGTTCCGCTGGATCAGGAAGAGCTCTACATCGCATGAAGACCGAATCCTCTCTGGGCACCCGCTCGCCGGTTTCCTCCGGAAAATCGGTGCTGGAACAACTGAGCGCATCCAGGACGCCCGCCAAGGCGGGCCGGGATGCCGCATCGTCGCTGTCCTTCCGGACGCTGATGGCCGACATCCGGCCTGGCGGATTCGAGGAGATGACGCAGCGCATGGCCGAACGACGTGCCGAGCAGCAGCGCCTGGAGAAGGAACGCCAGCGCGAGCGGCCGCGTGCCGAGGATCTGCACGGCAGCGCCCAGGTCATGCAGCGCCCTGCTGCCGAGCCCCAGCGTTCCCGCCAGACCGACGAGATGCGCCCGGCCGAGCGCGTGACCAAGGCTTCGCGCCAGGCGGAGCGTGCCACGACGACCCGCAGCCGTGATGCGGACAACGCATCGGCACGCGGCGCATCGACCGCCGAGGCACGTCCGGCATCTGCCCGTGCAGAAGAAACCCGTCCTGCCGCCCCTTCGTCCACACAGGCTGCCACCCGGACGGCAGCTTCGGAATCCGGGTCGACCAGCGCTCCGGGTGATAAGGTGGATGCCGACAGCACGGCTGCCACTGCCATGGCCAACCAGACAACTGCCGCATCCGATTCTGCAGCAGCGGGTGCTGCTTCTGCACAGGCGGCGAAAGCCGTTGACCGCCAGGCGCCCTCGGGCAGCAGCAAGCCGACAGAGCTGGCCACCGCTGATGTACCTGCAAAATCGTCGAGCCCATCGTCCTCGGAGGATTCACTGGCTGATCAGGTACGCCAGGGTGCCCAAGTGCAAGTGGAAGCCTCACCGGTCAGCGAGTCCGAGCTGCAGCAACTGGCCCGCCAGATGGGACTGGATGAGCCCGCCACCGCAGACAGGACCGTTACGACCGACGCACGCGCCGTGTCTGCCGAGTCGGACACGGCCGCGAAGGACATCACGACGGCCGATACGACTGAGACCCTGTCTGCAGGCCACGAAGGAACCGCCACGGCACTCCCAGCCATGGAAACGGCTCCCTCACGACGCACACAGACAGCATCGGCGAACGCGGCTCAGCTCGCACAGGACGGACGCGTGGCGCCCGCAGGACGCCCGAGCACCTCACCTGACCTGCCCCAGACCAGCCCGGCCTCCGATGCTGCGGCGGCTTCTCGTCCGGCCTCCATGGACACGAGTCCCACGCCGCTGCCGACGGCGGCTGTGGCGACAGGAAGAGCAGAAGGTGGTTCGTTCAGCCTGGGTATGGCGCTGCCCACGTCGGGCGCCCATTCTCCGGTCCGCACGGACGGCAGCCCGCTGCTGTCCAGTCGCATCGAGAGTCCGATACACAGTGCCGAGTTCAAGGAACAGTTTGCCCGCCAGGTGGCCGGCGTGGTCGTGCAGGGACAGGACCGCGCCGAGATCCGTCTGACGCCGGCCGAGCTGGGACCGATCCGGATCCGGGTGTCGCTGAACGCCGAGGACGCGGCGCTGGACATCTCTGCGGCACACGCCGCCACACGCGCCGCCATCGAGTCGTCGATGTCGACGCTGAAGCAGATGCTGGCCGATCACGGCCTGCGCCTCTCCGATTACCGGATGGATCAGGGAAACAATGCGGCTTTCCTGTCGCAGCAGCGCCAGTCCGGCCAGGAGAACGGGGCAGGAATGCAACAGTCCGGAACCGCCTTCGGTCAGAACGGGGGCCAATCCGGCGGCCAGCAGACCGACGGCGGCTCCGACACGGGGCGAGCCGGCCGCACGATGGGCAGTCGCCCGACGGCAGTTTCGGGCAGCACCAGTGGTGGCGCCCGTGTGGGCAATACCCCATCGAACGGCCGCCTGGACCTGTTTGCGTGAAGCACCTGGGCCAACACCCGGCGGCGGCCCCCCGCCGTCGGTCGGCCCATGAGTACAAAGGGGGTTCAACGCCCCTTCTTGGCCGATCGGAACGCCCCGCAGACATGGAGAATATCGGCATCTCTCCTGAATCAACTGGATTTATCTCATGTCAGGCAATACGAGCGAGAAAGCCGAAGAAGGCAAGAAGAAAGGTGGCAAGGGCCTGTTGATCGGCATCCTGGCCGTGGTGCTGGCCGGTGGAGGCGGTGCGGGATGGTTCTTCCTGAAGCCCCCGCATGATCCCGATGCCGAGAAGCTGGCGCTGTACAAGCCCTCGCCCGAGCCGGTGTTCGTGACGCTGGAGCCATTCACGGTGAACCTGGCCGACGAAGGCGGCGATCGCATGGCTCAGGTGGCCGTGGTCCTGCAAATGCAGAACGCCTACGCCGAGAGTGAACTGAAGAAGGTGATGCCGGTGGTGCGCAGCAAGCTCCTGAAGCTGCTGTCATCGCAGAAATCCGAGCAGCTGCTGACCGAGAAGGGCAAGGAAGCCGTGGCTGAGGCCATCAAGCAGCGCACCATCGAGGCCATTCATTGGGACAAGTCCTCTGCTCCTGCCCAGGGTGCAGAACACAAGGATGCTGCTGCGGCGGCACCGGCAGGCAAGCCGCTGATCGTGGTGCCTGACTCGGTGGTTGCCGTGCATTTCAATCAGATGCTGGTGCAGTGACATGAGCGAGCAGTACCTGTCGCAGGACGAGATCGACGCGCTGCTGGATGCGCCCGAAGGCAGCGCCACGGATGCGCCTGCCGACGCAGCGCCCGGGGCGGAGGCCGTCGGCGACAGCGGGGCGGACACTGCCGCGACCAAGGTGGCGGCCGACGATCGTTCTGCCCCTCAGCCCTACGACCTGGCCCGCCAGGAGCGGATCATCCGGGGCCGGATGCCGGCACTGGAACTGATCCACGAGCGCTTTGCGCGCAGTCTGGGGCTGGCGATGTTCGCCTTCATGCAGCGCAACCCGGAAATCACCCACTCTGATCCGGTCGTGGGTCGCTACAGCGACTTTCTGGGCACGATCCAGCTGCCGGCCAGCATCAACATCATGCAGACCCGGCCGCTGGCGGGCTCTGCCCTGCTGGTGCTGGACGGACAGCTGGTGAGCACGATCGTGGACCTGATGTTCGGGGGCACGGGGCGTCCGATGCGCAAGAGCGAGGGGCGCGAGTTCTCGATGACGGAAAAGCGCCTGATTCAGAAGCTGATCGATCTGAGCAGCAGCGAGTACAGCCGCGCCTGGGAAAGCATCCACCCGATGGAGCTGGTGTTCACACGGTCTGAAAGCCAGCCGCAGTCCGCAGTTTCCAAGCCTATAGCGCAAGAACCGATAGAAGCCGTTCAGGATGAAATGCAGATTTCGCCGGAAGATGAAGCCGCCCTTGATGCGCTGTTTGATTCTGCGCCTGTACCGCAAACGCA
>ERZ772928.729-NODE-729-length-14421-cov-5.320409_pt1 | contig 14421 bp, 13 predicted proteins | sample MGYA00511686_ERZ772928 | MGnify/ENA primary metagenome ERZ772928 (study PRJEB29015, sample SAMEA2738063) | human oral metagenome | biome: human oral; feature: human-associated habitat; material: saliva | place: China | collected 2219 ... | reverse complement strand
CTAACATTATATCAAAAGGCTTGACCATATTTCTAGCTATCGCCACCCTCTGCTGTTCACCACCCGAAAGCTCGTATACTTTAGACTTCAGTTTATCGCCTACTCCCATCTTATCAAGAGCAGTTTGAATGAGCTCCTTTTTATTCTTTGCCTTGTTGTATTTCACGGCAAGCTTCATATTTTCCTCTACCGTCATCTTCTCTACCAGTGCAAAATTTTGAAATAGATAGGCGATATTGTTGCGTCTTAAAAGCTCACAATCCTTCTTTTTCTTTATCGGATTTAACTTCGCAAAAGAACTCATATCTCCGCTGTCATAACTCTCCAGCGTACCTATGATATTTAAAAGCGTAGTCTTACCTCCGCCGCTCTTGCCGAAGATACAAATAAAGTCACCTTCATTAATATTCAAATTTATATCCTTAAGCACATGATGTGCCCCAAAGCTCTTGTTCACGTTTTTAAGTGAAATCTGTACTTCATTACCCATTAACTTCCCTCCTTGAGCCTCGTCGCAATATTCTTATCTCCTCGCCGGAGCCCTACCACTTCCGAAACAAATGCACATAAAATTCCTACCAAAGCTATACATATCGCTATTATAAATTTACTTTTATCCCAGCCGTCGCGCGGAATAAAGACTCCTCTAATCGGTATTCTTGTGTTAATCGCCAAAACCCCCACAAAAGGCAATATACTTAATAAATATATCATATAACTTTTAATTAATTTTTTCTTATGTACGCTCCAGAATCCATAACCAAATAACCTTGAAACATCAATCCTTCTGCCTTGTTCATAAAAATATGTCTCAAGGTCGATTCGTATAAGTGTATACAATATTATTATAGATAACAAAAGCCCTATGAAATTGACCGTTGCTTCTATCTTAAATTCATCCACTTGCTTTGCAACTTCGCTATATACACTCATCAAACTGCTAACATACCGTTCTGCATTAGTTCTTTTTATTATCGGTTTTAACTCTTCATAGGCTTTATCTGCATTGTTTACTCTTGGATGCATATTACCATTGATCAAAGAAGAAATCTTCTTTCCATAAACATCAGAGAAACCTTTCCCGTTTACCACATACAATACATAATTAACTATACTAGGTTCCTCAATACGTTTTCTCGCATCAAACGACAGTAATGATTGATTTCTCTTTATTGTATGATACACCTCTTTAAAAGGTCTTTTTTTTCCTTTGCAGAAAAACGCATGATCTTCCTTTATCAACTTCTTTTCCCAGGAGTTTACCTTTATGTTGCTTGGGACTAAAATATGCCATTCATTTTCTTTTACGGTTGGAATATTTAACAGCTTACCATTCTCATCCAGTATTTTAGAATATTCAAACATATTCTTGTTAATATATGCATACTTACCACGGAATGCCTGTTTTTTTAAATATTCATCATCTATATCTGCACCTTCAGCTTGAAGCCCCTCCTTTTTATCATTTTCAGCATCCAAAAACAATGCTCCCCTTTTATCCAGTTCGTCCCATAATTTGTTAAAAACGGGAGCAACAAATTTTTGAAACTTTTTTTCGTTTTGCTCATATTCACTAGAATATGTGCAACCTAAGTTAACGTAATTTTTCGTTGCATCCATTTTTTTAAGATAAGGCGTCAAGCTAAAATACGTATACGCACTAAATGATGATGCAGTAAGCAAATATAATGCCAAAGCCATGGTTGCGAATTTAAAAATCATATTAGATTTATCAGTATTTTTTCTGTAACCCTTAAGTGCATTAATCGCTTTGATAAAGTTTATCTTCACTGCCAAAAGTATCAATTCGATTACGGTCATTATCAACATTACGACTATTACGATTTTATAAATATCACTTACTGCATTGTAATACGTGATAAATGAACCGGGTTTCATCAGATAGTACAAGAATAAATTTAATACAATAAATGAAACGATAAACGAGGTAAATAATAAATTAAAAGATTTTCCAACGACGAACCTTGCTTTACTATGTCCCAGCAAAGTTGAAACCGCCGCTTCCTTTACAAGCATACTATTATAAACAAGTAAACAAAAAATAAATGCCAATAATAAAATCAAAAGTACAATTACATATAACACCGCTTCTCGTTCAGTTATGTCAGATGGTATAACTTCCTTCCTTGGTTTCGAAACGTTAATCCGGGCTTTCTTTTTCACTGCCTTTACAAAGTTCTCAAGGTCTTTTGAATCTCCTTTAACCAAATAATCCCCAACAAATGCATTTCTATCGATTTTTTCAAACGGTTTCCAATTTATATTTTTCAACGTAAGAATGCTGATTTTGTTTACTTTTTTAAATCTGTTGGTGCCTTTTAAAGAATTATCTATGTTGATGTTTTGAAATTCTTTTGCAAACCAACCCGTATCATGCAGAAACAAATACATGTTTTTAGTTTGTCTTTCACCTAGACTATTTCTAGGAATAAATTCTTCCTTCAAAAAACTTATGTTATACTCCTTTGCAAATTTTTGCAAGATGCGTTTTTTAAATTCAACTTTGGCAGGAGAAGAAGTAATAGTTACTGTAGCATCAAACTTATTGGCTAGATTCTGTGAAAACATAGAATCATACTCAAGAAAATAACCTAGCCCTATCAAAACCGGCAATACAACTATTAAAACTCTAATCGTTTTTTTCATTAAGCTTCCTCCCAAAACATCAGGCTGCTTTGTTTTGTTATAACATAGCAGCCCGTTGATTTTTTATCCTATCACTTGCAAGTAGCGTATGCCTCGTTTCCCCACAATGCTTTAATGTAGGAAGCAGAAGCTCTTTTCTTCTTTTTCATAGTTAAACTCATTGTTTGATCTATGTAACTGACCGATTCAACTTTATCATAGCCATTTCTGTTTGTCAATTCCTTTTTTAGTATTTTTCTAAACCTCTTCTGAACCAAAAATGATAGAGTCCTAGTATACCGCAAATGAAAATCTTCCGTAATAAAAATTGTAGTGTGCTCCCTTATGAATCAATACCCTTCAATAAACCTAACCCCTAAATAAAGGTTAATACTGATACTGCTATTACTTAATTTACACATAAATTTAACCCCTTTTCAGGGGCTAATGATTATTCATTCTAGTATATTTTGTTATGCTTGCTCTTTAATGCTTGCTTGGGCTGCTGCCAGCCTTGCAATAGGCACCCTAAACGGCGAGCATGACACATAGTCCAGCCCTATTTCATGGCAAAATTCTACAGACTTAGGATCTCCACCGTGTTCGCCGCAAATTCCAAGTTTGATATCCGGTCTTGTGGACTTTCCAAGCTCTACAGCCATTTTTACAAGCTTTCCTACACCTGTCGTATCCAGCGTCTGGAACGGATCCTGCTCGAATATGCCCTTATCTACATATTCCTTAATGATCTTTCCTGTATCATCTCGTGAAAATCCGAATCCCATCTGCGTGAGATCGTTGGTACCGAACGAGAAGAACTCAGCTTCCTTTGCAATTTCATCTGCAGTAAGTGCCGCTCTCGGTATTTCTATCATAGTACCTACCATATACTTGAGCTCTCTACCCTTTTCTGCAAAGCACTTCTTGACTTCCTCTACAACAGTCGCCTTTACATCAGCAAGTTCCTTTTCGGATCCTACAAGCGGAATCATTATCTCAGGAACGATGTCATAACCTTCAGATTGTGCTACATCAAGTGCAGCCGTTATGATTGCACGGGTCTGCATCCTTGCGATTTCAGGATAGGTTACAGCGAGCCTACAACCTCTGTGCCCGAGCATAGGGTTGAACTCGTGTAATTCTTCTACTTTGTTTGCAAGCTTTGTTTCGTCAACGCCTATCTTCTTGGAAAGATCTGCAATTTCTTCCTTTGTATGTGGCAAGAATTCATGTAGAGGCGGATCGAGCAACCTTATGGTAACAGGCTTATCCTTCATCACCTTATATATTCCGTTAAAATCATCCGTCTGATACGGCAAGAGTTTAGCAAGCGCTACTTCTCTCTCTTCTACAGAATCTGCCAATATCATCTGCCTTACGGCTGTAATTCTATCCTCTTCAAAGAACATGTGCTCCGTTCTACAAAGCCCTATACCTTCCGCCCCGAATTCTACCGCCTGCTTCGCATCTCTAGGGTTATCCGCATTGGCTCTCACCTTGAGCTTTCTCGCATCATCGGCCCACTGCATTATAGTTGCAAAATCACCAAGCAACTCAGGTTGAACGGTCTTAATCTCCCCTTCATATACGGTTCCCGTAGAACCGTCCAATGAAATTTTGTCGCCTTCTTTAAATACCTTTCCGTCTACCTCTACAGTTTTCTTCTCTTCATCTACATTTAGCGCACTACATCCTGCGACACAGCATTTTCCCATGCCTCTTGCAACAACCGCAGCATGGCTGGTCATACCGCCTCTGGCCGTCAATATACCTTCAGCAACAACCATTCCCGCCAGATCTTCAGGAGAAGTTTCAAGCCTCACGAGCACAGTCTTCTCGCCATTCTCACTTGCCGTTACCGCTTCTGCCGCCGTGAAGTAAATTTTTCCTGTAGCGGCTCCCGGTGAAGCCGGCAATCCCTTCGCAAGCTGTGTTGCCTTCTTGAGCTCCGCATCGTCAAACATCGGATGTAACAGCTGATCTATCTGAGCGGGCTCTATACGCATTACGGCCGTTTCTTTATCGATATGTCCTTCCTTCACCATGTCTACAGCCACCTTTACGGCTGCCGCTGCAGTCCTCTTTCCGTTTCTCGTCTGTAGCATGTAAAGTTTGTTTCTTTCAACTGTAAACTCCATATCCTGCATATCACAGTAGTGATCTTCCAGCTTCTTAGCCGTATCCATAAATTCATTATATACATCAGGAAACTCTTCCTTCATCATGTCGATAGGCTGAGGGGTTCTGATTCCTGCAACTACATCTTCCCCCTGTGCATTTACCAGAAACTCACCAAACACCTTTTTTTCTCCGTTTACAGGGCTTCTTGTGAATGCCACGCCCGTACCCGATGTGTTTCCCATATTGCCGAATACCATGGATTGCACGTTTACAGCCGTTCCTATGCTGCCCGGTATGTCGTTGAGCTTCCTGTATAATATTGCCCTTTCGTTGTTCCATGATCTGAATACCGCCTTTACCGCCTCTAAAAGTTGCTCCTTAGGCTCCTGCGGAAAATCACGACCCATTTCCTTCTTTACAAGCTCCTTATACTTTACGATGATGTCCTTGAGATGCTCTGTAGAAAGGTCTACATCCTGTGCGCAATTTTCCGCATCCTTCTTTGCATCAAAAATTTCATCAAACTTTTTCTTGCTGATTTCCATTACAACATCGCCAAACATCTGTATGAATCTTCTATAGCTGTCATATGCAAAACGAGGATTGTCCGTAAGCTCGGCAAGCCCTAAAACCGTCTTGTCATTAAGTCCTAGATTTAAAATGGTATCCATCATACCCGGCATTGAAATTTTTGCGCCGGATCTAACGGACACGAGCAAAGGATTCTTAACATCGCCGAATTTCTTGCCGCTCTTTTCTTCAAGTAACGCAAGTTTTTCAAAAATTTGCTCTATAATTTCATCTGAAATCTTTTCGCTCTGTTCATAATATTCACTACAAGCCTCTGTACTTACTGTAAAGCCAAACGGTACCGGCAGGTTAATCTTGGTCATCTCCGCAAGATTAGCGCCCTTACCCCCTAAAAGATCCTTCATGTCCTTAGAACCTTCGTCGAATGAGTACACAAATTTTTTCATTATATTCCCCTTCTATACAATAAACTACTATATCAACTGCATCTTGCAGCTAATTACAACATTGATCCCGGGCCGCTAAAGCCCTATCCTATCACCTATATAAGCAGATATCTCATCTATACCTACCCGTGCCTGTTCCATGGTATCACGATCTCTTATGGTCACTTTACCGTCTTTTTCCGTATCGAAATCAACGCAGATGCAATATGGCGTTCCGATTTCATCCTGTCTTCTATAACGCTTTCCTATAGATCCGGTCTTGTCGTAATCCACAGGAAAATCCTTAATTAATTTTTCAAAAATCGGATCTGAAACCGAGCTTAACTGCTTGCTCAAAGGCAACACCGCCGCCTTGTACGGAGCAAGATACGGATGCAACCTCATCACTACCCTTGAAGTATTTTTATCTTTATCTACTATCTCTTCTTCATACGCATCGTTTAACACCGCCAAGAGCAACCTGTCCGCTCCGAGCGACGGTTCAATACAATACGGTGTAAATTTCCGGTTGGTTTCAGGATCTTGATATACGAGCTCTTCTCCGGATTCCTTCGTGTGCTGTTTCAAATCAAAATCCGTTCTGTTTGCAATTCCCCAAAGTTCGCCCCAACCAAAGCTGAAATTATATTCAATGTCTGTCGTAGCCTCACTATAGTGTGAAAGCTCTTCCTTTGAATGCTCTCTCTTCCTTATGTTTTTTTCCTTTATACCTATGGTTTTTAAAAATTCTACGCAATAATTTTGCCAAAAGTCAAACCAATCCATACTTTCATCGGGAGCACAAAAAAATTCCAATTCCATTTGCTCAAATTCTCTCGTTCTAAATATGAAATTGCCCGGCGTGATCTCATTCCTAAAGGACTTCCCGATCTGGCATATACCGAACGGAAGCCTCTTTCTCATGGTCCTCTGTACTGATTTAAAGTTTACAAAGATACCCTGCGCCGTCTCGGGCCTCAAATAAATCTCCGCCTTTGCGCCTTCCGTAACTCCCTGATAGGTTTTAAACATTAAATTAAACTGCCTTATATCTGTAAAATTATGCTTGCCGCAGTTAGGGCATTTGACTTCGTGTTCTTCAAGAAAGCTCATCATTTTTTCATTTGACCAGCCGTCCACTACCTGCTCTTTGCCTTCCTTTTGCAGTTCGTCTTCTATCAACTTGTCCGCTCTGAATCTGCTTTTACATTCTTTGCAGTCTACCAGCGGATCTGAAAATCCGCCTACATGCCCTGAAGCTACCCACGTCTGTGGATTCATGAGTATAGCAGCGTCGAGCCCCACATTGTACCTCGACTCGTGTACGAATTTTTTCCACCACGCTTTTTTTATGTTGTTCTTAAGCTCTACTCCTAAAGGACCGTAATCCCAAGTGTTTGACAGACCTCCATATATTTCGGAACCGGGAAACACAAACCCCCTATTTTTAGCAAGTGAAAGGATTTTATCACGTTTATCATTGCAATTATTTGTCATAAATTCCCCCGCCTAATTAATCTCATCCTCAAGGTCTATTTGCTCACCTGCATCTTTGACACCTTCCGCCACATCATTTTCCGCACCCTTGGACATATTGCTCATCTTATCTTTGCTTTCTTTAGCCTTTTCCATAGCGCTGCTTGCATACGATTTAGCAGTCTTGTAAACTTCTTCGCCCTTATCCTTAGCTATATCAAAATACTCTTTTCCTTTTTCAGCGCCCTTATCTAAATAGCTGCTCACATCTATTACTGTTCCGTCTTCTTTTACAATAGTTACCTTGCAGCTGGTTCCAAACGTAGCTATCAACCCTGCGATTATCCCCCAAGGTGCAAGTACCGCTCCTATCATCCCGACGGTAAGCGGAATGTTTATCAACTTTTGGTCATCTTTTCTGACAATGACCCTCATCGCATTGCCTTTTTTTGCATGTTCTTTTAAGTTGCTCAATATGGCATTTGTATACGTCTTCATTTCTTTGTTTGCAGACTCACCTTTTTCTTCTGCAGAAATGATGGCATCTATAACATTGCCATCGCAGGCTTCGAGTATTTCCTTCGCCTCTTTATATCCAAGGCCCGTTCTATCTTTTACAAGATCTATTTTTTCTAAACTAATATCCATCTCAAGCCTCCTTCTCTAAACTATATGTAACTTATCAACGCTTTGATAACGTTTTACAAAGTACGCTCTCGCTTTTTAAATTCAACTTCCCCAAGTGATAGGACGCATACCTTCTTAAAAACATCCAGTATTCATTGAATTTATCATCCGGTATTGTCAGCTCACCAACCTTTGAAATATCAACATTAGCCAGATAACGCACCGTGTTAATTATATCAGATGAAACTTTTAAAATCAACGAATCGTAGTACCCGCCACCTATCTCGGTTTTAGCTTTTTTATACGTTTCGTAAGTTTTTCCGCTTTTTAATGAAAAGTAACAACTTTCATTTGCGGCGTCCAAAAAAACTTCATTATTTATAACAAACACCCCTGTCATCGTTAATATTTTAATAAAATAATATATAGGGAAGATGGCATATTCAGATTCGCGCCTACGTGCAGCATCAAGGAAACTGCTGAGATGATTGTAAGCACCATGTTCGCCTGAATTTTCAGGTATGACCTTATCCGTTATCTCTATCGCAAACATAGCGACGGCAAGTTTTTCAATGTCACTTGCAATTTCCATTGGATAGTCTATAAGGTCTACTTTAAGTACATTATAATATCGGTTTTGTTTTATCTGAAAAATTGATTTTGACATCGGCTGTAATATGTTTGCATCTCCACCTTTGCTACTTCCACTGCCGTATGCGGATGCTAAAATTTTTTTGTCATCTCTTGTGAGCAACGTAACCAAATTTCGCCCGCCTGTCATCTTTATGCACCTAAGTACTATGGCCTCTATCTCAAATTCATCCATGAAAGTCTCCTAACGCATATGGATTTTAGATATCGCCATATCCAAGATTTTTAAGCTGCACATCGCTTTCTCTCCAGTTTTTTCTCACCCTCACCCAAAGTTTCATATTTACCTTTACACCGAATATATCTTCAAGCTCTAACCGTGCACTTTTACCTATGCCCTTGAGCTTTCTTCCGGATTTACCTATGATTATACCCTTGTGCGAATCCCTTTCACAGGTAATGACAGCTTCAATGTCTATAACACCTTTCATTTCCTTGAACTTTTCAATGCCTACCGCAACTCCGAAAGGCACTTCCTTGTCTAAATACATAAACAGTTTTTCTCTTATGATTTCGCTCGCCAAAAATCTTTCCTGTTGATCCGTATACATGTTTTCGGGGAAGTGTATATTTTCATCGTTACAATACAAAGCAACCTTGTCCAATAATGCATCTACATTTTTCCCGTCTTTTGCTGTAATTCCTATTACATCTTCGAAGCCTTCCTTGGTTTTGTAATAATCATACAGCCCTTTAAATTGATCCGGCTTCATGACGTCGAGTTTATTAATAACTATTATCTTGGGGCTACTTATGGATGCCAGGTTTTTAAAAATCTTGTCTTCCTCCTCAAGTTTAGAGCGTTCATCCACAAGAAGTAACACCAAGTCTACATCCCGCATACTTCGCCTTGAACTTGCTACGAGCTTTTCTCCCAGTTTATTTTTCGGCATGTGAATTCCCGGAGTATCTAAAAATACCATCTGCTTATCCCTAATATTGTCTGTAAATATACCTCTTATGGTATTCCTGGTAGTTTGAGGTTTTGGCGTTGCAATTGCCACCTTCGTGCCTATTATCATATTCAGCAATGTGGATTTGCCGGTGTTGGGTCTTCCTATTATGCTTATAAAGCCTGATTTCATATCTTCCTCGTTACTTATCAAAAAATGTATTCAAAAACGGATCCTTATACACTTCGCAGAGTTTTTTAACAGTTATTTCGTCATTTGCCGCCTGCAATATCAATTTTATGTCTTTATTAAATTCAGCAAGCACTTGCCTACAGATCCCGCAGGGAACTATCCCTTCGGTATTGCTCGCTATAGCTATAGCTTTAAAATTACTCTCTCCATCGGTAACGGCCTTCGACACCGCAACCCTCTCTGCACATATGGTAGCGCCGAAAGATGCATTTTCAACATTTACACCTGTATATATCTTCCCTGAAGATGTAAGTAATGCCGCCCCTACTTTGATGCCGGAATAAGGCGAATACGCATTATGCAAAACATTCTTCGCTTCATTCATCAACTTCTCTTCCATCTTCATATTACCGTTATCCATACAGTTTTTTCATCACCTTTTTTTCAAAACTTCTCATGATTTCCTTATCCGCTTCATCCATATGATCCATCCCCAATAGATGAAGTACGCTGTGTATAAATAAATACACGACTTCACGGCTTAGAGGTTGCCCTATATCCGCAGCCTGCTCAGAAGCTCTGTCAAGACATATCACAACATCTCCAAGCATTATTTTATCACAGAAACTGAAGTCCAAGTCATAATCAGGGCTAAGCTCTTCTTCGGTGCTTATCATAGGAAACGAAAGGACGTCCGTAACGCTGTCCCTTCCTCTGTAATCTGAATTCAATTGCTTAATACCGTCTTCAGAAACAAACGATACGCTCACCTCAAGCAGATCTTTAGCGGCACAGTCTGCAATTTCATGCGGCATATTCTGCATCACTTCACCTATATCCAAGATTACCTTGAGCGTTTCATCATATTTATCGAGAATGTCCGCCTCATCCAAACCATGCGCCTTGCACTCCCTGCTAAATTCTTCCTCGCAGCATACAATGCTCATGTTTATTCACCTTTACCCATGTTGTTACTTTTTTCATAGGCGGTAATTATTTCCCTAACCAAGCTATGCCTCACTACATCCCGCTCTCCGAGCTTTACAAATGCAATTCCTTCTATCCCCTTGAGGATTTTTTCTGCACTTTTAAGTCCCGAAGACTTGCTGAGCGGGAGATCTATCTGTGTTACATCGCCATTCACTATGACCTTGGAGTTTATTCCCATTCTGGTGAGGAACATCTTCATCTGCTCCCTCGTAGTATTTTGAGCTTCATCCAAGATTATATATGAATCATCAAGTGTCCTTCCCCTCATGAACGCAAGGGGTGCCACCTCAATGATTTCCCTTTCTCTGAGCTTCATAACTGTATCTCTGCCTAAAATATCATAGAGCGCATCGTAAAGCGGCCTTAAATACGGATCTACCTTATCCGCCATGTCACCCGGCAAAAACCCGAGGCTTTCCCCGGCTTCTACGGCAGGCCTTGTAAGTATTATTCTATCCACCTGTCTGTTTTTGAACGCCTTTGCCGCCATGGCTACGGCAAGGTAAGTTTTACCGGTACCTGCAGGTCCTATACCGAATATCATATTTGCATTTCTCATTGCCCGTATGTATTCTCTTTGTCCCAGCGTTTTAGGGCTTATAGGCCTTCCCTTTCTGTTAAAGCAGATAACATCGCTTTCCAGAGCCTCATCTGAAAGCAGGATGCCATCCTCGTGAGCATCTAAAATATGTCTCGTCTTCTGAAGGTTTATCTCTTCTCCTTTTGCCGACAATCTATCCATTTCAGCTATTATCTGTTTTGCCTTTTTAGCGTTTTCGCCTTTTATGAGCAATCCTCCGTCGTTTTCATACACATTCACCTTCATGAATTTTTCTACAAGCCTGATGTTCTCGTCGAGCTTTCCGAACAAGCTCTTCATATCCAACGTTTCAGGGCGAAGTAACTCCTGTTCCATATGCATCCCCTACTATTTAAACACCATTGTGAGCGCATCCGCTTCAATATTGTTATTCTTGGAAGCCACAACCACTTCAAACCTGTCTCCCTTTACATGGAGCAGTCTTTTTTCATCAAGCGCCTTTTTCAGTTTTGCATCGTTTAAAACACTGGCTTTTTTCGCACCAAGCATGTATGCAAGGTTGTCCGATGAAAGGCGATACACTTCTTTTGCCAGTTTAAATATCTTAGTGAAGTCTGCTAAAATAGCTGTGCATTTTTCATTTCCTTTAAGCTCTGTGGCATTGGTATCAAACCCGAAGAAAAGTGAATTGTTGCCATCTTTAAATTCAAAGAAATTGAACTTTCCCACTTTGGAATAATGCTCTGAGAACTTATATTTTTTCATAACTTCATCTGCAGTTTTTCCAAGCATTCCCGTTAATTTTAAATTTTCTTCACAGGATGCCGTCTGTTCGTCTTCCTTCGTTGTCTCTTTAGGCTTTGATTTTTCCTCACTGCTACCGCAACCTGTAAAAGCTACAGGTAAGGTCAATATCAATGCTATCGCCAGTACTGCGGTTAAAATCCTCTTTTTCATATTTAACTCCTTTACAATGTCGATGTCATATATTATACAGGTCGGTTAATAAAAAACGACTCGTCGCAGAGCCGTTTTCTCTATAATTAATATTTTTTAGCTTTTTTTCTCGCTGCCTCTGACTTCTTCTTCCTCTTTACGCTTGGTTTTTCATAGTGTTCACGTTTTCTTATCTCAGACATCACGCCGTCTCTTGCGCAAAGTCTTTTAAATCGCTTAAGAGCGCTTTCTAAACTTTCATTTTCCTTCACGTATACCTGTGCCATCCATCTCACCCCCTTAACATTCTTAATTCAATTTCGCTAAGCTATACAGCTCTTTCTACTTTGTCGGACTTCATGCAGCTTGTGCAAACGTTTGCTTTGCGCACTTTGCCGTCTTCCACGATCTGAATCTTTTGAATATTAGCATTCCATTTTCTCTTAGAATGAATGTTTGAATGAGATACTCTATTCCCTGACACCTGTCCTTTGCCACAAATTTCACATTTTTTTGACATCTATTTCACCTCCAGTACAAATTTCATATACTAAGCCTTGAAAATACATGATACCACAACTTGAAACCGAAAGCAATGCCCGTAGCATATGTGTCATTGTATGAAAATACAGCGCCTAATTTAATTTCTCGGGTCTGTTAACTTTTACAAGCCCCACAATCATTATCACTACGAAAACCAATAAGTAATAAACAACCGTAATTTTATACGTAATTATTGTGGCTATTACCATGAATATGCACGCCAATATCGCAAGTATCGGCACAACATAATGTTTAAACGGGTTATGCGATCTTTCCGTTTTCATCATGAGCAAGAAGATCGGTATGTACATTGCATATAGAGTGATTATCGGTAATTCGGATGTGTCAAAGGAGAATGCCCCGAACCAAGGTTTTGGAACCAAATTCGCCCCATAAAAATACGCATACCATATGCCTGTAAGCGTAATTGAAAGCACCGCGGAATTAACAGGCATGTTGGTCTTCTCATCCACCTGAGATAGTAATTCCGGCTTGTATCCCTCATTTCTGGCAGCTAATGCATGCCAAGCCCTTAAGCAGCCGAGCATCATACCGTTTAGCGTTCCGAGGCAGGAAATTATTACGAATATGAATAACCCTATGCCGCCTATTCGTGAGAATAAATTCGAGAATGCGATTTTTGCGCCCTGTTCTCCACTGGCCATTACGACGTCATTGCTTACCGCACCGGCAAGTCCTATATAATATAGTACGTACGTCACTACAATTATGATGCTGCCCCACGCAAGCGCCCTGGGTAAATTCTTTTTAGCATCCTTAAGCTCCGCATTGATACTTGTAGCTACTATCCAGCCTTCATATGCAAAGGAACTTGCAACTACCGCTGCGAGCAAAGTGCTACCTACCATGCCGTGCTCTGTCGTTACGGCCTTGAAGTTTTGCATGGTGGTACCGTTACCTAATCCTACTATACTGCCTATGATTGCCATAGCGTATAGCGGTATCAGCTTTATTACCGTAGTGCTGACCTGAAATTTTTCAGAAAGCATCGGCCCTAAGGTGTTAAGCCCGAAACTAAGCAAGATGATTGCAGCTCCTATAGCCATACAGCCTCCACTTGTTATATCCATACCCAGCAAAGCACAGATATATCTTGCCGGCACCCAACCTATTACCGCCGTAAGAGACGGGAAGTAGAGCGCAGCCATAAACCATCCCACCATATAGCCGTATTTTCTCCCGACTACCGCTTCCGCATAATCGATAAGTCCGCTTTCCTTTTCATACTTTGTACCTAAAATAGCAAATGCATATGCACACACTATCATTATAATTCCGCCCAAAATCCATGAAAGAATACCGAGTTTCAGATCTCCTTTGGTAGCTACGAGGATTTTCTCCGCCTTAAAAAAGACTCCGCTACCTATCACTATTCCTACTACCATTGCTATCGCCATTGCGAGTCCGTATCTCTTCTTAAGCTTAGCACCCATAACTACCTCCTTTTCTTTTTTTCAAAAAAACAAATACCGCAGATTTGCGATATTAGAATAATTATATAAAAATATTTAAAAAATATCAAGCAATATGAAGTATTTTTTCTTCCAAAGCCCGATAAAAATTACATGCTCTACAGATAACCGCAGTGTGCGCTGCGTATGCGCACTCTCTCGTATCTCAAATCACATAAAACAATCTTTTTTCTCTCTTAAAAAATAAGTTTGTTTTTATAAGCGCCGGGTTGCCACAGCAGCCCTCTCATTCCAAAAATTCAAACCGGCCTCAAAATTCATGTAAGCAAAAAATATAAATTAACCGCAGTGTGCGCTGCGTAATGTAAAAAGCTCCCGTGAGGGAGCTTTCTTGAAAATTTAGCATTATGCCAACT
>ERZ772928.728-NODE-728-length-14422-cov-7.942020_pt1 | contig 14422 bp, 16 predicted proteins | sample MGYA00511686_ERZ772928 | MGnify/ENA primary metagenome ERZ772928 (study PRJEB29015, sample SAMEA2738063) | human oral metagenome | biome: human oral; feature: human-associated habitat; material: saliva | place: China | collected 2219 ... | reverse complement strand
GCACAAACACTACAGGCATCACAGCCTGTGCTAGCATGGACTTTCCTCATGAAAAATATCTCTTCACGCGATTATCCAAAAATTGCATGATTTAAATCAACTCCTATATATCTGAGCTATCTAAAATTTGTTTACCAAAAACTTCTTTTTCAAGACGATTCAGACGCTTCAAAATATCAAAATTCGTCATTGAGCTTGTGCCAGCTACCTCAAGAGCTTCCGCTTGAACTGATGACACTTGTGGTTTGCGAGACAACTCGTCTTTCAACTCTGAAATTTCCTGACGGAGAGACTTGACCAAGGCAGCATAGGTTTCATAATCCTTGATGACATCGTCTAAAAATTCATCAACTTCCACCTTGCTATATCCACGAACTTCACGTCCAAACTCTTGCTCAAAAACATCTTTTGCTGTAAAAATAATATCTGCCATCACTCTCTCCATTCTCAGTTGCTAATAGTATTATTATATAAAAAAAAGCAAACAAAAATCAAGGTCAAAGCCTTACTTTTCAGAAAAAATTTCTGCCACCTCATTTAAGATGTCAAATGTTAGTCTTTTTACCCGATAACCTTCTTCACTTTTCATCAAATCGTCCATAAATTTTAATTTAGTTTCATTCTCTGGATCATAGAAAAAATAGGCCAAATCTGTATTATCTAGTAAAAACCGTTGGTAGTCGCGCAATTGTCCCTTATGTTCAAAACTAGGATAAGCATATTTAACAAAGTCCACTTGCTTAAATTGGCTTAGCTTGAGCTGATTTGCTTCATTCCAATTTTGTCCATGAGTTTCAAAATCAAAGATAGTCGCTAGCTGAAACTTGTAATCTTCCTTCATTTCACTTGCAACATCTAACACCCATGATTCAAATCCCAAATTTCCTGTAAAGACTAGCCAATCAACTCCTTCTTCAGCTAAACTTTTTAAGTCCTGTTGAATGGCTTTTTTAATAATTTTTGTACGAATATCCTTTTCATTGAATAATCCCAAATCAAAATGAGAATAGCCCATAATTAAAGCAACAGTCATTTTTACACCTTTCTTTATATTTTATGGTATAATAGAGTGATGTTATTGTACCAATAAGGAGAAATATGGTCAACTATCCTCATAAAATTTCATCAAAAAAAAGACTATCCTCCCTTTCAAATCCCAAAAATTTCGCAAATAGGGGAATGTCTTTTGAAAAGATGATCAATGCAACCAACGACTACTATTTGTCTCAGGGGCTTGCTGTCATTCACAAAAAACCAACTCCTATTCAAATCGTCCGCGTGGACTATCCACAACGAAGTCGAGCAAAGATTGTTGAAGCCTATTTTAGACAAGCCTCAACGACGGATTATTCTGGCGTTTATGATGGATATTACATCGACTTTGAAGCGAAGGAAACTAAACAAAAAAATGCAATCCCGATGAAGAATTTTCATCTTCATCAGATTCATCACATGGAACAAGTTCTTGATCAAAAAGGTATTTGCTTCGTTCTACTTCACTTTTCTTCTCAACAAGAAACTTACTTATTGCCGGCACTTCATTTGATTTCCTTTTATCATCAAGATAAAGGACAAAAATCAATGCCACTTGGATATATTCAAGAATTTGGATTCAAAATTGAAACTAGTGCCTTCCCTCAAATTCCCTATCTCGATGTTGTTAGAGAACACTTATTAGGTGGTAAAACATGATTAACAAAGAAACTATCCTACGTTTAACTAAATATATAGGCATCGGCCTCTTATCTTTATTTTTAACAGCCTTTGTACTTGGAGGAAGTGTATTTCTTTACTATGTAGCCAAGTCTCCTGCCTTATCTGAAAGTAAATTAGTCGCAACTACTTCTAGTAAAATTTACGATAATAAAAATGAACTGATTGCTGATTTGGGCTCTGAGCGTCGTGTAAATGCTCAATCTAGTGAAATTCCTACGGATTTGGTAAATGCAATCGTATCGATAGAAGATCATCGTTTTTTCAATCACCGTGGTCTTGATACAATTCGAATCATAGGAGCTTTTCTTCGCAACTTGAAAAGTAACTCCCTTCAAGGAGGATCCACACTCACCCAGCAATTAATTAAGTTGACCTATTTCTCAACCTCTACTGCAGATCAGACTATTTCACGTAAAGCCCAGGAAGCTTGGTTAGCTATTCAATTAGAACGCAAAGCAACTAAACAAGAAATACTGACCTATTACGTTAATAAAGTCTATATGTCAAATGGTAATTATGGCATGCAAACTGCTGCACAAACCTATTATGACAAGGATTTAAAAGAACTTTCTTTAGCTCAACTTGCCTTACTAGCTGGAATGCCACAGGCGCCAAACCAATATGATCCTTATTCTCATCCAGAAGAAGCTTTAGAACGGCGTAATTTGGTTCTTTCTGAAATGAAGGGACAAAAATACATCACCGCAGAACAATACGAAAGTGCTATAAATACTCCAATTACAGATGGTCTACAAAGTCTAAAATCAACAAATAGTTATCCTGCTCATCTAGATAACTACCTCAAGGAAGTTATCAACCAAGTTGAGCAAGAAACCGGCTACAACCTTCTAACAACAGGTATGGATGTCTACACAAATGTGGATCAAGATGCTCAAAAACGTCTATGGGATATTTATAATACAGATCAATATGTCTCTTATCCTGACGATGATATGCAAGTTGCTTCTACTGTTATTGATGTCTCTAATGGTAATGTTATTGCGCAACTCGGTTCTCGTCACCAAGCAAGTAACGTTTCATTTGGAACAAACCAAGCCGTAGAAACTAATCGTGACTGGGGTTCAACAATGAAACCAATCACAGATTATGCCCCTGCTTTAGAATATGATATCTATGACTCTACTGCGACTACTGTTCGTGATGTCCCGTACAATTATCCTGGAACAAACACCCCTGTTTACAACTGGGATAGAGGATACTATGGTAATATTACCTTACAATATGCACTCCAACAATCTCGAAATGTTCCTGCTGTAGAAACTCTAAATAAAGTTGGATTGAATCGGGCAAAAAACTTCTTAAATGGCTTAGGAATCGACTATCCTGATATACATTACTCCAATGCTATTTCAAGTAATACAACTGAATCAAGTAAACATTATGGAGCAAGTAGTGAAAAAATGGCTGCTGCCTATGCCGCATTTGCAAATGGTGGTATTTACCATAAACCTATGTATATAAATAAAGTTGTGTTTAGCGATGGCAGTGAAAAAGAATTCTCTGATTCTGGTACACGAGCTATGAAAGAAACGACTGCCTACATGATGACAGAAATGTTAAAAACAGTTTTAACATCAGGATCTGGTTATAATGCCTATATTCCTTGGATTCCTCAGGCCGGCAAGACAGGTACTTCTAACTACACAGATGATGAGATTGAAAACCATATCAAAACCAGACAACTTGTAGCTCCTGATGAACTATTTACTGGATATACTCGCAAATACTCTATGGCAGTTTGGACGGGCTATACAAATCGTCTTACACCAGTCGTAGGTAATGGATTAACAGTTGCTGCTAGAGTCTATCGCTCCATGATGACCTATCTAACTGAAAATAACCATCCTGGAGACTGGTCTATCCCAGATGGTTTATACAGAAATGGAGGGTTTATCTTTAAAAATGGTGCTCGAAATACTTGGACGGCACCTGTAATCCAAGAAACTCCAGTCGTAGAAAATTCAACATCTTCAACTGAAGATCCTACGTCAAACACAACTACAACTGAAGCCAATGGACAACAAAACAATTCTACCAATTCAAATTCAAACCAGCGTACTACAATCCAAGGTGAGCAACCATCATTTGGCCAGCAACAATAAATATTGAATAGTAGCACCTTTGAGATAACAATCTCAAGGGTGCTTTTTGTTAGCTATCTAACATATTTTAGTAGATTATATAGTTAATTGAAACAAGAACAAGACAAAAGAGCCTCGAAAAAGTATTGCAAGTTACCAATACTTTTTAATATGATTCCATGTTTTCTCAATAGGATTGTACTCAGGTGAGTAGGGAAGAAGAGGTAAAAGTTTATGCCCAAATTCTTCACACAAGAGTTCTAGCTTACCCATTCTATGGAATCTTGCATTATCCATAATAATAACTGATGGTGTGTTTAATATTGTCAAGAGAAACTTCTGAAACCAAGCTTTAAAAAAGGGCTCATAGTTTTGGCTAGTGGATTGTTTTTAATTGGACTAGCCTGTGCTACTCTCTTTACTGAGGTATATGGATTCTATCTTCTTTTTACAGAGCCTAAACTGTATACAGCAGACTTAGCACAAAATGGACTCCTCAGCTTTACAACCTTCTTCATCCTCTTTAACCTTGCTTTGCTTGTCTTGGTAGGCTGGGCAGGGTATAAGTGGAAGATAAGATGAATAAAATGGAGAAACCCTAATGGTTCTTCTCCATTTTTTTATCTAATTGGTAATGTTGAAAATCGGAAGTGAAATGATACTTTCAAAGAATTCATTTTGGACACTAGCAAACGAAATAGAGCCCTGATGCAAATCAACAATTTGTTTTGAAATTTTTAGCCCAATTCCAGTCGTTCTAATTTTAGAAATATCAATGTTTTTAAAAGATAATTCATTAAGTTCAGCAATTTTTTCTGGTGAAGCTCCCTGTCCATTATCTTTGATTTCGACAATTACATTTGTATCTTTTTTGAATAAGTTGATTCTTATTGTGCAACCCTTTTCGTTATGTAAAACAGAGTTGTAGATGATATTATGGATAACTCTCGTGATTAAAAACTGCTCAATCATGATAGATTGATTAACAAGTGAATAATCGTAATCAAATTCAAATTCAAAATCATTCCAGATTTCTTGATTTAAAATATGGATGAGAATGTCTTTGAAGAAGGGGATAATTTTTGTTTCAGTCTGATTTAATTGAAGATGACCGGATGAAAGGCGAGCTACTATATTTAAGTCATTTAAAATATTTTGGATGTAATAGGATTCTGTCAATATTGGGCGAATATGTTTTTTAGACTGTGTATCTAGTTCAGAATCATTTAACAAGGACGCGTTAGAAATGATGACAGAAAGAGGTGTTTTGATATCGTGTGCAATACCTGAAATCCATTGCTCTTTAAAGACTTCATTCTCTTTGAGTAGAGTATCGGTTTGATTAATTGCAGTTGTAAGATATTCTAGTTCGGATATAGAATTAATTGGATTTTTCAAACCATCTGGGAGATTCTGAATAGCAGTTACAAGAGGCGCAATTTTACGATTGATATGCGTCACACCATAGTAGTAAAGAAAAGCGAAATAAAGGCAGTTGAAAAGCAATACTCCAAATGCTACTAGTGGAATCAAGCGAATACTATCTATATCTAAGTAATTATAACTATAACGAGCAATTTTATCTTTTGGAAAACCAACAACAATGATGTAGTCACCTTTTATCTGACTAAAAACAGGATAATCTGAAAGATAATAGCGAGAAAACTGTAAAATGTCCCCATAGTCAAATTGCGAAGGAACTTCTGTAGGTTTATACTGTTCGTACACTTGTTTTCCAGTCTGCTTATCCAATACCATGAGCCATAACTTTTGTTCTTTTAGACTAGAAATATCATTTTTAGGTATGTGGACGTTATTTTTTGTGATGGTAATGTGTTCAGAAATTATTTTCACAGTCTCAGTAGCAGTTTGCTTTTCCCTAATGTAGAAAACAAAACTGGCAATTAGAATAATATTGGTAATAAAGATAATGATGGAAAAAAAGATAAATTTCTTTAGTGAATACCTTAAAATTTTGGTTTGGTTCATAATCATGATAACAATTTATATCCCAGCCCTTTAGCTGTCTTTAAATATTGAGGTTTTGAAGGATTTTCTTCTATTTTTTCTCGAATTTTCCGAATATGTACAGTCAAAGAGTTTTCATAACCAAAGCTATCCACTCCCCAAATCGCATCACAGAGAGATTCAGTTGAAACGATGTAATTTTTATTATCGTAAAGTTTTTTCAAAATCTGAATTTCAATTGGCGTAATAGAAATTTCTGCTCCATTTTTTTGTACTGTTGCATTCCGAAAATTCACCAAAGTCTGTCCAATCTGTATTGCTTCCTGTTCTGATTTATAGCTTCTCCGTAGCAGAGCCATAATACGATAGATAAGATTTTTTGGAATGAAGGGTTTCATGACATAATCATCACCACCAGCATTGAAACCAGCTATCTCATCTTCAGGATTATTTTTGGCAGTCAGAAAGAGGATAGGAGTATCGCCTTTTTTTCGGATATGTTTTGCTAATGTATAGCCATCACCATCGGGGAGCATAATGTCCAAAAGGAAAAGGTCGAACTGCTCTGTTTCAATCATGTCCAAACTAGATTCTATATCATAGGCTGATGTTAGATTGGAAAATCCGTAGGCAGTGAGAATATCTCTTATGGAAGAGTTTAAAATTTTATCGTCATCAATGATAAGGATGTGCTTATTCAGGAGCTGTTGTTCGAAACTCATAATCTTACCTCGCTTATCTATATTATACCATTTAAAAGAATGAAAAAAGCAAGATACTTTAATCTTAATGTAAAATTAAGGTTAGCTTAGTTTAAAATTAATCTAGCATGTCTATAATAAAGACATAACCTAGATAGAGATACTTATCAAATAAATTTTAATCAGTGAGGTATTTCTAAATGGCTAAACAACAAATGAATCTCGTTGAGATTGAAGTAATGAATTCTCTTCAAGAATGAACTCTTGAAGAACTTGATAACGTTCTTGGTGCTGGTAGTGGAATAATTCATTTTATTTAAACAAAACAATGGTAATAGTGAGTCACCAATTAGATATTGTGAATTATGTTGATTCTATCATTTTTGTTGATGAGAGTAGTAGAGATGTTATCAAAGATACTCATGATAATTTGATTTATAGAAATCAAAATTATAGAAAATTATTTGGTTTAAAGGAGGAAGTTCATAATGATTAGTAATGTTTTACAGATAAAAAACTTACAAAAGGGATTTAAGGACACTCAGGTAGTTAACCTTAGTTCCTTATCAGTTCAACAAGGTGAGATTTATGGTTTTCTAGGTCCAAATGGAGCTGGGAAAACAACCACCATGAAGATGATTTTGTCTTTGATTTCTCGTACAGCTGGGGAGATTGAAGTGTTCGGTCAATCCATAGGTACGGACAAGCAGTATCTTAATCAGATTGGCTCTATGATTGAAGAACCGTCTTATTATCCTAATTTGACAGGCTATGAAAATCTCTTGGTCTTCCAAAAAATCCTTGGATTTGATAAGAAAAATATTCAGGAAACCTTGAAAATTGTGGGGTTAGATCAACCTAAAAACAAGAAAAAATTGGTTAAAGATTATTCTCTGGGTATGAAACAGCGTTTGGCTTTAGCCTTTGCCTTAGTCAAGAAACCGCGTTTGTTGATACTGGATGAGCCAACAAACGGGCTAGACCCAGCAGGGATTCATGAAATTCGGGAACTGATTATCAAGTTGGCAAAAGAACAGGGCATTACTGTCTTCATCTCTACCCATATCCTTTCTGAAGTAGAGCATATAGCTGACCGTGTGGGGATTATCAATCATGGTCAACTGGTTTACGAGGGAGAAATTCGTAAAATTCAGTCCAATAAATGGCTGGAAGTGCGTGGGGATTTTAGAGGTCGACGTGAAGTCATTAGCCAAGTGTTATTTGGTTATCCGTGCAAGATGTTGGAGATACAAGAGGATAAACTCAAGCTGACTAACCTTGCCGATCAGCATATTTCTAGTTTGTTACGAGATTTAATAGTCGAGAAAGTTCCAATTTATGAAGTGAAGCAAGAACAAGAAACCTTGGAATCTATCTTCCTCAACTTAACCAAGGAGTGAGTCTTATGTTGAATAATTTGTCTATTGAATTGCTCAAGGCAAAACGAACCAAATCCTTCCTCATTAGCATACTAGTTATGGGAGTCGGATTTGCTTGGGCAATTGCAGCTGCTACACGCTACCTAAGTAATCCAGACATGCACCAGATTAGCCTAATTTTCTATATGATAAAAGAAGTAAATGGTTTGATTCTCCCTATTATGATTGCTCTCTTTGTATCGCGGATTGTCAAGAACGAGAAGGAGGGCAACACTTTCAAACTGCTTTTGGCAAATGGTGAAAATGTACGGCATATCTTTCTGAGTAAGCTTGGCCTGACCATGTTCATTTTGACCTTTCTCGCTTTTTTGGAGGGAGTGGTAGCCCAGTTGATTGCAATCTTATCTGGTCTAGAAATGCCTGTTAGCCTAATCCTCTGGCAAATCGTTATTTTCTTGCTAGCCTCTTTTGTCTTAACCTGTCTGTTTTTGACTTTGCAGTTTTTACTGAAGAAACAGGTATTGATACTGGCATTAGGGATTTTCGGAGGATTTCTTGGAGTTGGCTTTGGTCATGCACCAGCTTTTCTACAGCTGGTTTTCCCTTTTGGTGGTATAGGATATCTGTCTCTGGTGGATTACCAGCAAGTCGCCAGTCAAGTGAGTTATGTTTTTGCGACAAACCTAGGATTTAAACTCTTTACATATTTGCCAATAGCCCTAATCTATCTCTTCTTATCTCTCTATTTGGTTGAAAAGAAAGGAGGCAAGCTATGATGTCTTATCTATCAGTAGAATGGCGGAAAACTAAAAAATTTTCCATGTTGATGATTGGTATTTGCTTCTTAGCTTTTTGTAGCCTGATTGGTCTTGGGATTTACTTTGGTGCAGCTTATTCTATGGTTGAAGAAAGTGAAAAAGTGCCTGTTTTATGGGGACAATTGACCTTCTATTATAGCCAGCTTTTCTTTCCGATCTTGGTCAGCCTTTATGTAGCCATGATGTTAGGAAAAGAGTTTGATAGAAAAAATATTGAATTTCTCAGAGCTAATAATGTCAGTCTTGGGAAATTATTGTTGGCAAAAGAAATAGTAATTATCTTGTTTATTGCTGTTTTACAGTTGTTCTTGTTTGGTATTTTTTATGTCAGTGCTCACCTAGCTCATTTAGAAATTTCTAATTTGTTCACCTACCTTAAGTGGGATTTATTGGGGATTTTTGGAACAATTAGTATGATGGCAGTGCAGTTTTTTGTGACAGCTAAAACTCGTGTTTTCAGTAAATCTGTGGGAATTGGTGCTATTGGTACTTTCGTAGGATTTATGATGATTTTTGTATCAGATAAATTATCTTTAATCTATCCCTACTCTCAAGCTATGGTGGCAATGCGGTCACGGAATTTGATAGACTTTAATTTAGTGGAAATAGTGCTGTTTATCATTGTAAATATTCTTCTGTGGGGGATTTTTCATACATTGAGCAATAAAGAATTGCATAAGTAATGCGAAGACTCTTCGGAGTCTTTTTCTTGTGATAAAAGCTCCAAGCTTTATCTGGTATGCTTGACCTAGTTTTTATAGAAAGAAGGTCTAATTATCAATTAGAAGAGGCTTTGGTACAGGAATTTCAAACACCTGAAGAATACCAAGCTTACAAGGAGCTAAAGGAATATTATGAGGAATTGACGGGGGACTACAGTTTTTCTAAACGAGAACTCACTAGTCAACTGAAAATCGCTCTTCAGAATCATCGAGGCGTGGACTTTGAAGAACATGAAAAAGAGGACTATCTGGAATTGGTTCAAAAATTAGAAGACTTTGATTATTCTCTTACCACCCATTATCGTCAATTGATTGACTAGAAAGGGTATAAGTGGAAGAAGGAATAGAAAATAATCTGAACAAGTTCAAAACGTATTCCGTTTTTTAGGACATGAAAAATTTTAAAAATTGATTCTTTCTTAAATTTGAATTTCACTAGTAGTGTAAAGATGATTTTTTCTCTGAATAAAATCTGAATTTTCTCTGATATAATCTCAAATGTCAAGGTTCAATAATTGTTGCTTCAGTAGGTGATGAGGGTCTAGATTAAAATAATCAAGAATCATTGAAACATTACCTTGGAGAACTTAAGGGGAAGGATTATTCACATATAGATGGGAAAGTTATGGATATTACTGCTGGATAAGAAATGACATTGACGGCACTCAAATTATACTATTAAATATTACGAATTTTGTTCAAGATAGTGTAAAATAGATTTGTACTAGTTTCTAAAAATTTAATTTAAAGAATAAAGAACAATTACAAATTGATGTATTGAGACTATTCTTTGTCAAGAATACGGAGCTTTGCAGATAGTTCTCTAAAATATTTTGAGGTGATAGAATGTATAAGATATTAGTTGTAGATGACGATTTTGAAATTTTGAAACTGATGCGAACTATTTTGGAGATGAAAAACTATCAGGTAACGACGTATCAAGAAGTCACCGTACCAATCAATATTAATAATTTCAAAGGATTTGATTTAATTTTATTAGATGTAATGATGCCTAATATAGATGGTATGCAAATTTGTAAGCAGATTAGAAATAAAGTAAGCTCTCCTATTATTTTTGTTAGTGCAAAAGATACAGAAGATGATATAGTATCAGGGTTGAATTTAGGAGGAGATGACTATATTACAAAACCTTTCAGCATCAATCAATTAATTGCAAAAGTTGCTGCAAATCTCAAACGAGAAGAACGATACAAACAAGGTGAATTAAGTAATCAAATTGTTCGAGAATTATCTCCAATAACGATTTATTTACAAGAAAAAATTGTTTGTATTAATGGAGATAGTCTTGCTTTTACAAGTAGGGAATATGATATCATAGAGCTATTATCTAGCAATCCAAGAAAAATTTTTACTGTACAAGATATATATGAAAATGTTTATGATGATGATGCTGAAACCCTCTTTCGTTCAATATCAGAGTATATCTATCAAATAAGATTAAAATTCTCATCATATGGAATTAATCCTATAAAAACAGTTAGAGGTATGGGATACAAGTGGCATGATTAAGAAGACTACAATTAGAGGACGCATCATAAGGACTGTTTTAGAACTAGTAATAGGTACGTTACTGAGTATACTTTTATTTTTTATATTTACTTATTTACTTGTTTTTACAGGACAATTAAATGCATACGGCTCTAAAATTGAAATTTCAGTGAGTGATACCAGCAATTTAAGTGATGTAGTTCAAGCAATGAATAACTCTATATTTGACTATGTTGTATTTAATCGCAAGACAGGTACAATTGAAGAGGGCAATTATCAAAAAAAGGATTTGCCTGCCTATCGAGAAGTTTTTGCTAAAAATGAATCTGTAAGTAATAGTGCAGTGTATTATGGGTATTATGCTAATTCAGAGATTGTACTTACTGTCAGGCAACCCATGATACCTGAGTTTGTTAATCCGAATTTGCGTCACATTTCATTTAATCTATTTTCTTATTTATTTTTCTTCGCTTTCGAAACGATTTTACTCATTTGGTCACTGACAAGATTAATAAAAGAATTTTCAAATAATTTTCTCCTCATACAAAAAAAAGCTTTAAACATGGGGCAGTTAACATTTAAAGAAAAAAACATTCCCGCTCAAATACAAGAGTTCGATGAAATTCTCTCTGTATTATATCAAAAGGACGACGAGTTAACTAATTTACTCAAATCAGAGAGAAGGGAGAAGGAAGATTTATCTTTTCAAGTTGGTGCATTAGCTCATGATGTAAAAACTCCTTTAACAGTACTAAAGGGAAATTTAGAGTTACTTGAATTAACTAACCTGACTGATCAACAGAAGGAATATACTCAGTCAATGAATAACAGTATAGTGATTTTTGAAAGATACTTTAGTTCAATGATTGATTATTCAAGATTACTAATTGAAGATAAAGATTATGGGGAACAGATATATTTACCTGATTTTTTAAGTGATTTGTCAGTAGAGGCGAAATCTGTAATGAATAATGCAAAGGTTGATTTCAAAATTATTAATACTACAACATTAATGTTTTTTAAGGGAAATCGTTTTAATTTAAATAGGGCATTAATTAATATTTTAGCAAATGCAGCAAGATATAGTTCTGGAGAAAAAAAAGTTACGCTTACTATCATTGAGGAAACAGAGTATATTAATTTCGTAGTGTGGAATAATGGTCTGCCTTTTACTGAACAGTCCTTGTTAAATGCAGATAAGTTATTTTATACTGAGAATAAAGGTAGGAATAATAAGCACTATGGTTTAGGGTTAGCATTTGCTAAACAAGTTGCAACTAGACATTTAGGAGAATTGTTTTTATCAAATCCAGATAGAGGTGGCGCTCAAGTGACGTTGCTTATTAAAAAATAATTCTGTAAGGATATATTAGATAGCTTCCATATAACAGTTATGTATAAAAATAGATGGTTTTCTAAATTGAGGACTGTCTATTTTTTTAATTTTGTAAAATTGGAAATTCTGAACAAATTTTGAAAAATAAAGTATAACATATAAGTATAAAACAAGGAGGAATTATAGTTATGAATATACAAGTTCAAAAACTTAGAAAATCATATAAGGATAGAGAAGTACTGAAAAATATTTCTTTTGAAATAAAAGAGGGGAGTATTTGTGGATTATTAGGTATTAATGGTGCAGGAAAATCAACAATTATGAAGATTATTTTTGGTCTTGAAAATGCTGATAGTGGTACGGTTATTTTTAATGGGAAAAAAAATGCGGGTATATATGAGATTGGAGCGCTTATTGAAACTCCAGCTATCTACATGAACTTATCTGCTTATGATAACTTAAAAACAAGAGCATTGTTATATGACATTTCTGACGAACGAATTAATGAAGTATTAAACTTGATTGGGCTATCTAATACGGGAAAGAAAAAAGCAGGGAGCTTTTCTTTAGGTATGAAACAACGTTTGGGATTAGGTATGGCAATAATTACTAGTCCAGATTTGCTCATTTTAGATGAACCTACCAATGGATTGGATCCAGATGGTATAAAGGAATTGTTGAATTTAATGATTTCTTTAAAGAAATCAGGAATGACAATTCTTTTATCTAGCCATCAACTGTATGAAGTTAGTAAAGTGGCAGATAAAGTTGTTATTTTACATGATGGTCAAATTTTTTACGATGGTTCGAATGTTCAAAGTGATGATTTAGAATCTTTATTTATAAGAATTGTTCATGGAGGTGACGCAATATGATAAAAATATTTAAATCAGAATGGTTAAAACAGCGAAAAAATACAGCCAAAAAATTCTTGATAATAGCTCCTGGATTGTCGATTTTAATAGCTGTATTACTTGTTGGACCGAGTATTCTAGAAAGTTTTTCAATATATTGGTGGGAAGCCGTCTTTTTGTACACGCTTATTGGATTGTTATTTTTATATGATTATAAAGCAGAAGAAGCTGCAGGAAACTTCCAGAATATATACTTTCGAAATGATAGCATAAAAATATATATCGTAAAGATACTTTTAAAATTAAAAGATTTACTCATTTCGAACGTATGGTTTTTAGCTATATTATTATTTACAAGTAATTTTTTGTATGGCGACTTAATATCATTGAATATAATTGGTGACTTAATTTGTTTAGTACTTATTTCGATAACATCCATATGGGTATTGCCACTCTTGTATCTATTTTCGAAACGGATCAACCCCCATATCTTAGTATCTATTAACTCCTTGATTTGTTTTTTGGTTGCACCTTTTATCGCTCAAAGTAGCTTTTGGTTCTTCTTTCCTTTTACATATCATTATAAAATTGCTTATAGTCTTATGTATATAAAACCGTCAGGAGATTTAGATTTAACAAATCATGTAACAGACGTTAAAATGGTAGTATTTACCGTATTTCTATCATTGATTCTATTTATTGTTTCTTTGTTAATGTTAAATTGGAGGTTAAGTAATGATCCAATTGCTAAAAAGTGAAATGATTAAATTTAAAGGTTCGTATCAACTATACATTATTTTGATTTTGTCTACTATACAACTATTGACAATTCCAATTTACATATTATCTGTAAATAACACAATTGTATTGGAAAATATTATCTTTTTACCCATGTTAGGCTATTGTATGATAACTACGATAATCACTTTATTAGTATCTGAACAAGAAATCAATGCTAATAATTATCAGAATATTAAAGGCTCGAGAAATACAGCCAGTATATGGGGAGCGAAAATTTTTGTGTTAGATTTACTATTATCTTTACTTACTATTCCTTTATGGGTAGTTGGCGTATTAGGAGCTGTTGCATTAGGGGTAGGCTATTTTCATATTATTTTTACGTAGGAATAGTTAGTTGGTTATTACTAATATTGCTAAATCATTTCCACATGCTATTGACATTGTTTATTGCGAAAGGTGGCAATTTACTTATTGCTGTTGTAGAAAGTTTATTTATATTATTTGCAACAAATAAAGTTTTTCTTAATATTTTTTGGATTCCAGTAATTTTACCAGTTAATATAATTTTAGAAAATA
>ERZ772928.725-NODE-725-length-14463-cov-11.675180_pt1 | contig 14463 bp, 10 predicted proteins | sample MGYA00511686_ERZ772928 | MGnify/ENA primary metagenome ERZ772928 (study PRJEB29015, sample SAMEA2738063) | human oral metagenome | biome: human oral; feature: human-associated habitat; material: saliva | place: China | collected 2219 ... | reverse complement strand
CCTTGGCGACCTGAACGCCCCCGAATTTGAAGGTCAATCCGCTGGTTCATCATCCGCTCAGTTCCGACAACCACCAAGCCACCTAGCTCAGCGACTCCTGGTCCCAACTTGATATCGGTTCCTCGACCGGCCATTGAGGTCGCTACGGTCACGGCACCCTTTCGGCCAGACTCTTTAATGATCTGGGCCTCTCGAGGAGCATTGTTGGCATTGAGAAGATTGTGTGGAATCCCTTCACGCAAGAGCAGATTCGAATAAAGAATCGACATTTCAACCGATCCGGCAAAGACCAGAATCGGATTGCCCTTTTCGTGGATTTTCTTCACATAGTCCAAAGAAGCCACGATCTTCTCTGGTAAGGTTTGATAGATTTCATCCGGCAAATCCTTACGGATCTTCTTGCGATTGGTTGGAATCTTAATCACAGACATGGCATAGGTATCGAGAAATTCTGCCTCAGCGACCTTCCCAGTCCCGGTCATACCTCCCAACTTTCGAAACATCTTAAAGAGGTTTTGGTAAGTAATGGAAGCCATAGCCCGTGTTTCTTGGGTTAGCTTGAGCCCCTCTTTGGCTTCAATAGCCTGATGGAGTCCTCCTTGCAAGCGGGTCATTTCCATCAATCGACCCGTTGCTTGGTCTAGCAAGACAATCTCTGGTTGTCCTTCGACGTTGGGATGGATGACATAGTCCTTATCCTTAATAAAGTTTTTATTAGCCTGCAGGGCTAGGCTGATATGGCGGACCAAGTCACGGTATTGGGGATCATAGAGATTGGGAATCGCAAGAAAAGCTTCTGCTGCATGAGCTCCCTTTCGAGTCAACCAAACCTGTTTCTTTTCTTCGTCAAACTTGAAGTCTTCCCCTTCTTTGAAGGTTTGAATCAGGGTGTCAATAATCCCATAAAGGTTGGACTGAACCCGAGGAGAACCAGAAATAATCAAGGGGGTCTGGGCACTATCTAGGAGCACCGAGTCAATCTCATCGACAATGGCGTAATTGAAGTCAGCTAAAAATTGTCCATCTGCAGAAGCCGTCAAATTCTCTGTCAGATAGTCAAAGCCCAGGCTGGTATTGGTCGTATAAATGACATCTGAGCGGTAGATCTCGCGTTTGACTTCTGGATCTAATTCTTCATCTTCAGATTGTTTTAAAGGGACCCCGACAGTCAAACCTAAGAAACGATAGACCTGTCCCATTTCTTCTGCGTCCCGAGTGGCCAGATAGGTATTGGTCGTAATCACCATAACCCCTTTGCCCTCTAAGGCATTGAGATAAACTGGCATAGTTGCCGTCAAGGTCTTTCCTTCACCAGTATTCATTTCAGCGACATTTCCCTGGTGCAGGACAATCCCTCCCATGACTTGCACGTCATAAGGAAACATGCCCAAGACCCGTTTATCAGCTTCGCGCGCCACAGCAAATGCTTCTGGCAAGAGATCATCCAGGGTCTCGCCCTGAGCTAGACGTTCCCGAAATTCTACCGTCTTCTCCTGTAGTTGGCGATCCGTCAAGCGGGCCATGTCATCCTTCCAGCTATTGACTTCTTTTAAGACTTTTTTGATTTTTCTTAATTTAACGTAATCCAATGTAATCCTCTTTTTTCGCAGTGATGTTCGTCTATTCGAGAACTTCTGCTCCCTCAGACGATATTGGTTGAATCGTGAAATAGTGGAAGGTAAACTCTTGCAAACCTGCACTGAGCAAGCGTACTTCATAGGCGTAGGCTTGATCTGGATAGGTAAACTGCAAGCGACCTTCTGGGGTGACGCGACGGCCAACGACCTCTCCAAAGCGATCTTTAAAAACAATCTCTACCATTACGGTATGAGGGGGAGTCGCTTCCATCGTCATAAGCAGTTCATAATCCTGCTCTCTTTTAAGCAGAGGCAGACTCGGAATTTGACGCGTCGCGCCAAAATTTGTCTGCGAATACCATGTTTTCAATACTTGACCAGATGGCATGAGGGGGTTCTGAAACTGAACGCTCCCTTGGGCAGTCGCCTGAATGGTCGACCCCCAAAGATAATCTGCCAGAACGATATCGCCCCAGTAGATGCGTCTGGCTTCATTTTCTTTTATTTGTATCATTGGTTTCTTCCAAAGTCTCTTTCCATGATTTCTTTGTACTGGGTCGCAAACCATTCAATGATCGGACCACTTGCGTCGTTGTGGCGACCGGCACGGCTAGTACTGATAATACGAACCGGCAATTCATACAAGGCTTCTAAAATATCTGGATAAGCCTGCTGGTCGTAGTCATCATCTCTCATATAGGCAAGTGCCAAAATTGTATCCTTAAAATCTGCTTGTTTAAACCGATCCCAGAACCGTTGATTGAGCTGATCAATGCCTTCTTGTGATACTTGGCCGATGATTAACTGCATCATATCTAAGGACGTTCCAAACTCATCTGGACGTTTAAATTTTAGGTTGGCAGCGACATCCCCCAGGTTAACAATGGGTTTTCCGACTAAGATGGCATGTGGGCAATAAAGGGCCCCATAATAAAGCGCACCAAAGGTCCCCATAGACAAGCCTGAAAAATTCATCTCTTTGGGCTCAAAGCCAAGCAGATCCAAATGCTGATCAATAAAGGCTGTAATTTGATTTTCCAGCTCTTCTGATCCCATGTAGAAGGATCCACCTTCCAGTCTTGGGTCAGAAAAGAGAATAAAGGGACTGCCCATCGCACGCATCATCCCAAATCCTTCAAATCCTTCGGCCGGGCGATACCCAGAAAAGTAGATGTTTAAAGGTGGCTTCATATCGCCAGGATGGAAATAAGCAAAAATCTCTTGGCGCTTGTGGTCCCGAAGAGTCTGAGCACCTACCGTCATCCCTCCTAAAGGACCATGGGACAAGCGTTTGTGTAAGGCTCCAATCGTAAGCGATCCCTCTCCTTTTGCTTCCAGCGAGAAGGCTAGGTAATAAGGCTCTGCTCCATCCAATTCTAGTGGTTGTTGCATGTCTTCTTCTGAAAAGACCGCATCCTTGACCCAATCCCCCAGAGCTCCGTAGCGGTAAAATTGAATCCGCAATTGCAGCTGACAGCTTGGATCTTTTTCGTATTCTAACCAAAAATTAATGGGGCGACTAGCGTCATACACATAATTGTAAACCCACTGGGCAATCGGCGTAAACTCTTCGCCGTAAGCTCCATCGAGCTTGAGGAAATGTTGCCCCAAGACGGTTTGCTGGCCAGCAAAATCGGGCCTCACCTGCAGGTCACGAACCGTAAAGGCATCCCCATATTGATTGTCGTATAAAAAGCGGTCTAACACATAGAGAAACTGGTGCTTGTTTGAGAAATCCCAGGGTCTCGCTTGCTTAAGCGTTAAGAGGTGGGCCAATTCTGCAGAAGGCGCCTCTAGCCCATGATTTTCGTCATAAAAAACAGTATAAGGCTGAAAATAAGTCAGGTCTTCTCCTAAAGCCAACAAATCTTCTGGCTTCTCTAGAATCAAGGCTTTAAATTTAGAGATTTCCTCTTCTTCCATATAGTCTTTGAGAGATGGAAGAGTAGTGGCTTGAAAAAAGTGCCAGCCAAGTCCAGCAGGAAGTTCCACTTGATCCTGCCAGCTACTTGAGCCGATTTGGAGAATATGGGGTATCTGTAGTTTTTTATCCATGACGTTCTTTCATCCATCCTTCCCATTTCTCGATCAAGCGTTGACCGGTGTATTCTTGAATTTTGTCAATTGAATAGACCAAAGCTTCATTCCAAGGCTTCAATTCCAATAAAAAGTGAGTCAGAGCTTTCTCTAATTCCTTGTCTCCCTTAGACAGGACATAACCATTTTTTAAATGATCCACATATTCAGTTTGGACACGGTTGACCTGTGGAATCCCCGCAGAGATGCCTGCAATCTGCGTATAGAGGTTAGGTTCCTCACTTAAATCTACGATCAAGCGTGTTTTTTCCAACTCTTGAATAATGTCATTTTCATTTGAAAAATTCTTGACCACAAAACGATAATCCGGTGCGTCTTGTACGAACTCTTTATCGATGATCTGGTTCTCCCCAAGTCCTTCTATCTGGGCTGGCGACTGAGCTAGATTCAAGGTCTGCTCACTAGCGATCAACTCCTCTAGTTGCTGTTCTAGTTCTTTGACCCGTTCCGGTGCCCCATTGTAAAAAGCAAAGACGACTTCAAATAAGGGATGTTGTCCCAAAATTTCCAAGATTTTTTTAAGCTGGTTCTTGGTTGGGAGCTCGTCTTCCTTAATATAATAATAAATCTTTGATTCCTTGCGCTCCTGACTAGAACCCAAACGGAGGCGAGAGTCAAAAGAGGTAATCCGATGTGTTTTTTTAGCTAAGCTAGGGGAAAAGACCGAAATCGCTTCTTTGGTTTTTTCGCTGTCCGTAATCAAAAGCTGGGCATCAATCATATCAAAGTAAAGGGCGAAATTTTCTGCAGACAAGGGCTGGCGATCCCCGTAGAAAGAAAGAACTTTCTTAACACCACTCGCTGTGTCTTGTAAAAAAGCAAGATTGGCTGGATGAGCTGCCAAGACCAACTGATCTCGCCCTGGAATCAAAGCCATCAAGTGTTCCTTCATTTTTTCAGAGACGACTTCCCCAATATTGGCATACCTTTCTTTTTTGAAGGCATGAAAGAAAGCTTCATTGACCATGACAGAGTGATTTTCTTCGATCAACATCTCTCTTAAAATCCACTGTCCATCAAAACGCAGGTACTCATGAAAATAAGGTTTCCCCTCATTGTAGTAGAGTCTGCTAGAAAGAAAGCCACGGTCATCCAAGTAGTCAATATAGATGATCTCCTCATCCTTATAACGGGTCAAGGAGAGGATATTCCCATCCACTCCCATATCAATCTTGGCTAGACATTTGCCTTTTCGAAAGGCTATGGCCAAAAAAGGAGTATAGGAAAAGGTAGTCCCACTAGGCCATTTCATATCCTGAAGCTGGAGTGGGCGCATGGGCAAATCAGACGGGACACCTTGGATCCCATCAAAAATGGAGAGTACATCTGTCTCTAGTATATCTTGGCGGTGTAAAAAATAACGCAGTTGGGGATTATATTGAGGTAACAATAAAATCCGATCCATTTCTGCTTCTTGAAAAATACGAACTTGATTAATGGTATCGTCAAATTCAATGGACTCTCGCATCCAGTACCAAGGGGTAGCTGTTTGCTGCCAGATGCGGTCCGTTCCATACCAGGCTGGTACAAAATAATACATGGTTACTCCTAGAATATTCTTGTATAACGTTGGTTGACGCGAAGGGCACGAATTTCTTCTCGGATATTGTAAATCATTCCGACAAACATGAGGAAGGTCCCTGGAATCATGGTCAAGCGCAAGAGCTCCTTATCCCATAGCAAGAGAGAAAAAGGAAGCGCCGTAAAGAGAATCAGATACAAGGTACCAAAAACTGTCAAGCGAAGGACAATACCATTGATGTAGCGACGTGTATCTGCTCCCGGATAGACATGGTCGATATATTCCGAAGCCTTCATCATCTTATCTGCAATTTCTTCTCCATTTACATTGACAAAGGCAAAAGCAAAAGAAAGCAGGGCAATCATGAGAATGTATAGAAGAATCCAGATAGGGTCTCCCATCACCAAACGCTTGGCGAGCTGAGCAGCCCACTTCGCATTGGAATCCATCGATAAAATCAAAAGCATGGCATACTGAGGAATCGACACCAAGGTCATGGCATACATGAAGGGCATTCCCCCAGCCGGATTGAGCTTGATATCTAAAAAAGTATAGCTTTTTAGGTTGTTGTGGATTCCTAATTTATTGACAGGAATTTGATACTTGGAATATTCCACCAAGACTGCAACAAAGACAAAAATCAAGAGAGCCACCACACCCAAAATATAAGCGATCTCTGGAATATTATTAATATTTGAAAGAGTCTTCGTCACGTCTTCTGGAAGGTACATGACCATCCCTGCCATCATGATCACAACAGAACTTCCAAGACCCAGAGCAGCATTTAGATCTGAGAGCCAAACTAAAAAGAAAGCTCCAGCCACCATAATCATGGTATTAACTGCAATAACGAGTCCGGGGTTCAACCCTGTCTTTAAGGGCAGATACATGGCCACTGCCAAGGACTGGACGATGGCAAGCGCCAAGGTCACATACATCTTTCGCCGCTCCACAATTTCAGAGCTGGTTTTTTCGAGATTAAAGCGTTTTGAAACGGTAAACATCCGCCACAAAATCATGGAGGACATCCAAGGAGAGAGACCGATCGAAAAGATCGACATCCCGCGGAGATTCCCCCCCATCACAGCACTTGAGAGCTGTAAACCAGTTGTCGTCCCCTCATTGAGTTTCAAGGCCTTTGATATGTCAACAAAAGGCAGAGAAATTTTACTTCCAAAAACATAAATAAAGACGAAAAAAATCGTCCAACAAAATCGCTTTCCTACTTCAGATCGTTTTAACATTTTTTTAAACTTTCTCTTAGTCATTTTGGCTCCACCATCTTGGGATTAGCCTATATAGGTGCTTCTTAAGCATCTTATCTCAACTTATTTTACCATAATTTGCGACGTTTCTAAACTCATTTGTCACTAATATTTGATAATCTTTCAATTTTGCTATTTGGTACCGTATCCAATAAAAAATTCTCCAGATCTTTGTCTGAAGAATCTTGTTTAATTAGCTGTTATTCCCCCAAAGCCATGATGGTATCGACAAATAATTTCTTTGTAAAATAGCCATTGCGAATCAAATAAGACGTGTACTGAGCCTTTTGAACCATCTGACTATACTGTTCTTCCGTACAGGCTTGGACCAAACGATTGGCTTCTTCCAGGCTTGATGCCACAAAGCCGAGTCCCTTTTCCCGAATATAGTCCGCATTCGACAAATAGTCTGGCACGACTACCGGAAGACCGGCTGATAGATAGGTCGATAATTTGTAGGAAATATTTTCTTTGTAATAATCGCGCTCGTCCTCAGGATTCTCTGAATTTCCCCAGACAAGCCCAAAACCACCTTTGGAAAGCTCTAAAAGCAACTCCTGCTTAGTATGCCATCCTTCCATATAGATCTTAGAATAATCGACTCCTTCAACTGGCTCTGCATAGACATGAAGTGGCGTATCATATTTCCAGTCAATGATATGAGGGAAGCGTGAAGGTTTGCCTGAAAAGATCAGTTTTTTCTCAAATTGAGGCGTGTAAAGATCCAGATTGTGGGTCAAATCCCATAATTTTTGCACAACAAATTTCTTCACTGTGAGCCCTTCTGACACCAGATGATGGTACATTTGCTCTGATGGGACGATCACCAGATCGCTCTGATTGTACATGTCGATATAGTCGGGCATCAAATAATAATTACTCTCAAACATGAGCGGTGGGACATCATGGATAAACATGACTAGCTTGGTTTGGAGAAGTTTCAATTTATCAACTAAACGGCGATCCCACTCAATTCCGTTCCAAGAAGGAGATTGCACAAAGACAATATCTCCAAAAGCAACACCCGCCAGAATCCCATCCATTCGCGAGTTCAATTCGCCTGCTGGTTCATTGCTATGATCATAGAAATAGATTCCTAATTCATTAACCCCTAATTCACGTACGACATTCATAATATCGTTTTGGGCCATCAGAGCCACACTTTGCGAAGATTGCCCGAATAAATTTGTAAAATGGATTTTCATCTCTTTCCTCTAATTCTTCTTTCAATTTCAAATTTCGTAAAACCATAAGGAGAAAAGGGTTTCGATCCTCTTTTGCCTGCACCCTTCTCCATCAATTTCGCGGAAATTTCCACATTCATTATAACACATCCTTCTCTTCTTTTACATCTCCGACAACTAAAAGACCGTCTCTCGGCGGTGAGAGACGGCCTTTTTTAGATCACATGGACTAGCGACTATCTTTTTTACGGAAGCCTAGGAGAGCCAATCCTGATAATAGGACGGAAACTCCTGTAGTAAAAATACCAGACGAAGCCCTTCCTCCTGTCTCTGGTAGAGAAGGATCAACCTTGTCTTGGCTAGAAGCCAGGCTTGCTGGGGCAGTCTCTGTCTCAGAAATTGAGTGAGACAAGCTAGAAGAAACCATTAACGGTTCCGAAGCAGACCTTTTGCTTGAGAAGTCTCTTGCATAAGACACCTTGACAGATCTTGAAATAAGCTGTGATTCTGATTGGCTTGCAGAAACTGAGGCTTGGGCTTGCGCCTCAGACTGACTGGCAGAAACTGAAGCTTGAACCTGAGATTCGGATTGACTAGTAGAAACTGATTCCCGAACCTGCGATTCAGACTGACTTACTGAAGTCAAAGCTTGGATCAAGGACTCTGACTGGCTTGTGGAAACCGAAGCTTGAACCTGTGACTCAGACTGACTAGCTGAGATTGAAGCTTGAACCTGAGATTCCGATTGACTGGCTGAGACAGATGCTTGAATCAACGATTCTGACTGACTAGCAGAAAGCGATTCTTGAACTAGAGATTCTGATTGGCTAGCGGAGATTGATTCTTGAACCAACGATTCAGACTGACTAGCGGAAAGCGATTTTTGGGCTTGCGACTCAGACTGGCTTGCTGAAGTTGAAGCTTGGGCTTGCGATTCTGATTGGCTGGCAGAGATTGAAGCTTGAACCTGCGAATCCGATTGACTCGCAGAGATCGAAGTTTGAGCCAAGGACTCTGATTGACTCGCAGAGATCGAAGTTTGAGCCAAGGACTCTGATTGACTAGCTGAGATCGAAGCTTGAGCCAAGGACTCTGATTGACTCGCAGAAAGCGATTCTTGGGCTTGTGATTCAGATTGACTATCTGATACAGTGGCTTGAACCTGTGAGTCAGACTGGCTAGTAGAAACCGATTCTCGAACCTGCGATTCTGAATGGCTTGCAGAAACCGACTCCTGAACCAGCGAATCGGACTGGCTGGCAGAAACTGAAGCTTGAACCTGTGAATCAGATTGACTTGCTGATACAGATTCCTGAATTAATGAATCTGATTGACTGGCGGACACTGACTCTTGAATCAGCGAATCTGATTGACTCGCAGAAAGCGATTCTTGGGCTTGCGATTCAGACTGACTTGCAGAAAGCGACTCTTGAACCAACGATTCTGACTGGCTAGTAGAAACTGATTCTCGAACCTGCGATTCAGACTGGCTCGCTGATACAGATGCTTGGATCTGTGAGTCAGATTGACTAGCTGAAAACGACTCTTGAACCAACGATTCTGACTGGCTAGCTGAAAACGAAGCTTGAACCAACGATTCTGACTGGCTCGCTGAAACCGATTCTTGAACCAACGATTCTGATTGACTGACTGATACAGACTCTTGAAGCAGCGAATCAGACTGACTTGCCGAAATAGATTCCTGAATTAATGAATCTGACTGGCTAGCTGAAATAGATTCTTGAATTAATGAATCTGACTGGCTAGCTGATACAGATGCTTGGACCTGTGAATCTGATTGACTAGCCGAAACAGATGCCTGAACTAGCGAATCTGATTGACTCGCTGATACAGACGCTTGAACCTGTGAATCAGATTGGCTAGCTGAAACTGATTCTTGAACCTGTGAATCCGATTGACTGGACGATACAGATGCCTGAATCAAGGACTCTGACTGGCTGGCAGAAACTGACGCTTGAACCTGTGAATTAGATTGACTTGCTGATACAGATTCCTGAATTAATGAATCTGACTGGCTAGCTGATACAGATACTTGAACTTGTGAATCTGATTGGCTAGCCGAAACTGATTCCTGAATTAATGAATCTGACTGACTAGCCGAAATAGATTCCTGAATTAATGAATCTGACTGGCTAGTTGATACTGACGCTTGAACCTGTGAATCTGATTGACTGGCTGAAATCGATTCTTGAACCTGTGAATCTGACTGACTGGCTGATACAGATGTTTGAGCCAACGATTCTGATTGACTGACTGAAATCGATTCTTGAACCTGTGAATCTGATTGACTGACTGATACGGACTCTTGAAGCAGCGAATCTGACTGACTAGCCGAAATAGATTCTTGAATTAATGAATCTGACTGGCTTGCAGAAACCGAATCTTGAACCTGTGAATTAGATTGACTGGTCGAAATAGATTCCTGAATTAATGAATCTGACTGGCTCGCTGAAAGTGATTCTTGGGCTTGTGACTCGGATTGACTTGCTGAAAGCGATTCTTGAACCAAGGATTCGGATCGACTCGCAGATTCTGATAATTTAACCAAGGATGTCGATTGGCTCGCCGAAAGCGACTCTTGAACCAAGGATTCCGATTGACTGAGGAAAATTGATGTTTGAACCAAGAAATCAGACTGGCTCGCTGAAAGTGATTCTTGGACCAAGGACTTCGATTGACTCGCAGAAAGCATAGCTTGAACTAAAGAATCAGACTGGCTCGCGAAAATCGAAGCTTGAACCAAGGATTCTGACTGACTCGCGGATAGCGATGCTGGCGCCAAGGACTCTGACTGAGATCTTGAAATAGACTCAAAGGTTGGTGACTCACTCTCAGAGATGGAAGATGAAGTTGAAAAACTTTGAGACTGTGAGGCCGACTCAGATGCCGTCATCTTCCGATAATAATAGTTCACACTCGTCGCTGGATTAGCATAATAGTTATTCTTAATCGTATGCTTGAAACCAGAGAAGCCATCAGCTCCTTGAGGAGTCGCATCTTCCCCTACAACCATCGTCGTATTTTTTGAAAGGAAAGATGATTTCGGAATATCTGTGAATGGTTTTGGAACCGTGTACTCTATTCCCGTCTTTTCATCAGTATAAGTCACTGTCTCTTTGGTGGAGAACCAACCTGTTACATCCAGTTCAAAGTTGTGTTCATCCACACGTCTTGGAGTAACGTTTAGAAAATAATCCTTGTTTTTACTTTCAATTTTACGCGTTCCACCTAAGTCAGACAATTGGCCTGGAACGTCGTGTTTAAAAGTTTTTTCATACACAAGAGTATACTTATCAAATACTGGTTCATTTCCTGCATCCTGATAGGTCAATGCATTTATTTTAGAAGGATCCAAGACGTAATAGCGAAGAATGTAATCCCCATTTTGATTTATGGTGACAACTTCACTTTTTATAAAACGATCACGCGCACCGCCGTATAAATCAACTCGTTTTCCTCCAACCTTACTATTATCAAAGATCCCAGTGGTCGCATTTTGAGAGATACTCACTACCGGTACCTGAACGTAACCTGCAATATCACGTGCATTTGAAGCCGTATACTGTTGCCCCTCAATCCCAGATTGCCTGTACTCAGCAAGAACCTCTTCTTCACCAGTTGGTTTATACAGTCCATTTTGCCATCTGCCCTTTGGATCCACCAAACGATACAAGGTAGACTGCTGAGACCACATGGTTGGTACTTTGACCTGGAAGGTCTCATTCAACATTTGACCTTGATGCGAAGGGTCCATGACATTATAGACATCTCGGAGCATGACACTTCTGACTGGAAGCATAATACTAGGAAAAGATTGTAGGCTCACATAAGGAGGTTTACTTTCGTCTCCAAAAGAATAGATAAAGTTGTTTCCTGCTGGAGAATCGGCAATCAAGACTTCTTTAGGAAGTCGCATAGGGCTGTCCAATCTCACATTGGGTTGGAATGTTTGAGAAAAGACTTCTGATCCATCTGATTTCTTCACGATTCGGAAATAAACATCCTTAGGTTCACGAACATCTGGATTGGTTTCGCTGCGATCAACAGATAGTGTCGCATAGTAGCCCAAGGATTGCTCACTTCGGTCAACAAATTCCCAAATTGCAAAAGTATAACGGTTCAAATCGTGATCTTTTGAATACTTTGCAAGCTCTTCTGGAGTCATCAAAGCATTTTTATCCAAGTTCGGGTCTTTAGCAACATCCAAAGTTGGTAGCGGCGCATCTACCACATTGGCACCATGACGATCATCCATATCTGGTGAGATGGATAGATTTTCATCATTACTTCTAGCCTCTTCTTCAATTGGAGCCAATTGAGCTGAGATAGCTGGTTTCCCATTTACATTGGAATTTCCTACAAAGCCTGCAGCCGTTAAAGTGGTCATCATCTCATCAACCGCTTTGCCCAAGCGATCGCGTTGCTCGGCATAAGCTTGAGCACTCGCATTTGTATGGACCAAACGATAGCTAGTAGTTACCTCCGATTGGAGCTTGTTGATGACTGCTTCCAAAGCTGCCTTGCGCTCAGACACTGGTAGCTGAGTAGCATATTTCCCTGCGATTTGTTGAAGCAGATCCGCTTCAGAAGCGTTTTGTTCCAATAGGGGAGCTTCATCTGTCACTACTGATTCATCTACCTCTGATTCTGAAGCTAGGATTTGTGTGGATTCACTAGGAGCGCTTGCCAAACTGGTAGATTCTTGCCCACTGATGGAAATGGAAGTCGATTCACTCATAGAGAGCGAATGGCTAGCCGTTTCAGAAAGGCTTGTAGAGGTTGATAGAGAAGCAGATGCAGAATCTAGCGAGGATGTCTTAGAAAGAATCACGCTATCTGCTTCTACCAATGTCTCTTGTTTGGTTTCAGAAACAGTCGGTGCGAGAGATGCCACTTCTTCTGCTTGAGCCGTCGTAGCAACAACAGCTCCTCCAAATACAGTCCCTACAGCAACCAAGCCTTTTAATAACTGTTGGCTATCCTTGTGAAGCCGACCTCCGTCTTCTGGAACTTCAGCAATGATCATTTCCTCTACTTGCCCCCGAACCACACGAAAGAGTCCCAGAGCAGCAGTTGATGCCCGAAGCCAATTTTTACCTGATTTGATTAATTTAAAGCGAACGACACGATCCGTTTCACGAAAGTTTCCCTTTGCACGCTTAAATTGCATGATATATCCCTCGTACTCATATAATCTAGTTACTATTATTATACAAAAATGCTATGTAGATTCAAGTAATTTGTCACCAAAAGCAAGTATATTTCTGCATCTGCTTTCACATTTTCTAAAATGTTTTATCATTCTTTCATTTTTTGCAAGGCATTCAAAAAGAGAGTGGGACAGAAATCGGTCATTCGTTAGAATTCGATTTCGTCGTCCCACCTCCGCACAGTTGAGTAGGGCTGTAAAAGCTGATGAAATCAGTGTAGTAGAGCCCACTCAACCACTGCGTCTTGCTCGACAATCCAAAAATAATTAAGAAGCTAGGACTTTTGTCCCAGCCTCTTTGCTAGTTAATTGAAGTTACTTGCCCACTAGATCACTCATCTTTTTGTTTTCGTATACCTAGAATGGATAGCCCGGTGAGAAAGGCAACTGCTCCTGTTACAAAGTGAGTCGTCTCTGCTGTCCCCGTTTTTGGAAATAGGGCTGCTGAGTGACGATGGTGCAACTCTTCACCCACTGGAATTATTGATGAAGATAGGCTCCATGAAACACTGGCATCCGAGATACGAGACACTGATTCACTAGAAGAGACAACATCGCTCAATGATTCGATCACTAATTGTGATTGGCTAAGTGACTGATTGTCATTAACTGTATCAGAGGTTGAGGTCGATTCAAATAAGGACATTGACGCTGAATGTGAAGCGAATTCAGAGGTCACAATGGACTCTGAGGTACTCACTGAGGCTGAGGCATTGACTGAGGCAGAGGCCCGGGCAGAATCAAACATTGACTCTGAGACAGACAAAGACTCCGAGACTCTTTCAGAAAACGATGCACTTCTAGATTCAGATGTTGAAACGAATTCTAAAGTTGAGATTGAGACCGAATGTGAGACTGAATGAGCCTCCTGAACCGACGTACTCTGAGACTCTGAATCTGAAACACTGGCTGATTCTGAGTAAGAGAGCGATACAGACGATGACAATGATACTGTGGTAGAACTTGAAATTGACTCTGAGGTACTTACTAATACAGATGTGCTAACCGATTCAGATGTACGTGCTGATTCAGATAAGGATTCTGAGACTGACGCACTAACCGAAGCAGATTCACTTACTGATTCAGATAATGAGATCGATTTGGAGTGCGAGATCGAGTCCGAAACAGAATCACTGGCTGATCCTGAATAAGAATTCGATTCAGACGATGACAATGATACTGAGACAGAACTTGAAATTGACTCTGAGGTACTTACTGATTCAGATGCGCTAACCGATTCAGATGTACGTGCTGATTCAGATAAGGATTCTGAGACTGACGCTGAAAGGGATTCACTTCTAGATTCCAATACTGAGACCGATTCGGAGTGCGAGATCGAGCCCGAAACAGAAACACTGGCTGATCCTGAATAAGAATTCGATTCAGACGTTGACACTGATCCAGATGTTGAAACTGATTCAGACATTGAGACTGATTCGGATGTAGACTCTGATTCAGAAGCCGATGCCGATGCTGAGGTTGATACCGATTCGGACGTGGAGTCTGATTCAGACGTTGAGACTGATGTAGAAATAGATACCGACTCGGATGTCGACACGGATTCTGAGGTCGAAACTGATTCAGACGT
>ERZ772928.716-NODE-716-length-14579-cov-5.393900_pt1 | contig 14579 bp, 10 predicted proteins | sample MGYA00511686_ERZ772928 | MGnify/ENA primary metagenome ERZ772928 (study PRJEB29015, sample SAMEA2738063) | human oral metagenome | biome: human oral; feature: human-associated habitat; material: saliva | place: China | collected 2219 ... | reverse complement strand
ACATGATGTAGGTCAAGTCGGCGGTCTCGTTGTCATGGATGACGAAGTCGTAGTGGACTCCGCAGCCGGCCAGGATCAGGGTGAGGGCGGCCAGTGCCGCCCAGGCCACTGGCCGCGGGACGTTGCGAGAGGCATCATTCATGCTTTGAGTCTAAAGCGGCGCAGCTCCTTGCAGGGGAGTACCCGCCTTCAGTGGCTAGTCCTTGCGCGTGCACCGCCGGCGTGACATGTGCCTTGTGGGGCGCCGCCGCAGAACGACCGCCGCCAGGGCTCCACCGACTGCCACGAGGCCGGCGGACAGCCAGATCCCCGACCTGCTCCACCAGGACACGCCCCTGGAGTTCTGCGCGTAACCCGAGGCGCTGACGCCCTTGGCCACGGTGTCGGGGTCGTCCCACGTGACCGTGGTGCCTGAGACCTTGCCTCCGCCGGACTGCGTCACCGCGCCAGGAAAGGTGACTGAGACCTTGGTGTCGACGACGCCCCTGAAGGAGGTGCTGCTCGGCTGGGGCTCGCCCTGGCCTCCCGACGGCGCAGCTGCGGCCTCCGGTGTGGCCCCGGCTGCGCCGTCGGCCCCGCCGGTCTCCTGTGAGGGGTCGGATGAGAAGGGCTGGATCGTCACCTTGTAGAGGTCGCCGTCGCGCACGACGATCGTGTTCGGCTCGGCGGACGAGGCCTGGGGGACCTTGACCCCGCTGATGCTCACCTGGCAGCCGGGGCCGTCGTCGCCGGTGAGAGGATCGGCCTTGATCGTGGTGCCCGCGGGCACGCCCAGGGTGGTGGGGTCGGAGTAGGCGGAGCAGTCGGGGGTCTTGCCCTGGGGGAAGACGGCGCCGGTCGTGTCCCGCATCTCCAGGGCGACGTCGTAGGAGCCCTGGGAGCTGATGGTCATGTCCATGTGAGCGGTGCAGGCGCTCAGTGCCAGACAGCAGGCGGCCACGATGGTTGACCGAGCGGCGGCACCAGACAGCAGACGGGCCCGGGGGCGCACGAAGGAACGCGTGGGGCTGGACGCGGGAGACGGCGCGACGGACATGCGGGCACGCTACACGCTCGCACTGGACCTTCACTGAGGGCGGAACGATGCCGTTTCAAAGGCGGTAAAAGCCGCCATCCTCCCAAATGTGGCCTATCGCATGCCGGTCTGGGCGGGGAGAGACGTCCAGTTGGGACCTTCGGCGATGTGACCTGGGGCGCCCGGTGGGGGAGGATTGCTCTCGACCGAGCGAGTCGGCAACGGCGCGCTCACCGGATCAACATACCCAAGGAAGGGACTCGCATGACTGTGTCTGAGAAGGACGTCCGCGCCGCCGCGCCGGCTAACGCCCCTGAGGATGTCATCGAATTCGTCACGCGTATCGCCGAGCTGGCCAAGCCCGAGAACGTCTACTTCGCGGACGGTTCACAGGAGGAGTGGGACCGCCTCACCACCGAGATGGTGGAGTCCGGCGTGTTCACGCGCCTCAACCCCGACAAGCGCCCCAACTCCTTCCTCGCGCGCTCCCTGCCCAGCGACGTCGCCCGTGTGGAGTCCAGGACCTTCATCTGCTCCGAGAAGGAGGAGGACGCCGGCCCGACCAACAACTGGTACGACCCGGCCGAGATGAAGAAGATCCTCCACGAGAAGTTCGACGGCGCCATGCGCGGCCGGACCCTCTACGTGATCCCCTTCTCCATGGGCCCCCTGGGCGGCCCCATCTCCCAGCTCGGCATCGAGCTGACCGACTCCCCCTACGTGGTGGTCAACATGCGGATCATGACCCGCATGGGTGCGGCCGCCATGGACCTCATCGCTGAGGGACGTCCCTGGGTCCCGGCCGTCCACTCCGTCGGCGCCCCGCTGGCCGAGCACGAGAAGGACACCACCTGGCCCTGCAACGACGAGAAGTACATCACCCACTTCCCGGAGACCAACGAGATCTGGTCCTTCGGCTCCGGCTACGGCGGCAACGCCCTGCTGGGCAAGAAGTGCTACGCGCTGCGCATCGCCTCGACCATGGCCCGCCGCGACGGCTGGATGGCCGAGCACATGCTCATCCTGCGCCTGACCGACGAGAAGAGCGGCAAGCAGTACCACGTCACCGCCGCCTTCCCGAGCGCCTGCGGCAAGACCAACCTCGCCATGCTCCAGCCCACGATCCCCGGCTACAAGGTCGAGACCGTCGGCGACGACATCGCGTGGATGCGCCCCGGCCCGGATGGCCGCCTGCGCGCCATCAACCCCGAGGCCGGCTTCTTCGGCGTCGCCCCCGGCACCTCCTACGACACCAACCCCATGGCCATGGACACCATGAAGGCCAACACCATCTTCACCAACGTCGCCCTGACCGACGACGGTGACGTGTGGTGGGAGGGCATCGACGCCCCGATGCCGGAGCACCTCATCGACTGGCAGGGCAACGACTTCACCCCGGCCGACGCCGCCGAGGGCAAGAAGGCCGCTCACCCCAACAGCCGCTTCACCACCCCGGCCTCGCAGTGCCCGATCATCTGCCCCGACTGGGAGGCCCCCGAGGGCGTGGCCATCGACGCCATCCTCTTCGGCGGTCGCCGCGCCACCAACGTGCCGCTGGTCGCCGAGCAGTACGAGAACGCCCACGGCGTGTTCATCGGCTCCGCCGTGGCCTCTGAGGTCACCGCCGCCGCCCTGGACGCCAAGGTCGGCTCCCTGCGCCACGACCCCATGGCCATGCTGCCCTTCTGCGGCTACCACATGGCCGACTACTGGTCGCACTGGCTGGAGATGCAGGAGAAGCTGGGCGACAAGTTCCCCAAGGTCTACCAGGTCAACTGGTTCCGCAAGGACGAGAACGGCAAGTTCATCTGGCCCGGCTACGGCGACAACTCCCGCGTGCTCGACTGGATCGTGCGCCGCGCCTCCGGTGAGGTTGAGGCCGTCGACGGCGTCACCGGCCGCTACCCCAAGTTCGAGGACTTCAACCTCGAGGGCCTCGACCTGGGCGAGGAGGAGTGGGCCAAGATGTACGACATCGACCCCGAGGCCTGGGCCGCCGAGATGGACGACACCGAGGAGTACTACAAGCAGTTCGGTGACAAGCTGCCCGAGGCCATCAAGGAGCAGCTCGCCAAGTTCCGTGCGCGCATCGATGAGGCCAAGAAGGCCTGATCTCAGCTGAGGTCCTTCCCCGGGAAGGACTCTGACGGGGGCTCCGACCGGTTCGCCGGTCGGAGCCCCCGTTCGTTCATGCGGGGCGACGTCGGAGACGGGATGGTGAACGGTGCCCATCGGAGAACACGAATGGGCACCGTGCTCGCCACTACAGTGACGAAGGGCCGATGGCGAGGGCTTAGGTCGCTTTCCCATCGTGCCGGCGACGTGCAGCAGCGTGGAAGGTGCCGAGCATGGAATGGCAGGACAACGGCCTCAGCGACGGTCGTGGGGACCTGTTCGACGAGACGCTGGGCCAGTCGATGCGGTGGTGGGCGACGGAGACGAGCGATGGGCGCCTGCTCCTGCGACGCTCGGTGGTGATCCGCTGCTGCGCACTGGTGGCGCTCGTGGTGGGGGTGCCCGGCATGATCTACAACGCTCTGCCGCTGATGAGCCCCTACATCACCGAGTATGAAGTCAAGGACACCATGGCCGTGGTGATCATGTTCGGCATTCCAGTGGTCTGGGCGATCAATGTCCTGCGACGTCAGACGGTGCTGAGTGAGGACGGCATCGCTATGCGACGCCTGCTGTTCACCGAACGGCGCCCCTGGGAGTCGGTGGCATCGAGGCTCACGCTGTCGACGCTCGATCTGACTGAGGGGCCGTCGTCGCCCAGCGGATTCATTGAGCGGACTCGGATCGCGATCGAGAATGGTGACGGTGATGACGTCATCAGGCTTCCCGGATGCGTCATCGGGATGACCTGGGGGAGCTCGGAGGACCGCGCCTCTGCGGCTGTGGGGGACTTGCAGTACTACATCTATGCGAGGGGGTGGGGTGTCTCGGAGGAGGCCGCTGTCAGCGAGGACCCTCATCTTGCGGCGGCCAGGGTCCGGCACGGGGCGGAGAAGACGCTGCAGCGCAGCCGTCTGGTGTTCTGCACCCCGCTCTGGCGCAGGATCAAGGAGCACCTGTGCAACGGCGGGCTCTTCCTCATCGCCATGGGGGCGCTGTTCCTGGTGATGGGTGGTCAACAGCTGTTCTTCGAGACCAAGCCGCTCAGCGGTTCGGATATCGCCTTCGCGGTGTTCTGCCTTCTGCTCGGACCGGTGACCATGGCGTATCCGCTCTACAAGATCTACGAATGCTTCCCGCGAGTGATCGTGGATGAACAGGGGATTCGCGTGGGAAGACGCTCGTGCGTCTGGCCGGAGTCCCGCTCCGGGCTGTTCGTTGCTGGGGATCGGATCTTCGTCGTCTACGGCAAGGGGAGGCACCTGGCCCTGGATGGCGCCGGTGTCACGTGGGGGAGCTTTCGGCGCCGGCAGGAGCAGCTGGTCGCCAGGTGTGAGGCGATCTGGCTCTGGGGGGTCGCCCATGGCGCGACCCGGGAGACCGGCCGTTATGTTCCCCTCGCGGATGCAGGCATGCAGGAGGAGCGGGAGATTCTCGAACGCGGGATCGGATTAGCGGTTCCTCATCGAGGTCAGCCCGCTTGATTCTGTGCGGCCAGGGCCCGGTGGCGCCAGATCAGCAGGATGGTGGCAAAGATCCAGCAGATCGCTCCGGCGGCCAGGCCGGCGACGAGGGGCACCGCGAACTTGCTGAACGTGAGGGTGGGGCCCACGAGGATCGCGTCGGTGTCATCCAGGCCCTCACATGAGACCCGGTAGTCTCCCGACTTGTCGGCCTTGAACGTGAGAACCGAGCTGAAATCGCCGTCGTTGTTGGAGATGTTCATCCCGCCGCCGGGGGAGGTGCGGACCTCCTTGCCGTCAGGGTCCACAACGGTGCAGTTGTTGGCGGAGGCGGTTCTCGATACGTATAGAGCACGTTCGTCGTTGCTGCTCAGGCTGACCTGCTGCCCGTTGGTGACGACGTCACCGCTGGTGGCAATGCTGGCGACGGCGATGACCGACCCGATGCCCCAGATGGCCAGTCCCATCAATGGGCCGATGACGAACAGGATGATCGCCACGACCAGTTTTCCGACGTGCGTCTGGCGGGGGCGCTGCTGCCCATAGGGAGGCACGGCCTGATACTGGGGCTGGTATGGCGGCTGGTACGGGGGCTGATTCTGGGGAGCTGACATCGGTCCGTCTTCTGGGTGTGCTTCAACTGCCGTTGTAGCGTAGCAAGTCAGGTATTCGGTGACCCGGCCTGTTTCAGGGCCTCAGCCGGCGGTTTCTTCGGTGAAGGAGACTCCGCGCTCTTCGGCGGCGCGGAGTAATCGTTTGTCGCGTGTCCACAGGCGGGCTCCAGGGACCAGCATGACGGAGCCGAGCAGGTGCGCATCGACTGGGCTGAGTCCCCGGCCCCACAGCGCATGGGCTGCGACCAGGGTCAGTAGCTCGTCATGTGAGAGGACCGGGAACTGGCGAAGGTGCGCTAAGTGCTTGAGGACGTCATTCCTGGCCCTGAGTGATCCCATCGCCAGCTCCTCCGCCACGAGTGGATGGGATCCGATCTCGTCCTCGTGCAGCAGGCTGACGAGTACTGGGTCCGAGTGGTGGAAGTGATCGATCCATACCGAGGTGTCGACAAGGATCACTGGCTGGCCGTCCGACGTCGTGGAGCGGCGCTCGCCGTCCGATCAGAGCCGCCGAGAGCCGCAAGGCGACGTGCGCTCTCCACTCTGACCAGGGTCTCCAGGCCGGCCCGCAGCAGCTCGGTGCGCTCAGTGATGCCCGTGAGTTCCTGAGCGTTGGCAATGAGGTCATCACTGAGTGTCACGGTGGTTCGCACGATACCTCCCTGCATCAGAATCATCATCAGATGATGTAGATTCTAGTGCGGTTCGGAAGGAGTGACCAGCCTTCGGCGTCGCGACCAGGACGACCGGACCCGCACGGTGCGCGCTTCCTGCTCACCACCTTCTGATCCTCACGCACTAGTCGGGCGGGGCCACTGGTGGTCCCGCCCGACTGAGTCCGGAGAGCGAGGGCGCTGGAGATGCTGTGAAAGAGCAGAAGGAAGCACCCTCATGGCCGGACCGGCCCACAGGTTACTCCGCCTGCCGGCCCTCGGCGTCCCCATCCACGTCAGGATTCCTCTCCGCCGCGACCTCCGCGGGGCCCAGCAGCGCCAGGATCCGCTCGGTCTGCCACGGCAGGATCCCGCCCTCACCGAAGACCAGCTGGGCCTCATCCGGGTCCTCGACGACGTCGTCGGCCAGGAGCCCCAGAAGGTGCGCCAGCGGCATGCGCCGCCCCTCCAGCAGGTCGAGCAGGTGCGCCAGGACCCGGTTACTGCTGCGATCCAGGTTCGCCACCTGGTGCTCGCCCACCCCCACGGGCAGGTCCCACCAGATGAGGCGGCGCTCAGCGAGGTCGATGACGAAGGGCGTCGCGTTGAACGTGGGCGAGACCAGGTCGAGGCGCTGCATGACGGTGGAGGCCTCGAAGACCTCCCCGCTCTGCGGGTCCGCGCCGCGGGCCATCGCCCCCGCCCAGCACTCGGGCACCTCACTGAGCCGGTGGTGGGAGAAGGAGTGGACCGTCATGACGACGTAGCGCCACCCCTGCCGCAGCGCCTCGGCCAGGGTGACGTCGATGAACTCGGCCGCCCCGTCGGGTGCGGAGGTGAGGTCGCCGGAGTGCACGGCCGCCGTCGAGCGCAGGTTGTAGTAGGCGATCTGCTCGGTGCGCGTGAAGTCCTCGGAGACGAAGAAGGCCGACAGGTCCAGATCCACCCGGGTATCTCTGTCCGCCGTGGCAGCAGGCCCGGCAGGCCCCGGGGCCTCGGGTGGGGCCTCCGGCAGGTCGCGCCAGTGCAGGAAGAAGCGGATCGTCTCGCCCTCGGGCAGCGGCAGCCGCGTGCCGCGCCCCGCCGTGCGCATACCCGGTGAGGCCGAGCGCAGTCCCACCGGAGCCGTGTAGCCCTCGTACAGCCCCTGGTCGACGGCGATCCGCCCCAGGCGCCTCCGCTGCCGTAGGGCCTCCTCGACGGCGCGAACCACCGCCGCGTCGGCGGGGCCGGGGCGACGGGTGGAGGGGATGAGCGTCGTCTTGGTGCCCGTGGCCGCCTTGATGGCGACGACCCGCCACGGCAGGGCATCTGGCCCGGGGGAGGAGAAGTACTCCCACAGGCGCACCAGGACGGGCAGGGAGACCTCGGGCGCGACTCGGGCGAACTCGGCGACCACGCGCTCGCGGGCGGCGTCATCGGCGCACAACCGCAGCAGGTGGTTGAGTCGGCGGGCGAAAACCCCGGGACGGGTGGTCAGCAGGCGGAGGGCTCCCTCGACGTCGCGGCGCACCAGGGCCTCCTCCAGGCGGGAGGTGAAACCTGCTTCGGCGTCCCCGGAGGCGACCTGGTGCAGGAGCGCGGCGGCGCGCGGGAAGCGACGCGAGTAGTCGCCGGGCCGCAGGTGGCGGGCCAGTCGCTTCCACCGCTCGCAGCGCCGAGCCATCTCCTCGGCGGAGTCCCGGCTGTCCTGGACCTGCCCGACGGCGTCGAGCAGTCCCAGCAGCCGGCGCCGCTGGGCGCGGGAGAAGGAGGGGAACCGGCACGGCTCGGCCAGGGAGACGTCGCCGCCCGCCATGGCGACCGCCAGGCGCAGCACGTCGGTGACGGTGCGGTAGGAGGCGGAGAAGTCCAGGCCGGGGAAGGCGACGGTGAGGACGGCGAGGTTCTCCTTGACGGCGACGTGCGGTGCCCGACTGGGACCGTGATCGCGCAGAGCCGTCAGGTCCGCGCGGTCCTGGGCGCTGAAGGGGGTCGCCTGGGCGGCGAGGTCGGCCACGATCCGCTCCAGGTCCTGCGCCGTGGCCAGGCCCAGCTCGGTGAGGGCGCCGTCGTCTCCCGGCAGGGGCTCGCGGGGGCTGGGCCGGTAGTCCGGCAGGATTCGGACCCCGACGACGTCGCCCAGGTAGTGCAGGGCGGCATTGACCAGCAGCGTGGCCTCGGAGGCGTCGCGGACCTGGACGGGGAAGTCGGGGTAGAAGGGCCGGTACTCGGCGGACGGGGAACCAGAACTGAGGCAGGCGGCAGCATTGACCAGCGCCCAAGCCTGCTCGGGAGAGGTGAGGGCCTCCCGGGCCGGTTCGGAGAGCCGGTAGCCCAGGGCGCGCAGCGTGGTCAGGGCCGTATCGACACCCGCGTCGGCGCCCCGCTGCGGCGTGGGCTGCGCCTCCTGCGGTGAGGCGAAGCACGACGGCGCCGGCCCACCGGTGGCCGACGGGATATAGACGGCCCCGAGCCGGCGGATCGTCACCGCGTTGAGCTCCGCGGTCGCCCCAGCACCGGAGACAGGGGCGACCGCTGTGCCGGCTCCTGTGTCGGTCGCCGTCGTCGCAGAGGACTGATTGACTGCCACGGGACCTCCTGACACCTCGCCGTCCAGGGACTCCGCGCCCCGGAACCGGCTTGAGCCTAGCGGAGGCGAGGGAGCCGGGAGCGGCTGGCTGCCTCAGAAACGTCCGTAGGAGTTCTCCAGGAGCGTCTTGAGGGAGTCGATCTCCACCTCCACCGAGCTGAAGCCGCTCGACACCATGACGCCCTGGTCCCCGACCTGGAACAGACGCATGAAGTATCCGTTGCTGGTGGTGCGCAACCCGTAGGGGAAGCCGTAGCGCTGCTCCAGTGCCTGGGCGATCCGCCAGGCGTAGTCGGCGACGTGGCGCTGGTCGAAGCTCAGCCGATCCTCCGCTTCCCGTTCGGAGTGAGTGACCACCTCGATGCACCAGGTGCCGGAGAATCGCGACCGCTCCGCGACCCAGCCGTCTCCGCGCAGGATGGGCTCGTCCCACCGGGTATCGGGGCGTCCGCCGAGTCCTCTGAGCACGCTCTCGACGGCTGCTCCGCTGAGGACCTGCTCGACGACGGAGAGGATCTGGGGGATGAACAGTCCGATCCGCATCGGGATGACCCGCCAGTTCACCGGAGGCCGGTCGGGACCGGTGGGAGCGGGTGTGGAGGCGGCCAGCCTGCGAAGCTCGTCCATCGTCATTGCGGGTCCGGGCGAGTCCATTCCCCGGTCCTCCAGAAGGAACTCGATATCGTCCTTTTCCCCCTCATTCTCGTTCCCGCTGGGGCTGGCGGCGAAGACGCCGTAGTCGCCGAAGCCCTCGGAGCCGGCGAAGCGAATGTCGATGAGAGGGCGCCCTCCGGCCAGGCCGGCGACGACGTCGCGCATACTGATCTGGCCCCCCTCGCTCCTGAGGAGGTCGCGCGGGATGAGGACCTGGTCCCCGGTGGTCTCGGCGGTGACCATGAGGCCGTCGACCGTGCCGGTGAAGGAGACCAGGCCCAGTCCGGAGTCCCCCATGTCCCACCGGAAGGTGAAAGGGCGGCGCCACTGCGGAGGCATGAGGGCCATGTCGTTGGGCAGGGCGCCGAGGGTCTTCGCCGTGGTCTCCTCGAACAGGTCCCAGTTGACGACGTAGGCCTCGCCGGGTCCCCACCAGTCGGTCACCTCGCTGCCGAGGTCCACCCTCCACAGGTAGGGGTACAGCTCGGCATCGCCGTACTTGTAGATCAGGCGCTCCTGGGTGTCGATGGGGAACCCGCGGTTGTAGGAGTCCACGGTCACGGAGTACTCCTCGCCCCACGGGTGGTAGCGCGGCTCGACCTCGATGACTCGTTGCCCGAGCCGCCAGCGGAAGAAGACATTGGGGCCGTACATGGACAAGGAGTCCTCACCCAGGAACTCCGCCGTCTCGAGCAGGAACCGGTGGACGTCCGCCTCGGTCAGGGTGGTGCCCATGAGCGCGGCCACGCGGTTGAACATCTCCACCTCGGGGTTCACGTCGCTGTTCACCAGGTTCTCCGTCCGCCTCGCCTCCAGTCGTCGTCCCCAGAGTAATTCGCCGTTGTGCGGATTTCGCTTACTCGGCCTGCTCACTGGGGGCGGTCGCCCGGGACCGGTGAACCGCGGCTCTCCCATCAATCAGGGATATGTGCCGGCCCCAGGGCGCGCGGTGCCCGCGATTCCGGGCCTCATGCGGCCTTCATCATCTAGGCTGTCGCCGTGAAGATCCTGCTCCTCGGCTCCGGCGCGCGCGAGCACGCCCTGGCCCGTGCCCTCGCCCGTGATCCGCAGACCTCCGAGCTCATCGTCGCTCCGGGAAACCCCGGTACCTCAGCCATCGCCACGAACCTCAACATCGACCCCAGCGTCCCCGAGGAGGTCGTGGCCCTGGCCACGCAGATGAAGGCGGACCTCGTCGTCGTCGGCCCCGAGGCGCCCCTGGTCGCCGGTGTCGCCGACGCCGTGCGCGACGCCGGGATCCCCTGCTTCGGCCCCGGCGCCGAGGCCGCCCGCCTGGAGGGCTCGAAGGCCTTCGCCAAGGAGATCATGACCGCCGCGGGCGTCCCCACCGCCGAGGCCGCCGTGTGCACCACTGAGGCCGAGCTGGCCGCCGCCCTGGACCGGTTCGGGGCGCCCTACGTCGTCAAGGAGGACGGCCTGGCCGCAGGCAAGGGCGTCGTCGTCACCGACGAGCTCCCCGTCGCCCTGGCCCACGGCCGCGCCTGCCTGACCCGCGGCAGCGGTCGCGTCGTCGTCGAGGACTACCTCGACGGCCCCGAGGCCTCCGTGTTCTGCGTGTGCGACGGCGCCACCGTCCGCCCCCTGGCCCCCGCCCAGGACTTCAAGCGGCTCCTCAACGACGACGCCGGCCCCAACACCGGCGGCATGGGCGCCTACTCGCCCCTGTCCTGGGCCCCGGCGGACCTCACCGAGCAGGTGGTGCGCGAGGTCGCCCAACCCGTCGTCGACGAGATGGCCCGCCGCGGCACCAGCTTCATCGGCCTGCTCTACTGCGGCCTGGCCCTGACCAGCCGCGGCCTGCGCGTCGTCGAGTTCAACGTGCGCTTCGGCGACCCCGAGACCCAGGCCGTCCTGGCCCGCCTGACCTCCTCCCTGCCCGAGCTGCTCCACGCCGCCGCCACCGGTCGCCTCGCCGAGGCCCCCGAGCCCACCTGGTCCGAGCAGTGCGCCGTCGACGTCGTCATCGCCGCCCCCGGCTACCCCGGAACTGTCACCACTGGAGGCACCATCACCGGGATCGAGGCCGCCGAGGAGCTCGACGACGTCCACGTGCTGCACGCCGGCACCGGCACCACCGAGCGCGGGGAGCTGATCGCCGTCGGCGGGCGGGTCCTGTCCGTCGTCGCTCTGGGAGCAACTCTCGAGGCGGCGCGGGAACGCGCCTACGAGGCCGTCGAGCGCATCAACCTTGAGGGCGCCCAGTACCGCACCGATATCGCCCAGGCGGCCAGTGAAGGCAGTGTCGGCAGCGTCGGCAGTGTCGGTGGCGCTGCCAGTGCCGACGGGGCCGAGTAGAGCTCCTCGCCGTCGCAACCACGGCGCGCGGCTCGCCCTGCGCTGAACCGAGGAAGACCGCGCCAACAGACCCGGCCGCTGGAGGCGGTGCGCGTGACGCACGCACTTCTTCCGAGACCAAACGCACACTGCACCGCTCTTTCCTGAGGGAGGCCCGTGCCCCCTCGCCGGATGGGAGGGGCGGGTTCCGGCGCCGGTGTTGACCCACGTCAGCCCCTTGTCCGGCCGACCGGAGCGGGTGAAAGGTGGGGGCCGTTCCCATCCCATCGGTGGGATTTACTCCGGTAGCTCCCCGACTCCCACCGACGACCCGACCCGGACAAATGCGTGCAATGGCGCGGTATTTGGATGATCCTCCAAGGGTGAACCCTGCGGGCGCCGCCGCGGCCCGGGACCGGACACAGGGTGCCCGCCGATGGCAGGATGGGGGCATGACTCAGTCCGCGAGTTCCGCCTCAGTCGGTCCCAGTGCCTCAGCAGCCGGCTCCCTGCCCCCCATCGTCCCCGGGTGGGAGCACCGCTCCAGCGGCAAGGTCCGGGACGTCTACGCCCCCACCTCCGACGGCCCGTGGGGTGGGCAGGACGTGCTCCTCGTGGTCGCCTCGGACCGCATCAGCGCCTACGACCACATCCTGGCCACCCCGATCCCGGACAAGGGCAAGGTCCTCACCGCCCTGAGCGCCTGGTGGTTCGAGCAGCTCGCCGACGTCGTCCCGAACCACCTCGTCTCCCTCGACGTTCCCGCCCAGGTCGCCGGGCGCGCCATGATCTGCCGGCGGCTGGAGATGTACCCGGTGGAGTGCGTGGCCCGCGGTTACCTCACCGGTTCCGGCCTGGCCGAGTACCGGGAGAGCCGGTCCGTGTGCGGCGTGCCCCTGCCCGAGGGCCTGACCGAGGCCTCCCGCCTGCCCGAGCCGATCTTCACCCCCGCCGCCAAGGCCGAGCTCGGCGAGCACGACGAGAACGTCACCTTCGAGCGCGTCGTCCAGATGGTGGGGGAGGGGCCCGCCACCGCCCTGCGCGAGACCACCCTGGCCCTCTACTCCCGGGCCGCCGAGATCGCCCGGGACCGCGGCATCATCCTGGCCGACACCAAGTTCGAGCTCGGCACGGACGCCGATGGCACCCTGGTCCTGGGCGATGAGGTCCTCACCCCCGACTCCTCCCGCTTCTGGCCCGCCGACGCCTGGGAGCCCGGCCGGGTCACCCCCTCCTTCGACAAGCAGTACGTGCGCGACTGGCTCACCTCCCCGGCCTCCGGCTGGGACCGGGACGGAGGTCAGGAGCCCCCGCCCCTGCCCGACGACGTCGTCGAACGGACCCGGGCCCGCTACCTCGAGGCCCACGAGCGGCTGACCGGTCACCCCCTGGAGCTGTCATGACCACGACCTCATCCACGTCGGACGTTCCTGATACCGGGAGCGCCGCACGCGCCTTCAAACCGGGACCGGGCTTCTACATCCTCATTGGCCTCATCGTCCTGACTGTCGTGCTGGCGCTGTCGGCCGCCATCACCTCCGCCCTCGGGGCGGCCGGGACATCCCGTGTCCTGGGCGGCATCGCCCTCGTCCTCGTGGGGCTGGGCATGCTCGCCTCCCTGAGGCTCTCCGCCCGCTCCCTGGTGGTCAACGCCCCCCGCCTGCGCCTGGAGCGCAACCGGGTTCGCGCAGCCCAGGCCCGGCAGCGTGCCGAAGCCGCCCAGAATGCCAAGAGCGCCAAGGGCAAGGCGGACAAGGGCCCCCAGTCTTCACAACGGGGCCCGGGGCCTGAGGGCGCCGGCGCTGCTCAGCCCGGAACCGACCTGACCACGCTCACCGTGCCGGGGACCAAGGTGCTGGTCCCCGAGTCGACTGGCCGGCGCGAGCTAACCACCCTTGACGTGGTCTCCGGGCCGGTGACCACCGCGCTTGCCGCGACTGCCTTCGGGCGCGCTGCCGACGAGCGCCTGGCCGGAACCTCCACCGGCGAGACCCTCATCCGTGTCGGCCAGCTCCTCCTCGGCGCCACCGGCTTCGTCCTCGTGGCCCTGGGACTCGCCTCCATCCTGGGACAGGTGATCTCATGACCCCCCGTGACCGACGTCCCGACAACGAGCAGGGGCCCGTCAACTGGGGCATCATGCCCAAGCGGACCCCGCGTCCGAAGAACTCCTCCACCCGGCCCGGCGGCAGTGGGCGCCTTGAGACCGTGCGCTCCGCCAACAACCCGGCTTCTTCCGCCTCGACCGCGTCGGCCGCGACGGGGGCCTCGGCCGCGTCCGCCTCGGGCTCGGCCGATGGTGTCTCCGGTGCCCGAGGCGCGGGCGGCGCTGCGGTCATGACTGAGGAGGACATGCGCTCGGCCGCCGCCCAGGCCATTGCCTCGGGAACCGCCGACGCCGTTGACGCCGCCATCGCCATCGACCTGGCCGACGTCGCAGGTGACGACTCCGGCTGGGCCGACTCCGCCGTGTCTGCGGGCTCTCCCGCGTCCCCGGTCGCCCTGCGCGCCGTCGACAGCCCCGTCGAGGACTCCGAGGCTCATGGGGAGCCCGGCCCGACGAGTGCTTCCGTCCCACCCACCGGCAACAGTGCCGCCAGTGCCCCCGGCTCCGCAGCCGCTGCCGCCCAGCAGGACCGGGCCGTTGCCGGTGTCGTCAACGACAGCCGTTCCTCGCGGCCCGTCGTGCGCCCCACCGCTGTCGATGGGACGGGCAGCAACGCGCCCCGATCAGGGGGCGCCGCCACCCGCGTCTTCACCATCTCCCAGGGCAGACCCACTGCCGTACCCAGTGGCGACTCCGGGGCCGGCGCGCCGTCACAGCCCACTCCCGCCTCCGCCCCGGCTCCCGACGCTGGAAGTCCGTCCACAGGCGGCTCCGGGTACCAGACACGACCCAGTGCCTCGTCCGGTGGCGCCCCCGCGACGGCTTCCCAGACCGGTGCCACGGCCACCGGCATATCAGCGAAACCGCCCACGAGCGCGCCAGGCGAGCTCCGGCCCGAGGAGGACGTCAGCATCCTGGCCGAGTCCAGTGCCTGGGAGGCAGCCACCAATGCCCTCGACCCCGAGGAGATCAAGGCTCAGGGCGGCGGTACCGACTGGGGCGTGGGTCGAGGCCCGGCCAAGGGGCGCGGCCAGCGGCGTCCCTCCTCCGGCACCGACTGGGGGGTGGGGCGCGGAAGCGCCAAGAGCTCC
>ERZ772928.709-NODE-709-length-14633-cov-4.869804_pt1 | contig 14633 bp, 7 predicted proteins | sample MGYA00511686_ERZ772928 | MGnify/ENA primary metagenome ERZ772928 (study PRJEB29015, sample SAMEA2738063) | human oral metagenome | biome: human oral; feature: human-associated habitat; material: saliva | place: China | collected 2219 ... | reverse complement strand
CGCCTACCGGGACCAGGTGCTGCCGGCCGGCACCGCCAGGGTCGCCATCGAGGCGGGCATCGCCCTGGGGTGGCGCGAGATCGTCGGCGACGCCGGCGAGATCGTCTCCATCGACCACTACGGTTCCTCCGCCCCCGGCACCGGCCGCCGGCGTCGAGCCCGTGGCCGCCCCGCAGGCCGTGGGTGCCCCGGTCGCCGCGGCGCCTGCTCCGGGAGAGCCGATGCCTCAGGCACCAGGCGGGTTCGCGCAGCCCCAGCAGCTCGGGCAGCCCTCGCCCCTGGCACAGACCTTCACCGCGTGGCTCCGCGCTCCGGGTCTGACCTCCACGGGCCTGACGCTGGCGGTCGTGCTCGGATCTGCGGCCGTCAGCGCGATCCTCACGCTCGTGGCCATCACGACCATGGACACGACGGACACGTTCCCGACGACCTTCTCCATGCTGCCGCTGCTCATGGGCTGGAGCCTGGGCGGGCAGTTCGCCATGACGGGCTCAACCTCCTATGAGACCGTCACCCTGACCTTCACGTTGCTTCCGATGGGGGCGCTGACCGCCGCCGGTATCGGGGTCTACGTGCTGGCCCGACGTCGCGTTGCAGTTGATGGATCGGCGGCCCCGCTCGTTCCGACGCTGGCGAGGGCCGGAGCCGAGGCCTTCGCGGTGGCGCTACTGTCCTGCCTGGTCACGGCCCCCTTCTCCCTGAGCATCAAGATGCTGGGGCTGGAGCGGGTCGTGGTCTCGTCCTCCCCGCTGATGACGATCCTCCTGGTGACTGTGGTGGTTTTCGCGGCGCTGGTGGTGGCTCGCAGCGGTGGGTCACTGCTTGAGCGTCTGCCGAGCTCGGTGGTGCAGATCGGCCGTGAGCTGGGCGCCTTGAGCGTCGCGCTCGGTGTGGTTCTGGGAGTCTTCGTCATCGTCGCCTACATCGCGGCGGCGCTCACTCGAGGATGGGGGTTCGCCTCGATCCTCCTGCTCCCGGTTCTCCTGCCCAACCTGGTGCTGATCGCTCTGGGACTCGGCTCCCTGGGCGGCCTGACCGCGGACACCGCTCAGGCCATGGACCTGGCCTACTACATGCCGTCCCTGGGCGGCGAGAAGGGCGGCGACGCCTACGCCTGGACCTGGTTCGGCAGCTGGTCGATCCTGCTGTTCGCGGCCATGATCGTGGCCATCGCGGCGGCGGCGCTGCGCGTGGGTGTCAGGCGCGCTCGCACGGGGCGGGCCGAGTGGCAGCGCGTCTGGCAGCTTCCGCTCGTGTCGCTCGTCCTGGGGGCGATCGTCTTCTACGGCCTGCTCCCACTGCACTTCTCAGGCACCGACGCTCCGCTGCGCTCCTCGGACGGCGAGGCCGCTCGCCAGCTCTCCTACGGCATCCAGCCCAATGCCCTGACCTTCTTCATGTTCGGGATCGTGGTGGCGATCATCTCCGTTCTGGCGGAGCTGCTCCCCATGTGGATCTACTCCACCTTCCCGGCAGTGCTGCAGCTGGCCGGTGGGAAGAAGGCCAGTGCGGCCTGGCGTGCGGGCACCTCAGGCGTGAGTTCGACGTCGTCGGCCCAGCAGTGGGCGTATAGCACCGACTCGGCCACCGGGGCCAGTATCGCCACGGACCTGGCCACAGGCGCTGTCTTCTCCATGGACCCGGCGACCGGCCAGTGGGTGGAGACCACGCCGGCCTCGCAGGCCCCGGCTCCCGGCTTCGGCGGTGCGGCTGCAGGTGCGCCTGCTTCGGGCCAGCTGCCCGAGCCCGCCCCGATGAGTGCGGCCTCGCGCAAGAAGGTCATTCTGGGACTGTCCGCCTTCGGAGTCGTGGTGGCACTGGTGGTGGCCGGCGTCGTCGCGCTCAACGTCGTCAACGGCATGCGTGGCCCTGACAAGGCGGTCGAGAGCTACCTGACGCTCCTGTCGGAGGGGAAGGCCACTGAGGCCACCAAGATGGTGGACCCCGGTGTGCCCAACGACCAGCGCAAGCTGTTGACCGACGACGCCCTCAAGGCCGCCAAGGCGAGGATCAAGGTCACCAAGATCGAGGAGCCCACCATCACTGGTGACACCGCCACGATCAAGGCTCACCTGTCCTTGGATGGGAAGGCTTTCACGTACGACTTCACCGCCTCGAAGACGTCGGGCTCTTTCGGGCTGGACAGCTGGAAGGTGGATAAGCCCCTCGTGGTCTCCGCGGACTTCAGCTCCTCCTCGCTTCCGGGGCTGAAGGTCGCAGGGGTTGCCATCGACATGGCCAAGGATAAAGACGGGTTGAGTGGGTATCGCTCGACCCAGGTCGCCTACCCCGGTGTCTACCCGGTGGCGGCGCCGGACTCCGTCAGCAAGTACCTCACTGCCAAGGAGACTTCCTTCACTCTGATTCCTTCGGGTGAGGGTGTGAGCGCGGAGGCGGAGTCGGTGGGCACCCAGACGGTGAATGCCACTCCCACTGACGAGCTCAAGACCAAGGCGCTGGAGAAGGTCAAGGAGCAGACGAAGACCTGTGCGACCGTCCCGACGAACTCGGACAAGGCCTGCCCCTACCAGACCTCCTCGGACATGACCTCGTTGTCGGTGGAGAAGGACGCCACGAAGGTGGAGTTCTCCAAGGACAGCAATGACCTGTCCTTCACCTCCGACGAGATCAGCATCTCCGGGTCTCCCAAGCCGACGGCCTTCGACAAGAACCCCAGCCCCCACAAGGCGAAGTTCACCTTCTCCGGGAAGGTGGAGCTGCCGGAGGGTGATGGCGAGCCCACCATCACGATCGAGTCCAGCAGCAGCGTCTTCTAGGGCCACTGGCCGGTGCCGGCCGCTGGGTCGGCACCGGCCAGGATGATGCGTTCGCGGCGCGTCGTCTCAGGCGGTCACCTTCAGGGTGGATCCGCCCGAGGCGACGCGCCGCACTGCGATGCGCTCGGCGATCTGGTCGCGCAGCTCGGCCACGTGGGAGACGATGCCGACGGTGCGCCCGCCGGCGCGCAGGTGGTCGATCTGGGCCATGACCGCCTGGAGGGTGTCGGCGTCCAGGGTGCCGAAGCCCTCGTCGATGAAGAGGGTCTCCAGGCTCACGCCCCCGGACTCGGCCGAGACGACGTCGGCCAGGGCGAGGGCCAGTGACAGGGAGACGTAGAAGGTCTCCCCGCCCGAGAGGGTCCGGGGGTCGCGGGTGCGCTCGTCTCCGAGGTGGTCGACGACGGCCAGGCCGAGTCCTTTGCGGCGCCGGCGCTGGCTGGTCTCCTCGGCGACCCGGATGAGCTCGTAGCGCCCGGAGGACATCTGGGACAGGCGCTCGTTGGCGAAGACGAGGACCTCCTCGAAGCGGGCCTGCAGCACCCAGGTGGCCAGGGGCGTGCCGGCCTCGTTCTCCCCGCGGGCGAGGTTCGCCACCCGGATGAGGTCGGCGCTGGAGCCGGCCGCCTCCTCATAGGCGGTGGCCGCCTGCTCGACGCCGTCGACGGCCCGGCGCAGGTGCTCGTGGGACTCGGCGGTGCGTGCCTGAGTGGAGGCGGCCTGCCGGGCGGCGGCGTCCGCCTGGGCGAGTTCGGCGGTGGCGTCCTCGAGGCGGTCCTCCTCCTGGCCGCTCAGGGCGGCGATCTGCGGGTCCTCGAGCCCCAGGCGAACCCGTTCCCGGGAGGTGGCGGCGGCGCGCACGGTCGCGGACAGGGCCTCGATGGCGCCGTGCTCCATGAGGGCCGCCGTTGCCTGGGCCGCGCCGGTGAAGCCCTCCTCCTTCAACGCCGTGTCCAGGTCGGCCAGGGCGCTGCGGGCCTGAGCCAGGCAGGTGCGGGCGGTGTCGACGTCCCTGGAGGCGTCCTCGGCCTCCTTGGCCCGCACGAGGAGCGCGGCGGCGCGGGCGGTGACGCTCGGCCAGGTCCCGCGCGCCTCCAGGCAGCGCTGCTGGTCGTGGGCGAGGGCCTCGCGCTCGGCCTCCAGGCGGCTGCGGGCGGACTCCTGGGCGGAGCGGGCGGCATCGAGCGCGGCGCGCTCCTGCTCGGTTCCGGCATCGAAGGCGTCGAGGCGCTCCATCAGCTCCTCGACGCCGTCGGCTGCGGCCCGCGCCGTGGCCAGGGCGGTGGCGGCCGCCTCCAGTGCCTCCTTGGCGGCGGGGGCATCCATGCCGTCACTGGCGCGCTGGGCCTCCTGAAGCCGGGTGGCACAGGCGTCTCGCTCCCGGACGGCGCCGCTGAGCGCCTCGTCGGCCTGCCGCTGGTGCTCCTCAGCGGCCTCGACCTGCTGGCGGGTGGCGCCGTCGGTGCCTGCGGAGGCGGGGGAGGGGTGCGTGGTCGAGCCGCACACGGGGCAGGGATCGCCCTCGGTGAGCTCGCCCGCCAGCGCCCCGGCGGTCCCGGAGATCCAGGCCAGGCGGGTGGCGCGAACCCGTTCGGTCGCCTCCCGCGCGAGCGCCGCCGCCTCAGCGCAGGAATCGTCTCGCTGGGCGAGCTGGGCGCTGAGCTGCTCGACGGCGAGGGCGGCCCGGTGACGCTCCTCGGCCCGGGTACGGCGGTCCTGGAGGCCCTCGAGACCCGCGCGGGCCTCGCGTGCCGCCTCCAGCGTCTCCACCAGGGCGGTGCGCTGCGCGGGGCGCTCGGCGAGCTTCTCCGCGCGCTGCTCCAGCTGGCCGGAGGCGCGCTGCAGCTCCGCCTCCCGCTGCTGTGAGGCGCTCTCGCGTACAGGAAGGCCGGCCTCGAGGTCGACGAGGGCCTCGAGCTGCCCGTGCTCGCGACGGTACTGGTGCGCCAGGTCGTCAAGGCCGCGGGGGCTGAGTGCCTCGGTGAGGGCCGCCTCGGGTGTCTCGGCCGTCGTGGGGGCCTCGGCGGCTTCGGTCTCCTGCGGGGCCGCGCCTGCTTCGGCAGCGCCTGCCCTCGCTTCACTCGGTTCATCCTCGAGGTCAGCGAGCTGGCGTTGCGCCTCTCGAACCAGGGGCTCAACGAGGGCGGCGGGCGTCACCTCAGCACCACGGCTGTGAGCGTCGCTGCCGGTGGCATCCTCCGTGCTGCCGGCACTGGTGACTCCGGCCTGCTCGGCCAGGTGGGCCAGCCCGCTCTGGTCGGCGCGGGCGGCCAGTGCGGCGACGGCCTGTTGGGCGCGGCGACGGGCGGCCTGCTCGGCGGTTAGGTAGGGCCGCACCCGGGAGGCGCACTCGGCGGCCTGGAGACGCCGGGCGTCGTCGGCGTCCTGCTCGGCGCGCTCGGCCAGTCGCTCATTCTCCTTGATGAGGGCACGGCGTCGCTCCAGGAGGTCGTGGAGGCTCTGGGCCTCCTCACGAGCCGCCTGGGCCCGGGTGAGGACCGTCCCCGCGGCCTCAGCCCGAGCATCGGCCAACGCGACCCGGTTGCTGGAGGCATCCAGAACCTCAGCGCCGATGCGGCGAAGAGCCATCAGGTCCGGGGCGGCGCCCGCCATCGCCACCTCCAATACCTGGGCCGGCGTCAGAACAGGGGCGGCGTCGGCCTCCTGAGGCTTCGCGCGGTCGGTGTCATCCATGGGCAGCGGCAGTGCCTCCTGGGTCCCTCCGGACGGGGCCTCCTGCGACGAGTTGTCCGGTGACGAGTCCTCCGAGTGAACCGCCTGATCGGCCTCGTCGCCGGCATCTGTGGTCGTAGCGGGGGGCGCCTCGGTGAGGAGGGGGTGCCGTCCCAGGGAGGCGACTTGCCCGCGCAGGTCGGCCGCGGCCTGCTCGACCCGCCGGGCCCCGTCCCGGGAGGCCTGGATGAGGGCGTCCTGGATGGCGTCGTAGATGCCGGTGCCGAAGACGTCCTTGAGGAGGTGCTGGCGCTCGGAGGAGTCGGCGCGCAGGAACCGGGCGAACTTGCCCTGCGGCAGGACGACCGTCTGCGTGAACTGCTCCCGGCTGAGCCCGACGGCGCGCGCGATCTCCGCGTCGGCGTCGCCCACGCGGGTGACGGGCTCATCGAGCGGCTCCCCACCGACCTCGGCCAGGTGCCAGAGCTTGACGGTGCCGTTCTGGGTGGTGGTGCCCTGCCCGCGCCGCTTGGCCCGCTCGTAGGTGGGGGTGCGGCGCACCCGGTAGACGCCGGCGCCGGTGGAGAAGACGAGCTCGATGACGCTCTCGGTGTGCGGGCCCACGAGGGTGGAGCGGATGCGCTCCTTGGAGGAGTCGGCCGAGTCGGCCACGTCCCCGTAGAGGGCGAAGACGATCGCGTCGATGATGGTGGTCTTGCCCGACCCGGTGGGGCCGGTGAGCAGGAAGCGGCCGGAGGCGCCCACGGCGTCGAAGTCGATGTGCTCCTGCCCCGCGTAGGGGCCGATGCCGGTCATGGTCAGGGAGTGGATCCTCATCGCTCGCTCCTCGCGCTCGCCAGGGCGGACTCGTACGCGCTGCGCAGGACGCCGCGCTCGGAGGGCTGCGGGGCGCGCCCGCAGACGTCGTCGAAGAAGTCCTCGGTGATGCGCAGCGGGTCGGCCGCGGCGGTGACGGCGATGCGCTCGCGGGCGGTGCGCGTGGGGGCCTCGTGCTGGAAGGCCAGGAGGCTGGGGAAACGCTCCTTGAGGGTGGCCAGGGCGCCGGGTGGCCGCTCGCCCTGGAGGATGACGCGCACCCAGGCGCCGGTGGCGTCGTCGAAGGCGGGGGAGAGGAGCTCGGGCATGGTGCCGGTCAGGGTGCGCACCTGGTGCAGGACCGGGGTGGGGATGCGCTCCAGGCCGGTGACGCCGTCGGCGCTGAGATCCAGCAGGACGGAGGACTTGGTGGCGGAGTTGCGGGCGCCTTCGGCCTCGTCGAAGGAGAAGGGCAGGGGCGAGCCGGAGTAGACCAGGCGCGGGCCGGTGGGCCGGGTGAGCTCCTGGGGCCGGTGGAGGTGGCCGAGGGCCACGTAGTCCAGGCCGCCGCTGCGCTCGGCCAGGGGCGAGCCGCCCAGGGTGGTGAAGACGCCGGAGGGCACGGAGTCGACGCCGCCGACGCGGATGTCCCGCTCGGACTCGCAGGCCTCACCGCCGACGACGAAGGCGTGGGCCATGAGCAGGCTCGGCAGGCGCCGGGTGCGGCCGGCGCGCAGGCGGTCCAGGTCCGCGGCCACGAGGCGCAGGGCGGCGGAGACGACGGCCTCGTGGGAGCGGGGCAGACGCGGGCGCTCCGGCGGGCCGGGCTGAGAGGTGGTGCCCTCACCCTCGGCCTGGTCGTCCCCTGCTGTGTGCTTCGCGGGGGTCTCTTCGCCGAGGCGTTCGGCGAGGAAGGGCGGGAGGATCTCGCGGGCGGCGTCGGGGTCGAGGTAGGGCAGGGCGTGGACGATGGCGGCATCGTTGCCGTCGGCGTCGGGCAGGATGATGCCGCGGTCGAGGCCGGCGGTGCGGGCCCGGATGATGAGGCCCTCGCGCATGAGGTCGGCGGCGAAGCCGAGGCGGCGGGCGGAGTCGTGGTTGCCGGGGGTCAGGACCACCCGGGTGCGCTCGGTCAGGCGGCGCAGCGTCTCATCCAGGAGGGCGACGGCGTCATTGGGCGGGATGGCGCGGTCGTAGACGTCCCCGGCGACGAGGACGGCATCGACTGACTCGGCGGTGACGAGCTCGACGAGGTGGTCGGCGAAGGCGGCGTGCGCGTCATCGAGCACGCGCCCGTGGAAGGTGCGCCCCAGGTGCCAGTCGGAGGTGTGGAGGATCCGCATGCCGACACTGTCTCACAGCCCACCGACATCAATGACGACGGCACCCTGCGGCGGTCAGTCGCCGGCCGTATGGTCCGGGTCGTCCTCGGTGCCGTCCTGATCGTCCTCTGAGTCCGACAGCGTCTCGAAGAGTTTCTCCGCGTCCTCAAATCTGCCCGCGGCGCGATAGGCGCCGGCAAGGTTGTCGCGTGAGATGAGGGTACGGGGATGGTGGGGGCCCAGGATGCGGGTGCGGTCGTTGAGGGTCTGCTCGAACAGGGGGATGGCCTCGTCGAGTCTGCCGGCGGCCTGGTAGGCGCCGGCGAGGTTGAGACGTGCGGTCAGGGTGCTGGGGTGGTCGGGGCCCAGGGTGTCGCCCGCCCGCGTAACAGAATCAGTAAGGGCAAGTGCCAGATGTGGCATCCCAAGGTCGGTCGCATTCCGCAGAGTCGTTGTAAGTAGTGCGGCAAAATCCGGATCGGAGAATAGTGGACGAGAGTAGCCTTGTGATGTGATGGTACCTATTTGTTCGACGAGATTGCGTGTTTCCTGTCGCTGCTGTTCAAAATTTTCTATCCGGTCTACGTCGATCTCGTTGAGAAGGGTTGTTGCGTGCGTACGTGCCTCGCTGAACTTCTCTTGGTTGCTCAGATAGGTTTCACGGTAAACTTGCCCCTGGAGGCGGTGAATGATGGTCTTGTCGCCGTCGATGGATTCTTGAAGGATGGATGACCTCTTCAGGAAAGACAGGGTGTCTCGAACTGTGTCGGAGTCATCGTCGAGCTCCAGAAGCCAGTGAGTCGGTACTCCCGAAGCAGCCAGAAGGGACAGTATGCCAAGGAGTGAGATGGCGATACCCTCCTGCTGAGGGTGCTTGGTTCTGAGCTGCTCCAAGACCTGCTCGTACGCCATGAACAGTGCGACCCCGACGGCATCCGGGTAGTCATCTCCCTCGAGACGACTAATGCTTGACTCGAGTGGGTGAGTACTCAACCTCTTGAAATACTCTGATAGGGAGTATTTCCCCCATTTGGCTGTTGCGGCCGCTTGGGCCACCGCGACAGGTAAGTCGCCAAGCGCCTCTGCGATCTGGTCAGCCGCATCTCGGTGAGCGTCACCGGTGCGTTGGCAGAGAAGAGCGATCGACTGCTCCCGTTCAAAGACGCCGACTACCATTGGTGACCATCCCAAACTGTTCCAGTCAAGGTGGCGCGTTGTGGTGATGATGGCCCGAACTCCGTCGGCCTCGGGAGTGAGACCCTTCAGGTCGTCGAGATTCTCCACGTTGTCGAAGACGAAAAGGCGGTCCGCCGCATCTGCTGAGCGTAGCTGATCCAGGAAGCGCCGAACAATAGTCTCCGGAGGAATGTCCTTCGGTGCATCGATACCGATGCGCAGTGCGAGCTCGTAGAGATCGGCGACAAGCTCCTTACGTGAGGCTGCATTGATCCACGCGACTATGGGCCAATCCTCGTTTTCGCACCTGGCCGCAACGGCCGCGGCCAGCTGAGTCTTGCCGCTTCCTCGCATCCCCGTCAGAACTGTCTTCGGTTCAGCGTGAGTGAAGATGGCATCGAAGAGCTCATCCTGCCCTTCTCGCTTGACGAAACCTGCGGTGACCTTGGGACGGCTGCCGAAGCGAATCCGCGTGGGCAAGGCGGATTGGTTTCGAGTGACCGCGCTATGGATCTCCTTGATATCCGTGGCCACTGCCGACAAACGTTCGTTAGTCTCTGCTTGTGCCCCCTGCAGTTGCTCCACTCCGGCACGTATATGTTCCTGGCCTGCGAGTAGTTGCTTGAGCGCGGCAATGTCGAAGGCCCGTGAGCCTGGAGCGTGACGGATGAACTCTTCGGCGACGATGCGGGTCAGGTCGTCGAAGAAGGGCTCGGCTGCCGCCTCGACGTTCTGGCGGCGGCCAGCCGTCCGCCGTCGGAGGTAGGTCTTGAAGTTGTCCGGGAACCGCACCGCCTCCAGGACTGCGGCGTCGTCCCCGCTGAGCTCCTTGAGCGCCACCTCCATCTCGGTGACGGCCCCGGCCAAGGCGGATCGACTGACTCCGGCCAGTTCATACCGTTCTTTGGCGTCATCCACCTGCTTCTGAAGTCGGGCCTTGATGGACGCCTCCAGCGGATTCTCCTGTCCACCTCGCCCCTGCTGCAGACGTCTCAGGCTGCGCCACGCGTTGAGGGCCTCGCCAGGCAGCGACGCCGCGCTGCCCCACGAAGGATCAACAGCCACAGCGGCTCCACGCATGAGCAGCCCGGTGATACTGGCAGACAGGACAGCGAGGGAGAGGGGATCGGCCATGCCGCTATCGTACAAGCGGTCAGCGGCCCCGAAACAGAATTCTCACGGCGTCTCGAAGAGCTTCCTCGCCTCCTCGGACCTCCCCACGGCAAGGTAGGCATTGGCGAGGTGATTGCGGGTGCTGAGGGTACGGGGGTGGTGGGGGCCTAGAAAGTAGGTGCAGTCGGTGAGGGTCTGCTCGAACAGGGGGATGGCCTCGTGGAGCCTGCCGGCGGCCTGGTAGGCGCCGGCGAGCGTGCTACGTGAGGTGAAGGTGTCGGGGCGGTCGGGACCCAGAATGCGGATGAAGTCGGTGAGGTTCTGCTCGAACAGGGGGATGGCTTCGTCGAGCCTGCCCGCATCCCGGTAGGTAGCGGCGAGGTTGAGACGTGCGGCCGAGGCGCCGGGACTGTCGGGACCCATGATGCGCATGGCGTCTGCGAGGATCTGCTTCTTCAGGGTGATGGCCTCGTCGAATCTGCCCGCTTCCCAGTAGGTGTCGGCGAGATTGTCGCGTGCGGTGAGGGTGCTGCGGTGGTCGGGGCCCAAGACGCGGCTACGGCCGCTGAAAACCTGCTCGTACAGGGTGATGGCCTCGTCGAGCCTGCCGCTCGCTCTATAGGCGCCGGCGAGGTTGAAACGTGAGGTCAGGGTGCTGGGATGGTCGGGGCCCAGGACGCGGATGGAGTCCTCGAGGTTCTGCTCGTACAGGGCGATGGCTTTATCGAGCCTGCCCGCATCCCGGTAGGTGCCGGCGAGGTTGTTGCGTGAAGCCAGGGTGTCGGGGTGGTGGGGGCCCAAGACGTCGCAGGCCTGGGTCACGGAGTCAGTGAGGCCAAGGGCTAGCTGCGACATCCCAAGACTGGTCGCGTCGTGCAGTGTCTCGGCGAGCTTTGAAGACACCCGTGGCTCAGAGAATAATGAATGAGAGTAGTCCTGTGATGTGACTGAGAGTAGCTGCTCGATGAGATGGTGGGTCTCTTGTCGCCGTTGTTCACCATTCTCTAGGCGGTCTACGTCAATCCCGCCGAGAAGTGTTGCAGCGCACCTACGCGCCTCACCGAGCTTCTTCTGGTCATTCAGGTAGGTTTCCCGGTACACGTGTCCCTGGAGCCAGTGAATAATGGTCTTGTCGCCGTCGCTGGACTTTTGGAAGATAGCGGCGCTCTTCAGGAAAGACAAGGTGTCGCGTACTGCATCGGAGTCGCCGTCGAGCCTCAAGAGCCAGTGAGTCGGCACTCCGGAAGCAGCCAGGAGGGACAGTGCGTCGAGGAGCGATACGGCGATCCTCTCCTGCTGAGGATGCTTGGTTCTGAGCTGCTCCAAGACCTGTTCATAGGCCATGAGCAGTGCGATGCCGACGGCGTCGGGGTAGTTGGTACCCTCGAGGCGACTCATGCTTGACTCGAGCGGGTGATTGCTCAGCCTGTCAAGGTAGCCGGATAAGGCGTATCCACCCTGTTGTGCTGTCGCGGCGGCTTGGGTGATGGCGACGGGCAGGTCGCCCAGCGCATCCGCGATCCGGTCAGCAGCTTCGCGGTGAGTGTCGCCAGTGTGCTCGCACAGGAGGGAGATCGACTGCTCCCGATCGAAGGTGCCCACCGTCAACTGCAGCCACCCCAGGCCGTCCCAGTCGAGGTGGCGCGGGGTGGTGATGAGGGTCCGAACTCCAGCACCCTCGGGGATGAGGTCTTTCAGGTCGTCGGGGTTCTCCACGTTGTCGAAGACGAAGAGACGGTCCGCCGCCTCTGCTGAGCGCAGCTGATCCAGGAGGCGCTGAACAATGACCTCCAGAGGGATGTTCTTCGGTGCGTCGATACCGATCCGCAGTGCGAGCTCGTAGAGACCGGCAAGGATCTCCTTGCGTGAGGCCGCATGAATCCACGCCACCAGGGGCCAGCCCTCCTCCTCGCACCTGGCCGCAACCGCAGCGGCCAGCTGAGTCTTGCCGCTTCCCCGCATCCCCGTCAGAACCGTGCGAGGCTCGGCGCGAGCGAAGACGGCCTCGAAGAGCTCATCCTGTTCCTGCCGCTTGACGAAACCTGCGGCGATCATCGGTCGACTTCCGAAGCGAATTCGCGTGGGAGAAGCGGATGGGTGGCGTGTGGTCATACTACGGATCTCCCCGACGTCCTTAGTCGTCGTCCTCAGTGGCTCGTGAGTCTGTGCTTACCCCAGGGGGTGGCCATGCCGCCTATCGTACAAGCGGACGGCAATGCAGAAGCAGGATTCGTAAGGCGTCGGAGCTCGACGATGAGCAGCACAGAAATCACGTGGGGCAACGGAAGAATCCGTTGCCCCACGTGAAGAATGCCGGCGGAGATGAATTGAGCCCGGCGGCAAGGGCTCCGTCAGGCGGCGATGGTGCCGGCGGAGACCAGGGCGATGATGATGAGGCCCAGCAGCACGCGGTAGACGAGGAAGGACGTGAACTTGTTGGAGGACACGAAGCGCAGCAGCCAGGCGATGGTCGCGTAGGCGACGATGCCGGAGACGACGGTCGCGATAATGGTGGGCGTCCAGCCCACGGTGTTGCTGATGGTGCCGGCCTCGGTCACGGCCTCCAGCAGTCCGGCCGCGACCAGGGACGGGATGCCCATGTAGAAGGACAGGCGCGTGGCCGTCACCCGGTCGAACTTGAGGAACAGGCCGGCGGAGATCGTCGCCCCGGAGCGGGAGATGCCGGGGAACACCGGGGACAGGGCCTGGAACGCACCGATGATGAGGGCGTCCTTGACGGTCACGTCCTTCATGCCCTTGGTGAGGTTCTGCTGGCGGTCGGCCAGCCACATGGCCCCCGACCAGATGATGAGGGCCCCGGCGATCACCCACAGGGAGCGGACCGGCCCCTCGATGAAGTCCTTGAACAGCAGCCCGACGGCCGCCACCGGGATCGAGCCCAGGATGATGCCCCAACCGAGCGTGTAGTCGGGGTCCTGGCGGGCCCGCGGGTTGCTCAGGCCCTTGAACCAGGCGCTGACGATGCGGACGATGTCGGCCCAGAAGTAGATGATGGCCGCGAGGATCGCACCCACCTGGATGACGGCGGTGAAGGCGGTCATGCCCGCGGAGTTGATCTCGTAGCCGAGCAGCTTCTCGACAATGTTGAGGTGCCCGGTGGAGGACACCGGGAGGAACTCGGTGATGCCCTCGACGATGCCGAGGAGGACGGCGTGCAGCCAGTTCAAAGGGACTCCTGGGGTGGATGGATGGTGGACTCACGGCAGGTTACCGGCGCACGGGGTGGGGAAACGGCCGGGTCACTGTGGTACCCGCCGCAGCGGTGGCGGTTCAGCCGCGCGGCGACACCGGGGCAAAGGCCCAACTCTGCGGCCGCATATCAGTTTGTGTCCCTTTTATAACGTTGGAGGCGTGGCAAGTCCAGCCCGTGTGATCCCGGCGTGTGGTCGAGGGGCGGCCGTCGGCTGCTGCGACTCACTCCATGACGAGGTGTGCTGCGTGCTCGCGCAGGTACTCGCGCAGATAGGGGGCGGCGAAGTCGACCTTGCCGTAGCCGGCGGTCTTGATGATTCCGGCGGCGAGCAGCCGGTTGCGGTAGACCGACACGTAGTTGACGGGGCGGTCCATGCGTTCGGCGATGTCGGCGATCTGTGACGGGCCGTCGTCCTTGGCCATGCACACGAGCATCGTGCGGTCGACGTCGGACAGGTCGCGCAGCGCCGGAGCGTGCACCAGGTTGCCGAGGCGCAGTCGGGCGGCGGTCGTTCCTGCGGCGACTGCTGGCTGGGTCACCGGGCCGTCACCACTGTGCTTCCACACCTGATACCCCACGAGCTGGATCATGAATGGGTAGCCGCCGGTCGCGTTCGCGCACTCCTGAGCCAGGTCGTTGCTCATCACCTTCTCGCCCGCGTCGAAGGTCGACTTCAGGGCCTCACAGACGTCGTCGATGGCCACCTCGCCGAGCTCGATCCGCTCGGCCCGGCGCAGGAAGGTGGTGATGTCGTCATTGAGGAGTTCCTCAACGGTTTTGGGGAGACCCGCCATGAGGAGGCCGATGGGAGCCCCTTCGCGAATGAGGTGCTGCACCTCTGCGGACAGGGCTCGCAGTTCCTCGCGCGGAATGGCATGCACTTCGTCGATCGTGAGCAGCAGACCGGTGCCGTGTTCCGCGAGCCACTGGGTCAGTGCTCGCGCCTTCTGCCGCCAGGAGGGCTCAGGAGTGGGCGCGTGCTCGAGTGTTGCGCTACCGCCACCAAGCGGTGTGCTCAGGCTCAAGGAGGTCAACCGTGAGCGCTCCTTGCCGGCGAGCTGCGACAGCTGGCGAGTGAACTCGGCGGCGAGTCGGTCCATGAGCCCCTCGCGTGCGGTCTCATCAACGACCACCCAGCCGCGCTCTCGTGCCGAGTCTCCCAGAGCGGTGAGCATGACGGTCTTCCCGACGCCCCTGGCGCCAGTGATGATCTCCAGGAGTCCAGGCGCTCCGGGGCCGTCGTCGAGGCTTTCCAGAAATTCCTCAATGACGCGGTTGCGGCCAACAAGCAGCGGAGGCGTTGCGCCAGCTGTCGGTTTGAAGGGGTTGGCCATGTGTGATCGTCTCCACTTTTGCGCGTTTTAGATCTTTTAGATCTTTTATAACTTCGGGGTGCACTAACGTCCAGCAGAAGGGTGTGGCGGCTCAAGCGGGCCGGCTCAGTCCGTCTCGGCGCTCAGGTGGTGCAGGGCGACGTCGTGCAGCAGCGAGTTCGTGGCCACCGCGTTGCCCCCGAAGGGGCCGGGCTCGCCGTCGAGTGAG
>ERZ772928.708-NODE-708-length-14649-cov-3.108743_pt1 | contig 14649 bp, 10 predicted proteins | sample MGYA00511686_ERZ772928 | MGnify/ENA primary metagenome ERZ772928 (study PRJEB29015, sample SAMEA2738063) | human oral metagenome | biome: human oral; feature: human-associated habitat; material: saliva | place: China | collected 2219 ... | reverse complement strand
GCGACGAAGGCCCGCGCCAGGGCGGGGCAGTCCTCCTCGAGCGCGCCGAGAGCCTGCTGCCCCTCGATCCAAGCGTTCCAAGCCTCCACCCCAAGAAGGCTATCCCGAGGCACACTGAGCGCTGGGAGGGAGTCGGCGGCAGGCGTAGCGACCTCCGCAAGGCTAGGATAAGGAAGGGCAAAAGAGAGCAGCAGCACGAGGACGAGCTGTGCCGCAAGGGCATTCATCGGCTTCATTGGTAGTAGACGAGGCTAGGTATCAGGCTTGCTGCGAAGTTAGGCATTTAGCTCCTATCCTTGCTCCGCGAGCTCGCTACACCTTGGAGGCAGACGGCAGAACAAGGCCTAGGAACAAGGCCTACTCCAAACAAGCAGACAGCTAGCGCTCCCTTTGATATTTTGCCAAAGGATAGGATAGATCGGGATGAGCTGGCCAGTCCTACATGCTGCTCGAGCGGATTGGGAAAGCCCCTCAGGGGCGACCCGTCCAAAGCCCAGGGTGCGCAGCCCTGTAAGGGCGACCAAACCCTGGGTAGCTCAGACAAATAGATATTAAAGCCCTACAGGGGCGACCCTCAAAGCCTTCGTAAGGCTACAATAGATACGCTTCGACCTTGCTCTTACCTGTTTTGAGGGTCGCCCCTGTAGGGCTCTTTGTGTATGGTGTTGCCTGACCCAGGGTTCCGTCACGCCTGCAGCGTTCCCTCACCCTGGGCTTTGAGCGGGTCGCCCCGCTGGGGCTTCACCAAGCTGTATGAGCAAGCCTCGAGCTGTCGCACAAGCCCCTACGGAGCCACTTTCCCGAGCCGATAGCTAGGTGTAGGCCGTGGATATCGCTACGCGTCAGAGCTTGTACAACGCTTGTCATCCATCCCCTCGGACGGTGAGGCGCACTCCTTAGCATAAGGGGGCAGCTGAGTACCCTGCTAAGGGCGGAGGCGCTGAGCCTTATCCGCCACGCGGCTGAGGGATATCAGTCAGCGCTCTGAGGGACGTCCGTCAGGCCGCTGAGTGCCGTCAGTCAGTGCCGCGAGGGATATCCCTCTGTGCTGCCCCCACACGGGGAGGAGGCTTGCTCGAGCCCTCATTGGGCCGCCTCGAGACTGAGCTCTGAGGGGTGATTTCGCCCCCGCTACAGCAGGCCGAGCGACAGGCCCTCACGGCCGTCACAATTACACTTTATTGCGCTGTTGTAGGATACAATGATTTTTCTTTACATTTGTTAGTGGAATACTACTTAAACCATCCAGCTACTTCCCGTATGGATATGATCTATCGACTCAGGCAACTGCTCTGTTGTATAGGGCTGCTCCTCTTCCTCGCGACGCCTGCTCTAGCCCAGAGCATACGCGTACATGGAGTGGTCCGCGATTCACGAGGCACCCCGCTCCCCCGCGTCTCGATCACCACTAAGGCGAGCAACAAACTACTCGGGAGCACCGACAGCGTCGGGACCTTCTCCATACAGACAGAGGAGCGCAGCGTCCTCCTCTTCAGTCTCCAGGGTAAGAAGCAGCTCGAGGTCCTCGCCACCCCCGTACGCCTACAGCTCGTCCTCGAGGATGCCGAGGAGCAAGGGAGCCAAGTGACGACCATGCGTCAGGCGACCTCCATCCAGAGCAAGTACTACCCCCTATGGGTCATCGACGGTGTCGTCTACCGACAGGATAGTACCTTCAACACCGCGGACCTAGCGAGCCCCGACGCCAAGCGCCTCATCGCCTCAGCCCTGCCCGGGCTCTCCGAGCAGGACATCGAGGGCTATCAGGTCATCTCCGACGCCTCCGCCACCTCCCTCTATGGGAACCAAGCCATGGGTGGGGTCATCGCCGTCCGCACCCGACGCGCGGGACAGGGCACCAGCCACATGACCTACACCAGCCAGCTCACCTACCGCTTCATCCCCTCCTACAGCGACTTCAACATCATGAACTCGCAGGACCAGATGGCCTTCCTGCGCGAGCTCGAGGCAGGCGGGAACCTCACCCCTGCCAACATCCTCTACCAAAGCAAGTACGGGGTCTACGGCTGGCTCTACGATAATGTGCTGAAGTACCGCAACGGCAAGTTCACCCAGGACAACACCGAGGAGGGACGCCTGGCGTACCTAGCAGCCGCCGAGCAGCGCAATACCGACTGGTTCCGCGAGCTCTACCAGCACAGCATACGCCACCAGCACACCGTCAGCCTCTCCTCGGGGACGCAGCGAGCCAACTTCTACACCAGCATAGGCGCAGACCTCGACCCAGGCTGGGCGAAGGACGAGCACTCGAAGCGCTACTTCTTCAACCTCAACGCTACCTACCGCCCGCACGCCCACTGGACCTTCAATGCCATAGCCAACGCGACCTACCGCCAGGAGCACGCTGGGGGAGACTTCAAGACACTCACACTGGCACAGTCTATGCCCCGCCAGTACGACCCTAAGCTCTACTACCTCTACGAATACGCCCCGATGAATGCCAAGCAGGAGCTCAAGGAGAACTACATGGACCTCCAGGGAGCCAACCTCCGCTTCCAGGCCTCGCTCCGCTGGCAGCCCATCAAGCAGCTATCGGCCAGCATCCTCGGCTCCATCCAGTACAGCGGTAGCGAGACCGAGTACATACGCACCGAGAACTCCAACGTATCCAAGCGCTACCGCGCCATGCAGAAGCGCCTCATCCGTGACAACAACAGCTACCTCTACAAGCCCGCCGACGACGTCTATGCCGTCCCCCAGAGCGTGATGCCCTACGGGGGGCTGCGCAATATCAGTAGCGAGAGTGACTCCCGCCTCGACCTGCAGGGACGCCTCAGCTACAGCGACGAGTGGAGCGGCAGGCACCAGCTCTCGGCCACGGTAGGCTTCGACCTCTATGACCAGACGAGCAAGAACGGCTGGCACGACGAGTACGGGGTCAACTTCGCCTTCGGGGAGCTTGCCACCTTCGACCCGCTGGCCTTCACCTGGCTGCGTGATGGCAACAACAACTACTACTACCGCCTGACGAAGCTCGACCGCAACGTCTCCTTCCTGGCGAACTTCGCCTACACCTACCTCGGCCGCTACAGCCTCGAGGGATCGATGCGCTACGAGGGGACGAACCGCTTCGGTGCCTCCCGCACCAGCCGCTGGACGCCGACATGGAATGTAGCCCTCGGCTGGGACCTCGGCCGTGAGTCCTTCTTCTCCCACCTGCAGCCCCTCTCCTCCCTCTCGACCAAGATCGCCTACGGGATGACGGGGACGCTGCCCTTCGTCTACAACTCCAATCGCCGCATCACCGCCGAGCTGCCCTACCGACCCAATAAGCTCGTCGAGCCCGGCCTCACCATCAGCGAGCCTACCAATAGGGACCTCACCTACGAGCGTATGTACGAGCTGAACTGGGAGCTACACCTGGGCCTCTGGCGCGAGCGCGTCAGCCTGGGGCTCAACCTCTATCAGCGTCAGGGGCGCGACCTCATGGACGTCTCCTACAATCAGGGTACGGGTGGCTTCTTCCGCCCCTATGCCAACGTAGCCAGCATGGAGGCACACGGGCTGGAGCTAAGCCTGACCACGCACCAGATCCAGACCAAGGACTTCGAGTGGACGACGAACTTCAGCTACACGCATAGCACCAACAAGATCACCAAGCTCAATGCCCGCCCCTCCGTCTCCGTCCTGACGGGCTCCTCTGGCGCAGCACGCGAGGGCTACCCCCTATCCTCGATCTTCTCCGTCCCCTTCCACGGTCTCTCCAACGAGGGCTTCCCCCTCTTCCGCAATGCCGATGGCAAGGTGACGCGTGACCGCATCAACTTCAGCCAGACGACCGACCTCGACTACCTCGTCTACTCGGGGACGCGTACCCCGACCGATCAGGGAGGGCTGACCAATAGCTTCCGCATCGGCAACGTACGCCTCAGCGTCTACCTGCTCTACGCTATGGGGCACGTACGCCGCCTGCCCACGCAGTTCAGCTCGCAGTACTACGACCACGAGCTGCGCGGCAAGGAGTTCAACCGCCGCTGGATACGCCCCGGCGATGAGGCCACCACTGATGTACCCTCCATCCCGACGGCCGCACAGCTCTACGACAACGCGACCCTCTCGCGTGCCTACCGCACCTACAACTACTCCGACGTGCGCATCGCCCCACTGGACTACGTACAGCTGCGCGACATCTCAGTGAACTACAGCATCCCGAGACGCCTACTGACGCGTGGCCTCATCCACAGCATAGACCTCAAGCTGCAGGCCTCCAACGTCGCCCTGCTCTACTCGAGCAAGAAGCTCAACGGCGCCCTGCCCTACGACTATCGCCCACACGCGCTCATCTTCACCTGCGTCGTGGGGATCTAAGCGCCCTTGACGACTATAGTACTTGTACACTATGAAGCGAAGCATCATCCTCACGGCGTCTCTAGCGCTCCTCACCCTAGCAATGGGAGTCAGCTCCTGCAACTCCTATCTCGACGCCAATCCCCGCTCCAACTATGTAGAGCCCCGCAATGCCACCGGGATACGTGGCCTCCTGGTCTACGCCTACCCCCGCAGCTCCACGAGCTACATCGAGGAGCTCTCCAGCGACAACACGCTGGACGACGGCACGCGCAATCCCTACTCCACACAGTTCGTCGAGTCCGTAGCCTACTGGCGCCCCGCGCTCAACTCGGACGGCGAGTATGACGCCGTCTACAACATCTGGGAGTCGCACTACCTGGCTATCGCCCATGCCAACGAGGCGCTAGCGAGCATCCAGCAGCTGGATAGTCAGGACGAGGAGCTGCAGGGGCTACGCGGAGAGGCACTGGTAGCACGTGCCTGGGCGCACTTCTGCCTGGCGAACCTCTTCTGCAAGGCCTACAGCCCCACCGCCAGCAGCTCCGACCCCGGCATCCCCTATATCTCTACCGTCGTCCCCAACGTACGCCCCGACTACCCCCGCGGCACGCTGGCCGAGACCTACCAGCAGATCGAGCGTGACCTCAAGGAGGGCATTCCCCTCATCGAGAAGTACCTCCACTACGCGGACAGCTACAAGCCTTACCACTTCTCCGCCGCCTCGGCCAATGCCTTCGCCGCACGCTTCTACCTCTACTATCAGAAGTGGAGCGAGGCCGTCAGCCACGCCGACAAGGTCCTCGGCAGCGACCCCACACGCGTGCTGCGCGACTGGTCGGCCTTCACCTCGGCGCCACGTACCGATGAGTCCTACGCCCTGGCCTACTACGACAGCAAGAACCCCGCGAACCTACTGACGCACAGCACCTACTCCGTCCTCTCCTGGGTCACGACCAGCGGCGTCCTCTACTTTAACACCCGCTTCGGGCAGGGGCAGGAGCTCACGCGTACCGAGACGCTCTACGCCCGCAACATCTGGGGCAACTCTGACCGCTACTACTTCCAGCCCTTCATCTACACGGAGACGAACATCAACAAGACCGTGCAGCCGAAGTACCCCAAGCTCCCCAGCAACGCCAACGTCACCTTCGCCGTCCCCCTGACCACCGACGAGACGCTGATGGTACGCGCTGAGGCCAAGATCCACCTCGGTGCCGCACAGTGGGACGCAGCGGTCGCGGACCTCAACCTCTGGACGAGTCGCTACCTCAACGGCGGCAGCACGGGCTCGATGCCCCGCAGCTTCAGCCGCGCGAAGATCATCAAGTTCTACCAGTCACTCGACATCGACAGCCGTGAGAAGGCCTCGCTGCGCAAGCCGCTCAGCCCCAGCTTCACCATCTCGGGCGACGAGGAGAACGCCCTGCTGCAGCACCTGCTGCAGTGCCGCCGCCTCCTGACGCTGCACGAAGGCCTACGCTGGCAGGACATCAAGCGCTACGGCATCCCCGTCTACCGCAGGCAGAACGATGGCGGCGGTCGCTACACCGTCAAGGCCGAGCTCACCGCTCAGGATCCCCGCCACGCCATCCAGCTGCCCGACCTCGCCGTCCAGGGCTCGATCAAGGGCAACAAATACTAGCCGACACGTACCGCTATGAAGAAAATCATCACCACCGCCCTCATCGGCGTGCTCGGCCTCCTAGCTGGCTGCTCGCCCGACAGCGACATCGTTGACGGCAAGCCAAGGGTCTTCACCCAGCAGGCACAGTCCAAGAGCCGCCTAGATCGCTACATAGAGCAGCACTTCGCCAAGGAGTACAACGTCTCGATACGCTACCGCTACGACGACAGCAATACCGACCGCCGCTTCCTACTCGCCCCTGCGCTGGAGAGCAAGATACTGGAGTTCCTCAACGTCATGGACTACGTCTTCTTTGGCTCCTACCGCTCCGCGACGCCTTCAGGCTATCTCGAGGAGCACACGATCAAGTACCTCAGCCTCTTCGGATCCTCGGGCTACGGCATCGACCGTAAGATGCTGGGGGCCGCACCGCAGGGCGAGATCTGGATCTACGACATCAATAACCTCGACATACAGGACAACAGCCTGCTGCGAAGCAACTTCATCAGCGTGCTCTTCCACGAGTCGGCCCACACGCTGCACGAGGAGCGCGCCTATCCGCCCGAGTACGATAAGTTCTCCTCCCTCGAGTATCAGAAGCAGGACGCCTTCCTCTACTGGACGCGCACGGGGCAGAGCTCGCTGCGTGCAGGCTTCGTCTCGGACTACGCCAGCACGGACCCTGACGAAGACTTCGCCGAGCTCTTCGCCTACTACCTCCTCGACTCGGACAGCGAATGGCAGGCCAAGCTGACGGGCGCCGACGGGCGCAACCGCAGCGACGCCCAGTACACAGGGCGCCAGATCATCCTTGCGAAGGTCGAGATCATGAAGAAGTACCTGCGCGACGAGTACGCTGCTGACCTGGATGCGATGCGTGCCGAGGTGCAGCGCCGCCTGGCGCTGGTCGGCTCGATGGACTTCTCCCACTACCCTAAAGGCTACTAGATCATGCGCAGCTATCCCCTACTCTCTGGCCTCCTAGCACTAGGCCTCCTCTCCTCCTGTGCCCAGTACGAGGACTACCCCAGCCACGATCAGTACCCCTCGACCCGCATTGCCCAGGGCCTTGAGGATATCCGCACGGCGCTGCGCTCCAGCACTGAGGGCTGGGATCTCGTCCTCATCCCCGACGGGGGCAACTTCGGTGGGATCAACCTCTCGATGCGCTTCACCTCCGCCTCGGAGGTCGTCATGAGCAGCGAAGCCTACCAGAAGGGCGGTACCATCCCCGCCGTCGTGACCAATCCCCAGAGCGACCTAGAGGCGGTCACCAAGACGGAGTTCGGCTCGACCTACCACTTGACGGACAGAGGCGGCATCCAGCTGACCTTCGACACCTTCAACGTAGCGCTGCATAGCTGGTCCAATCCTGGCTGGGGCGTCCCCAACTCCTACAACGGGGACTTCACCTTCCGCGTGGACTCCATCAGCCGCGACCACAACACCATCTATCTGCAGGGCGCGCGTACCAAGACCCCCATGCGCCTGACGCGCCGCAGCAGTGGCGACAAGGACCAGCTGCAGCGCTGCTTCGCCATGAAGCAGGAGCTGCAGGGCAAGGCACTGGCGCCCATCACCCTCGGGGGCAAGCAGTACGAACTCTCCATCTTCGGCTTCGCACGTCAGCTGAGCCTACGCTCGGGCGGCAAGGAGGAGCTGCTGCCCTTCCATTACACCCCTCAGGGCATCGAGCTGCTGCGCCCCTACGTCGCGGGTAGCGACAGCCTCACAGCGCTCCACCTCAGTGCCGACAAGCAGTCGATGACGACGCCCGACGGCCGTCAGAAGCTGACGCGCCGCTACATGCAGCTCTACTTTTACGACGGCTATGCCTCGGAGGCCTTCCTAGCGGAGACGCGGCAGGCCGACCAGACGCAGGCGCTGGACAGCTACCCAGGCAGCTACATCTTCACCCTGCACCTGGGGATGATGCAGCGCAGTATGCCTCTGATGGGCAGCTACCTGGATGCCGGCTACTACTTCAGCAACTGGGTGGACTACTACGCGGACTTCACCTCGGTCTACAACCAGCCGAAGCAGCTGCACATGACGCGTCTGATCCAGCAAGGGCTCTCGTGGTTCTACGGCCGCCGCGCGATGGATCGCTTCTACGCCTATATCGTGGCGCAGTCGCCCTACGTGCTCAGTGAGGATCCCAGCAATAGCCGCTATCAGATCTTCACCTCCGTCGCCAATAGTCAGGTATGGGTCAAGGGCGAATAAGCCTCCCTTCCTGAGGGCGCCACGAGCGCGCTCCACGACGATATAGAAGGCGCCGCCCCCTCACTCGCTACGAATGAGGGGGCGGCGCTGCTTTGCTCTAGAGCTAGGTCAGAGAGCGGCTAAAGGTACTCTAGGACGCTGCCGAGCTTGATCCCGTTGGAGCCCTTGATGAGGACGAGGCTATCGCTGATGGGCGTGGCCTGGAGGCTCTGGATGAGCTCCCCTACCTCGGCGAAGACCGCCACCTCGGGGTCGGGCTGTGCCGCCAGCTCGCGCATCCAGCAGGGCCCGCAGAGGTAGAGCCGCAGCGGCTGCCCTGCGCGACGGATCTCCTCGAGGAGCTCGTGGTGCGCGGCCTCGCTCGCAGCACCGAGCTCGTTCATATCCCCGAGGATCAGGACACGCCCCTGTCCTGCGGTCTGAGGGATGGCGAGGAAGTTCTGCAGGGCGGTGTGCATGCTGGAGGGATTGGCATTGTAGGCGTCGGCGATGAGACGATTGCCGCGCTCGGTCTCGATGAGCTGGGAGCGGCTGTTGCTGGGCGCGTAGTGGGCTAAGGCCTCCTCCATAGCGGCATAGGGCACGCCGAGGTAGCTCCCCACGGCGAGCGCCGCCAGCAGGTTGTAGTCCCCCACGAGCTGGGTGGCTAGACGCCCCTCATAGTCCCCCACGCGGTAGCGCAGCGCTAGCTGCAGCGATCCGTCCTCATGGAGCGCCTCGCCTCGGAGCTCGGCCTCGGGGCTCGTCCCATAGGTATGGCGCTCTACGCCCACGCTCATCTCCAGCAGCATGGGATCATCGGCGTGGACGAAGAGCTGCGCGCCCTTGGCACGAATATGGTCATAGAGCTCGCCCTTGGTGGCCCGTACGCCCTCCAGCGAACCGAAGCCCTCGAGGTGCGCCGCGCCTATGTTGGTGATGAGCCCGTAGTCGGGGTCGGCAATCGCGCAGAGCTCGGCGATGTCGCCAGGATGACTCGCCCCCATCTCGATGATCGCCCACTGATGCTCGGGGCCGAGGCGTAGCAGCGTCAGCGGCACGCCTATGTGGTTGTTGAGGTTACCCTCGGTGTAGAGGATGGGGTAGCGTGCGGAGAGGACGGCGGCCGTCAGCTCCTTGGTCGTCGTCTTGCCATTGGTCCCCGTGATCGCCAGGATGGGCGTCCCCAGCTGCCGTCTGTGGTGGGCGGCCAGCTGCTGCAGGCTCGTGAGGACATCCTCCACGAGGAGGGTGCGCTCGTCGATGAGCTGCTCGGGATCGTCCAGCACGGCGTAGGCCGCCCCCGCCTCGAGCGCCTGGCGCGCGTAGCGGTTGCCGTCGAAGTTCGCCCCCTTGAGGGCAAAGAAGATACAGCCCGGGCTAAGGCGCCGCGTATCGGTCGATACCGTAGGGTGCTCGAGATAGAGCTGATAGAGATCGTCCAGTAGGATCATGGTCGTGAGATACTAGCCCTGCGCCAGTCGGAGCCCGAGGAGACTAGCCCCTAGCCCCAGCGCGACGCTGAGCAGGATGTAGAGGGCAGCCTCGAGATAGGCCGCCGAGCGAAGCAGTCCCAGCGCCTCGGCTGAGAAGGTAGAGAAGGTGGTGAAGCCGCCACAGAAGCCCGCGCCGAGGAGGATGCGCAGCTCGGGGCTCCACGAGCCTAGCGTGCGATCCGAGAGTCCAAGGAGGTAGCCGAGGGCGAGCGAACCGAGAAGGTTGATCCCCCAGGTCATCCACGGGCTGGGCTGCCCGAGGAGCTGAGCCCCGAGGAGCCCCAGCAGGTAGCGCAGCGAGCTGCCCAGCCCCCCGCCGACGAAGGCGAGGGCGAGCGCGGGCAGCGGAGCAGGGAGTGCCGACATAGCGCCCCGCGCGGCTAGATACGCTCGAGGACGAGGTCGATGAGCCCCTCGATGCTGCCCTTATAGTCGGTATTCATATTCTGCGCCTTGCGCCCGGCGATGATGCAGCAGACGGTCATAGCGCGGTGCCCCATCAGGGCGGCGAGCCCCGCGAGCGAAGAGCTCTCCATCTCGTAGTTGGTCAGGCGTAGCCCCTCGTAGTCGAAGGCCTGGATCTTGGCATTGAGTCCTGGGTCCTGCAGCGCTAGGCGCAGCTGGCGTCCCTGAGGGCCGTAGAAGCCATTGGCCGCTATGGTGTTCCCGCGCAGGATATCGCTGCCGCAGATCTGCTCGACGAGGGAGGGATCTGCTGGCACGACGTAGGGACGCAGGCCCTCTAGCTGCCAGTCCAGCTGCTGGATCAGCGCCTCCTCGAAGGCTCGATGACGCACCCGCTGGCTATCGGCGTAGAAGTAGAGCACGCCGTCGAAGCCGACAGAGTGCACCGCCGCCACGTAGCTGCCGATGGGCGTCTCGTTCTGCAGGCCGCCCGAGGTGCCGACACGCACGAGGGTCAGCTGGCGTAGCTCGTCCTTGATCTGGCGCGTCTCGAAGTCGATGTTGGCCAGGGCGTCGAGCTCGTTGAGCACGATGTCGATGTTGTCCGTACCTATGCCATGGCTGACAACGGTGATGCGCTTGCCCTGATAGTAGCCCGTGATGGTGTGGAACTCACGGCTCGCCACATTGCACTCGATGCGCTCGAAGCGGGAGGCCACCATATCGACACGCGCGGGGTCTCCGACGAGGAAGACCTTATCGGCGAGCTGCTCGGGACGTAGATGCAGGTGGAAGACCGAGCCATCGGCATTGATGATCAGCTCGGAGGAGGGGATGATGCGCTTGCTACTCATATTATATATGTCTAGGGTTAGCTAGGTGAAGTCCTTGCCCTAAGGGCTAGCCCGCGCTGTGGCAGGGCTGTACACAAAGGTACGAGTTCTCGCCCATGCTAGCGCTCCCCGACCGAGGGGCGAGCGTGCGGCGGCCTTAGTCCTAGGCCTCCCGACCGATATCCCTCAGCCCCGCGAGGGGTATCGGTCAGCGCCGTGAGGGACGTCGGTCAGCGAGCTGAGGGATATCCGTCAGGAGCCTCGAGGGATAGCTCGGGCGAGGCTCCATCCCGAGCCCCGAGACACGGCGGGCCTACTGGGCACGCCGTCCCGAGGCAGTACGAAGCGCCCTCCCGAAGTAGCTCGCAGAGCTATCTAGCCCTAGGAGAGGCCGCTACGCGCGGCTCAAGGGATTAGTCCATTATTCGTATCTTTGTGCTCGTATATAGCTATTTCTTAGCTACGTCCGACAGTTATAGATAGATGAATAATTGCCCCGCACTCAGCCGCGCACGGAGTCTCTACAGCATGGCCCTCGCCCTCTGTCTGAGCCTCCTTAGCCTCGTCACGCTCTCCGCACAGACCCCGCGTAAGCAGTCCTACATGGACTATATACGGAGCTTCAGCCCCGAGGCCAAGCGACAGATGGATCGCCACGCCATCCCCGCCAGCATCACCCTGGCGCAGGGGCTCATCGAGACGGGCGCAGGCTCCAGCATACTGGCGCTGGAGCACAACAACCACTTCGGCATCAAGTGCCACAACAGCTGGATGGGCAAGCGTACCTACCACAAGGACGACCGCCCCAACGACTGCTTCCGCTCCTACCCCTCGGCTAGGGAATCCTACGAGGATCACTCCGCCTTCCTCAAGGGCAAGCGCTACCAGCGCCTCTTCGCCCTGCGCTACGATGACTACCGCGGCTGGGCCCAGGGCCTCCAGCTCTGTGGCTACGCCACCAACAAGGGCTACGCCAACATGCTCATCAAGGTCATCGAGGACTACGAGCTCTACACCTTCGACCACGGCAATACCCCCAGCTGGTATACTGGTGCCGAGGCCCGCAGCGCCCGTAGCCCGCTCCGCCCCGCGCGCCACTACGACGCCCCCCAGCGCCGTGCCTACATCAGCTACGGCCTGCTGTATGTGCTGGCGGATCAGAATGACAGCTACGAGCGCATCGCCGAGGATATGGGTATCCCTGCCAAGAAGCTCGCTAAGTACAACGATACGCCGCTGGACTTCCCCCTCAGCGAGGGCGACATCGTCTACCTCGAGACGAAGAACACGGAGGCCACCCCACGCTACAGCACCTACACCGTCCGCATCGGAGACTCCATGCACGACATCGCGCAGCGCTACGGCATCCGTCTGGACCGACTATACAAGCTCAACAATAAGGATGGCGACTACGTCCCAGAGGAAGGCGATGTCCTTCGTCTGCGATAGCGGCTGCCTCGTGACCACGCACCGAATATGAACGAACGCTATATGCAGCGCGGCGTCTCCGCCAGCAAGGAGGACGTCCATGCCGCCATCAAGAACGTAGACAAGGGACTCTACCCTAAGGCCTTCTGCAAGATCATCCCCGACATCCTCGGCGGTGACCCCGAGTACTGCAACATCATGCACGCCGACGGCGCAGGCACCAAGTCCTCGCTGGCCTACCTCTACTGGCGCGAGACGGGAGACCTCTCCGTATGGAAGGGCATCGCCCAAGATGCGCTGATCATGAACATCGACGACCTGCTCTGCGTGGGCGCTGTCGATGGCATCCTTGTATCCTCCACCATAGGGCGCAATAAGCACCTCATCCCAGGCGAAGTCATCGCTGCCATCATCAACGGCACCGAGGAGCTGCTGGCAGAGCTGCGCGAGCAGGGTATAGGCGTCTACGCCACGGGCGGAGAGACGGCCGACGTGGGCGACCTGGTGCGTACCATCATCGTCGACAGCACCGTCACCTGCCGCATGCGCCGTAGCGACGTCATCGACAACGCGCGCATTCGTCCCGGGGACGTCATCGTCGGCCTAGCCTCCTACGGGCAGGCCAGCTACGAGCGCGAGTACAACGGCGGTATGGGCAGCAACGGCCTGACCTCGGCGCGCCACGACGTGCTGACGCATGCGCTGACCGCCCGCTACCCCGAGAGCTACGATGCCGCTACGCCCGACGAGCTGGTCTACAGCGGCACGCGCGAGCTCACCGAGCCCATCGCAGACACGCCCCTCGACGCTGGGCGCCTCATCCTCTCCCCCACCCGCACCTACGCCCCCATCATCCGCCAGGTGCTGGACGAGCTCCGTCCACGCATCCACGGCATGGTACACTGCTCGGGCGGAGCGCAGACCAAGGTGCTGCACTTCGTGGATAAGGTGCACGTCATCAAGGACAAGCTCTTCCCCACGCCGCCCCTCTTCGAGCTCATACAGCAGGAGAGCGGCACGCCGTGGCAGGAGATGTACAAGGTCTTCAACATGGGGCACCGCATGGAGCTCTATGTAGCCCCCGAGGATGCAGCACGCATCATCGAGATCTCCGAGAGCTTCGGCGTAGAGGCCCAGATCGTAGGGCGCGTCGAGGCCGCCGAGCGCAAGCAGCTCACGATACACTCGCCCTACGGCACCCTCAGCTACGAGTAAGAATTAGACAGCAACCCACACAGCGATATACATGGCAACAGAGAACGACCTGCTAAGTCGTATAGAGAGCCTCGAGATACGGTTCCAGGAGATCACGACCCTCATCACCGCGCCCGACATCATCGCCGATCAGAAGCGATTCATGAAGCTCAGTAAGGAGTATCGTGACCTAGAGCGGATATTAGATAAGGGTAAGGAGTATCGGAACCTCCTGGGCAACATCAGCGAGGGCCGCGAGACGCTCGAGAGCGAGAGTGACCCCGAGCTGCGTGCGATGGCACGCGAGATGATGCAGGAGGCAGAGGAGCGTATCCCCGCCCTCGAGGAGGAGATCAAGCTCCTGCTCATCCCCGCAGACCCCGAGGACGCCAAGAACGTCGTCATGGAGATCCGTGGCGGTACGGGCGGCGACGAGGCAGCACTCTTCGCTGGAGACCTATATAAGATGTACGTGCGCTACTGCGAGAGCCGCGGCTGGACGACCGAGGTCACCAGCATGAGCGAGGGTACCGCAGGCGGCTACAAGGAAATCATCTTCACCGTCACGGGAGATGGCGTCTACGGCATCCTCAAGTATGAGAGCGGCGTGCACCGCGTACAGCGTGTGCCCGAGACCGAGACTCAGGGGCGTGTACACACCTCTGCCGCCTCCGTGGCTGTCCTCCCCGAGGCCGAGGAGGTGGACGTCGTGCTCAACCCCGCTGACATCGAGATGCAGACCGCACGCTCGGGGGGCGCTGGTGGACAGAACGTCAATAAGGTCGAGACCAAGGTGCAGCTGACGCACAAGCCTACGGGCATCGTCGTCGTCTGCCAGCAGGCACGTACCCAGCTAGCCAACCGTGAGCTGGCCATGCAGATGCTGCGCACCAAGCTCTACGACATCGAGCTGACCAAGCACAACGAGGCTATCGCAGCCCGCCGCAAGACGATGGTCTCCACCGGCGACCGCTCGGCCAAGATCCGCACCTACAACTACCCACAGGGGCGCGTCACCGACCATCGCATCAACCTCACGCTCTACAATCTGGCCGCCATCATGGGCGGGGAGATCCAGCCCATCATCGACGAGCTGATCATCGCTGAGAACATCGAACGAATGAAGGAGGCCGCCCTCTAGAGGCCGCGCCCC
>ERZ772928.706-NODE-706-length-14680-cov-4.423932_pt1 | contig 14680 bp, 12 predicted proteins | sample MGYA00511686_ERZ772928 | MGnify/ENA primary metagenome ERZ772928 (study PRJEB29015, sample SAMEA2738063) | human oral metagenome | biome: human oral; feature: human-associated habitat; material: saliva | place: China | collected 2219 ... | reverse complement strand
CCGCCACTAGGGCCTGCTCGATATTTTGTAAGAGCACGTTGCGCAGGTTCATCGACTCGTAGAGCGTCTTCATCGGTAGGGCGTGGCGCGCTACCTGCTCCTTGCCGAAGAAGTTCGTCGTCCCGCCGCAGGCCAGCACGAGGTAGTCGTAGCTGACGGGCCCCACGGAGGTGAGGAGCTGCTTGTGCTCGGCGTCGACCGCCTCCACCGATGCTAGGCGGAAGAGGAAGTTCCCCTTGCGGCGGAAGGCCGAGCGGAAGGGGAAGGCGATGCTACTGGGCTCGAGCCCCGAGGAGGCCACCTGGTAGATCAGCGGGGGGAACTGGTGGTAGTTGTTCTGATCGATGAGGACGATCTGGAAGCGACTACTATCAAGCTCCTGGGCGAGCTTGAGCCCACCGAAGCCTCCGCCTGCGATGACCACGCGCGGCAGCGAGGAGCTGGGGATATTGATGCTCATAGATTGGAATAGCTAAATACGTCTTTATTCGTCTGCAGGGATAGAACCGCCCACGTGCGCAAAAGGTTACGAGCCCCGCGCCCTCCTCTCCGCAGGGCCGCTTCCCCTAGCCTCAGCGCCCGAGCTCGGCATCGAGGGAGGCCTCCCGAGGGATATCCATCAGCTCCTCGAGGGACGTCCGTCAGGCGCGTGAGGGACGTCCATCAGCCTCGTGAGGGATATCCCTCAGCGCGCCTCTAGGGAGGCTGGGCGCTCGCTGCCCCTTGCCGCTGGCGGCAGCCGCAGGCCTTCGTGAGGGCGATCCGCAGAGCGGCTGTGGGGCTTCGTTCGCTTGGTGGCGAGCTTGCCCCAGGCTGAGCCGCGCTGGTGGGGCTCCCCCTTAGGCCAGGGAGCTGTCGCTCCCCCAGCGGCGCGCGCCGCGACTAGCTCGCCGAATGGGAATAGATGTGTACATTTGCTCCTAGCATAATGACTACAAATACGCTCACAAGTATGAAGCCCAAGCAACTCCTATCCCCCACCGTCGTACGTACGATACTCCTCATCGTCTACAGCCTCATCGGCTGGGGACTCTTCTACTATCAGGAGGGGATGAGTCTCAGGGAGGCCTATCGGAGCTTCCTGCCGCTGCTCGTCTTCGTGCTCTGTCTGCCCACAGCAGCTGCACGGACGCAGCGCTTCCTCTCCCGACTGCGTCGCGAGTCCCAGCAGCAGGCCTAGCCCCCTGACTGAGGCCCGACCCCTAAATACGACAGCGCCCGCCTCCCCAGCTAGGGAAGGCGGGCGCTGTCTGTAGTAGCTGTGCTGAGCTGCGGCGCTAGTCGGCGATGATGCTCATCTCGGCACCGCTGGCGTAGTCGCCACCGTTCTGCGCCGAGAGGGCCGTGAAGCGGAGGTAGCGGGCGCGCTGAGGCTGGCTGAGGTCGACGCGCTTGAGCTTCTTGTCCTTGACGAAGGTCCCCTTCTGCACCTCCGTCCAGGTCTTGCCGTCCTGACTGATGGAGATGGCGTAGTCCTTGATGTCGCCCGTCCAGTTCTCATCCTGACGTGGCAGGTAGGTGAAGGCACGGATGAGCTTGGTGTCCAGCACGTCGAAGTCGATCCAGTGGGGGTACTTGGTCACCGTCACGGAGTACATGCTGTGCCAGATCGTCCCGGGGTCGAAGTCGAGGAGGTTCGCTGCCTCGTCGCCGTAGGGTACCTCTTCGCTGCTGGCGGAGAGGATGGTGGCCTGCACCGTCTCTACGCGGGTGAAGTGCTCGACGCTCACCAGCTCGGGGTGACGCCTATCCCAGGCCTTGACCTGGACGGGCTCGCGCATCAGCACGGGACCCGTGTAGCGCTGCGCCTTAGCCTTTCCGATCTGGATCATCAGCTCGGCGCCAGGACGTGCCTTGAGGCTGAGCATGCCATCCAGTCCGCGGGCGATGATGGGGGCAGCGGCTGCCTGGGGCACCGTCGTGCTGTGCGTCTGCTGAGGCTGCGTGCCACGCAGCGGGCGGATTGTCAGGCCGAAGTAGTGAGGCTCGGCCTTCGTCTGGTACTGCTCGGTGGGAGGACCCTGACCGCAGCTGAAGCCGCCGAGGCCTGTGGAGCTGATCCCCAGCACGAGGTGTGTATCCCCAGCAGGGGGCAGCTCGGTGGGGTGTGGGGCGAGCAGCAGATCCAGTGCCGAGTAGGGCAGGGCGGAGCTCGTCATCAGGCTGTCGGAGATGAAGAGGAGGCCATTGCCTGCGGCATTGGTCAGGCTCGTCCAGCGTACGTCCTCGCGGTTGGCCATCGTCTGGGGCTTGGGGAAGGAGATGAACTGGCCCGCGACGGTGCTCTGGTGGAGCTGGACGAACTGGCCGCTCTTGCGGTCGCCGTAGTTATTGATCGGGCCGCGGCCGTAGTAGCGGTACTGGTCGTAGCTCTTGGGCAGGATGAACTCGTAGCCGAGACGCGCCAGGACGAGGTTCGGCTTGTTGGAGCTGATGCCCGAGTTCAGCTGGATCGTCCCGTCGGGGCGTACCGTCCAGACGACCTGCGAGGTGAAGTGGAAGTCCTCGGGACCGAAGCGCTGCGTCGTGTCCTCGATGATCTCGTAGCGGCCCGAGGCGCGCTCCATCTTGAGGACGGCAGCGTTCGGCGCCTGCGAGCGCACGGTGAAGAAGAGCTGCAGTGAGCCGTCGGCGAGGTGCTGCACCTTGTACTGCTGTACCTGATGGCGTAGGTTGTGCAGGCCGTTGGCTACCCAGCGTCTGCGTGCCCAGATATCATTGTCGGCAGGGGCACGGAAGGCGTCGAGGCGGGGACCCTGACCAGGGCGCAGCAGCGTGTCGCCTGCGTAGACGAGGCTGGAGAGCGTACCCTCCTTGAGGTCGAATGCCGCGGAGAAGTCCCTACCCGTGACGCTGTAGCTATCCCCCTCCTTGACGACCTTCGTGAGGCGCAGTCCGCCCGTAGGCTGGGCGACCTCAGGGCGCTTACTCTGATAGAGGAGCTGCTCGTCGGCCTGCACGTAGCCGGCCTTAGCCCAGGGCTTGTCTACCTTGAGGAAGAGCTCGAGGGTGAGGAAGTACTCCTTCTCGGGTGAGATCGCTCCCAGCTGGCTGGGGTCGAGGCTGAGCTCGGCCGACTGGCGTGCCCCGATGGCGGGGAGCTGCTGCGTGCCGCTCCGCGTGACTACGCCGTCCTCGATGAGGCGCCAGCGTAGCTCGTAGTCGGAGAGGTCGGTGAAGTAGTTCTTATTGCTGATGCGCAGGCGGTGCGCTGCACGGTCGGCCCAGGCGAAGCCTACATTCTGATACACCTTCTTGACCTCGTAGTACTGAGGCTTGGGCTCGAGGTCAGCGAAGACCAGGCCGTTCATGACGAACATCCCGCTATTGGGCTTGTCGCCGAAGTCACCGCCGTAGGCTAGGTAGCGCGTGCCGTCGGGCTTATAGTTGTAGAGCGCCTGGTCGACCCAGTCCCAGATGGCACCGCCGCAGATGAAGTTGGTGCTCTCGATGGCCGGCCACATGTCGCTGAGGCCGCCACAGGCATTACCCATGGAGTGGGCGTACTCCGAGATGTGGAAGGGGTACTTGATCTTGTAGTCGCCCTTCGCCGCGCCCTGCACCCAGGAGACGGAGGGGTACTGGTTGGAGCCCATGTCGACGATCTCGTTGTTGCGCTCGTACTGGATGGGGCGCGAGGTGTCGAGCTTCTTGGTAGCCTGGTAGCTCTTGACGAAGTTCACGCCTGGGCCCGCTTCGTTCCCCAGCGACCAGATGACGATGGAGGGGTGGTTATAGTTGGCATGCACCATCTCCAGCATGCGCGCCACGTGCTGCGTCTCCCACTCGGGGACGTGCGAGAGCGAGGCCGCACCGTAGTAGTACTCGTGCGACTCGATATTGGCCTCATCCTCGAGGTAGATGCCGTACTTGTCGCAGAGGTAGTACCAGTAGGGGCTGGGAGGATAGTGCGAGTTGCGCACGTGGTTGATGTTGGCGCGCTTCATCATCATGACCTCGCGCTCCATCTGCTCCTTGGTGATGGCGTGGCCTAGGGCGGGGTTGGTCTCGTGGCGGTTCGTTCCCTTGAGCTTGACGGGCTTGCCATTGACATAGTAGTAGCGCCCTGCGATGCCGAACTCATCCTCCGAGGCAGGCGTGTCCTTGATCTCCACCGTGCGGAAGCCCGTGTAGAGCGAGGCCTTATCTAGGAGCGTCTTGCCCCCAGCGTCGTAGAGCTCGGCCACCAGGACATAGCGCCAAGGTGCTTCAGCAGACCACACTCTAGGCTCAGAAAGGGTCAGCTGCGTCTCCGTCGTGCCGAAGGCGCTTACCTTCGCCGTGGCCGTAGCTACGGGGCGAGCCTCTGCCTCGTCCGAGTAGAGCGGTAGGCCGTAGAGGCTGTAGCGGAGCTGCTGCCCAGGCTTAGCCTTCTTGCTCAGCGAGCTGACCTCGGCGGCGATGCTCAGCGTGCCCGTCTGGTAGTCCTTGGTGAGGCCTGGCAGTACACGTAGGTCACGCAGCTGCGTCTGGGGCTTGGCCGTCAGGTAGACGGAGCGGAAGATCCCCGGCAGGCGGAACATGTCCTGCGCCTCGAGGAAGGAGCCATCGCTGCTGCGGTAGACCTCGACGGCCACGGTATGCTCCTTGAGCTTGGGGTCGAGGTAGGGGGAGATATCGAAGGAGGCGAGGTTGCGCGAGTTCTTCGAGAAGCCCACGTAGCGCCCGTCGATCCAGAGATAGAAAAAGGAGTCTACGCCGTCGAAGTTGATGTAGACGGCCTTGCCCGCCCAGTCACTGGGGACGCTGAAGTGGCGCAGATAGGAGCCCACCTCGTTGCGGTCACGGTAGGTCGTCCAGTCTTGGGCGGCGTGCGCATGACGCCCTTCTTCCAGTCGCCTACCTTGACCTCGTGGTAGAAGATCACGGGCTGATTGACGTAGATAGGCGTGCCGTAGCGCTGCGTGCCGTCCTTCTGCAGGCCGTAGACGTTCCAGCTCATCGGGACATTGACCTCATCCCAGCGGGAGGCGTCGTAGCCCAGGCGGTAGAAGTCCTGGGGACGCTCCTCAGGAGTGCGTACCCAGTGGAAGCGCCAGCGGCCGTCGAGGCTGCGGTAGAGGCTGCTGTGCTCGGGCAGTACACGCTCGGCACGGTCGCCCGCGGCGAAGGAGAAGAAATAGCTGTGGGGAAGCTGCTTGTTGCGTGCGTAGTCCTCGGGACTCTGCCACTCCTGCCCTGTGGGGGCGGCCTCCGTACGGAAGGAGTAGCCAGGCAGCAGTGCCTGAGCGCCGAGGTCTACTCCACGGCCTAGGAGCAGCGCGGCTGCTGCGAGCAGCACGAGACGCTTCTTGGTGTAGCGATTCATGTCGGTGTAGTAGACGTTTTGGATGGTATATCTATTGTGTATTCTTGCGGTGGGGGACTAGAGGAGCCCTTGGGCTCGGGCTACCTCTAGGGTATCTCGGAGGCCTTCCTCGAGGTCGTAGCGCGGCTGCCAGCCCAGAGCCAGCAGCGGGGAGGGATCGCAGCGCCAGTTGCGCTGGGCCAGGATGGGGTACTTGTCTCTATTCAGGGGCGTGACCTTCCCGCTGAGCCGAGCCCAGAGCGAGCCGAGCTGACAGACGCCCCACAGCAGCGGTAGCGGGACGCGTAGGTGCAGTACACGCTGGCGCCCCAGCAGGCGCTGGACGAGCCGTCCGTACTCTATATCCGTATAGGTAGCGCCGTCGGAGACGATGTAGCGTTCGCCCTCAGCCTCGGGGCGAGAGAGGACGTGCAGCGCAGCACGAGCTACATCGGCGCCGTGGACGAAGGTCAGGTACTGCGTCTGGCAGCCTGCCATAGCATTGATGCCACCAGCGATCCCACGCAGGGACATCAGGTAGTCCTTGTCCCCTGGGCCGTAGACGCCTGTGGGCAGGAGGATGGTGAAGGGGAGGCCCGACTGCTCGGTGTAGTGCTCCGCCAGGCACTTGCTGCGGCCGTAGCGCGTCGTCGGGCGCTGTGGATCGTCGGCGCGCAGCGGGGTGTCGTCGCGGTGGATGTCGCCGTAACTGCTGAGGCTACTCATCAGGACGAAGCGCTCAGGCGGCTGCGGCAGGTCGATGAGGGCTGACAGCAGGCGCAGCGTGTGCTCGGCGTTGATCTCCTGGAACTCCTCGAGGCGCGCCGTCTTGGTGATGCCCGCGTTGTGGATAATGTAGTGCCAGAGGGGCTCGCCTGGGTAGTGGGCGCTGAGGGCGTGGAAGGCCGAGCGCATCTGCTCGGCGTCGTAGTAGTCGACCTCCACGTAGCGTATGCCCTCGCGCTCGAGGCGCTCCAGCTGGGCGCCAGCGCGTACGGCTACCCAGAGCTCGTAGCCAGCAGCCCGAGCCTCGCGTAGCATGTGGCTGCCGATGAAACCCGAGGAGCCGGTGATCAGTAGGCGGGGTGTGCTGCTCATGGTCTAGATCTATAGCGTAGGGACGGTCTAGGCGGGGCTAGAAGACGGAGAAGTGCACGTAGCGCTTGGGGTTCTCCTTGAGGTCGCGCATCAGACGGTCGGCATTGTTCACCAGGCTATCCAGACGGTTGTAGAGGCTGGGGTCGCTGAGCAGCAGCCCTGCCGTGTTGTCCTTGCTGCGGAGCTGTGTCGTGACCTGCTGCAGCTGGCGCGTCGTCTCGTTGAGGTGCTGCATCATGGAGTCGAGCTTGAGCTGGGTGAGCTGTGCGCTGAAGGCGTGGAGGTTCCCGGTGAGGCCATGCACGTTGTCCATCACGGGCTTGAGGCTCTGGCTGGATTGGTTGAGGGCAGCCATCATCGCATGCAGCTGCATGGAGGATCCCTTGAGGGCTAGGAGCACGCTGTCGATACTCTTGTCGTGCAGCAGGGTGTCCAGGCGAACGAGGGTCTGTGTGATGGTGGGCATCATGTTGTTGACCGCGGGGAGGATCTGATCTGTCGCTATGGACAGCAGGTCGCCTGCGGGGGAGACGCTGGAGATGGTATCGCCGTCGGAGAGGGTGCGGGGATCGTGGCCGTCGATGGTGAGGACGAGCTCGGAGCCACTCAGAGGGTTCATCTTGATCTTGACGACGCTCTTGGAGCTGACCCGTACGTGGGGGTCGAGTGCTAGCTCTACGGTCGCGCCGTAGCCTCGGTTGTAGTCGAAGCGCACGTCACGCACCGAGCCGACCTTGAAGCCACTGACGATGACGGGTGTCGCGACGGTGACGCTGTTGAGGTTATCGAAGTGTGCGTAGTAGGTCGTCGTCTTCTTGAAGATCTCGATCCCCTTGAGGTAGTTGATCCCGATGTAGCCGAGGACGAGGGCTAGGACGGTGAGGAGACCTATCTGTACTTCTTTCTTGAACTTCATATAGAGCGGGCTGAGCAGTAGTGATGAATCGGATGAATGTGGGTGAGGGGGCTAGCGCAGGCGCTGCGAGCCCTTGTAGGGGACGATGTAGGCATCCTGGTAGGCCTTAGGTAGCGCTTTGATCTGAGCTTGGGCTTCGGCCTTGGTCTTGCAGGCGGGTAGTAGGTAGATATAAGCCTTACCCGCCTGCTGTCGTTCGATGGGCTGGGGGAAGCGGCGGAAGCGCGCGTCCTTGGTGTCGATCTTCTCGGGGGAGGAGAGGAACTGCACGCGGTAGTGTAGACCCTCGGTGAGCTTAGCCTCGGGCTGCTTCTTGAAGGCCTCCTTGACCTTCGCAGCGACGCTCGAGCTGGCTGAGGAGCTGGAGCTGCTGCGCTCGCTACGAGCAGGGCTCGGGCTGCTGGACTTGGCGGGGTGAGCCGTGAGGCTGTCAGCCGTGTCCTCTGCTTGAGCACTGGGCTCGGCCTCGGGCTCGGGGGCCGTCGTGGCGCTGTCGCGTCGGGCACTGCGGGGGCTGGCCTTACCGCGCCAGGCGGCGTAGTAGCTGGAGAAGGCCCCCGCGATGGAGCTGGCGAGCTCCTCCTGCCCCTGGGTGGAGAGCATGTAGGCGGCCTCGCTGGCGTTGGAGAGGAAGCCGATCTCGGTGAGCACGCTGGGCATGGCCGACTGGCTGAGTACCCAGAGGATGTCCTGACGTACGCCGCGGCTGTAGCGGCCCGAGCGGCGGTAGTGCCGCTGTATATGGTTCGCCAGGTCAATACTCTTGTTGAAGTAGGCGTCCTGCATGAGGTCAAACATGATGTAGCTCTCCGTCGAGGTCGGGTCGAAGCCTCGGTAGGTCGTCTTATAGTCGCTCTCCAGGAGCATGGCCTTGTTCTCGCGCATCGCTACGCTGAGGTTATTGGCGAGCTTGGCGACGCCGAGGACGTAGGTCTCGGTGCCGTAGACGCTCTTGGAGGGGGCGCTATTGACGTGGATGCTGAGCATCATCGAGGCTTGGTTGCGGTTGGCGAAGTCCGCACGCTCCTGTAGCCCGACGAAGACGTCGGTACGGCGCGTGTAGAGGACGCGCACCTCGGGGTGGGTAGCCTGGATCTTCGCCCCGACGAGCTTGGCCACGGCGAGTGTGATGTCCTTCTCCTTACCTCCATTGCCTACGGTACCCGAGTCCTTGCCCCCGTGTCCTGCATCCAGGAGGACGGTGAATAGGCGCTGCGCATCGGCCCACTGGGGGCAGAGCAGACCGAGGACGAAGACGAAGAGCCCCATACGGAGCGCGTGCGATGCTGACCTAGAGCGAGGACACATAGCTGAGCTATACCTGTTGATGACGATGGGTGCTACCATGGACGCGTTCAGGGGGCTCGCGTGCAAGATAGCTTATATATTACAGTGCGACAAAGATACGGCTTTTCCCAAAGGGAAGACGCGCCCAGAGCTCAGGTGCCAGCCCGTACTGGAGGAATTTAGCTCAAGGGGCGAGCTGCTCCCCAGCCTTCGGTGGCTCCCGCACGGCCTCTTAAGGGTGGGCGAAGCTCCTTCTAAGGCATGCCGCTCGTCCCCCTAGGCTCGGGCGGTCGGCACTGCCGTCCCTGAGCCGCACGACTGATAGCAGTCGGCGTCGTGACGGATAGCTCGGAAGGTGTGCTTGCTTAGCCTAGGGACTGCTTAGCCCTTGCTGGGCGCTTCCTCCCGTCCTACTTAGCGCTTGTCTGTCTGCAGCTTAGCCCTCCTCTCTTCGCCTTGTCTAAGGACACCCCGATCCTAGCCTTAGCTCGCTGAGCGCCTGCTATAAAGGACTTCGCCCCTGCCACCCTCGACGAAGGGAGACAGGGGCGAAGCTATTTCAGAGGCTTGAGGCAGTGGGCTAGCGCTCTTCGGCGGCCAGGAGCTCGCTACACAGCTGGTAGCCCTTGATCATCATGCGGGGGATGTGGAATGGCCCCTTGAAGAGGTTGCCCTTGGCGGGCTGCGCCACCGAGCCATCGCGGTGCAGGTAGCCGTACCACTCGCCGTGCTCGTGGTCGGGGAGGTGGGCGTACATCCAGTCGCTGATCTGTCGGTGCATCTTCAGGTAGCGCTCCTCACCCGTCATCTGATAGGCGTAGAGCGTGGCGATGACAGCCTCGGTCTGTGGCCACCAGAACTTCATGTCCTGCGCATAGTCCTGACAGGGCAGGCCCTTGCAGTCACGGAAGTTGATGATCCCACCGTAGAGCTCGTCCCAGCCCCAGTCCCAGGACCAGTCTAGGATCTTGCAGCCCAGCTCGATGAGGTGCTTGTCACCCCCACGGTACTTAGCCTCCTCGAGGATGAACCAAGCCGTCTCGATGCAGTGCCCAGGGTTGATGAGGCGACCGCTGAGGCTGTCGATGAACTCCCCATTGGGGCCCACCATCTCCAGCAGCGCCTTGTACTCGGGGTGGAGGAAGTAGCGCTCCAGCTTGTCCAGCGACTCGGCGATCTGTGCGTCCAGCACAGGGTCGGGTAGGGCCTCACGGATACGGCTAGCCGTATTGATCAGGATCATCACGATGGAGTGACCCTGCGCCTGGAGCTCCTCGGTGTACTTGGGCTCGAGGATGCCGGGCGTGGTGAGGAAGCGCTGGATGTCCTTGAAGAGCGCGACGGCCTTCTCTGCATAGCGCTTGTCTCCCGAGGCTATGGCATACTCGCTGAAGGCGATGGCAGCGAAGCTCTCACTGAAGACATAGCGGCGTCTACGCAGGCCGCGGCCGTCCTCCGTGACCTCGAAGAACATGCGCCCATCCGTGTCGAAGCAGTGGCGCTCGATGAACTCGATGGTCGTACGGGCGGCCTCGAGCCACTCGGGGCGCTGCTCGATCTGATTGTAGGCGAAGGAGGCGACGAAGGCGAAGCGGCCCTGGAACCATACGCTCTTGGTCGTGTCCATGAGCGTACCGTCACGATCTACGCAGGTGTAGATGCCGCCGTGCTTGCGGTCGAGACCGTGCTGGAGCCAGAAGGGGAGGATATTCTCCACCAGGTCCTCACGGTAGCGGTCACGCGTGGCGCGGAGGTAGTTGCTGATCTGTCCCACGTCGCTCTAGAGCTTGTTGCCCTTGTTGAAGAAGTCGATCGCCTCGAGCTCGGCCTTGATCTGTGCCTCCTCCTCGTCGGTGATGTTGCGGAAGGGCGTGCGGTTGCCCCCGAGGTCGAGGCCCATGAGCTTCATGATGCGCTTGCCGGCGACGATATTGCCGCGGTAGCGTGCGATGACGTTGATGACGTCCTGATTATAGTTCTGCAGCTCACGTGCCTTCTGGAGGTCACCTGCGCGGAAGGCCTCGATGACGCCTACCAGTACATTGCCGCAGTAGTTGGCCGTACCGCTGATACCGCCCTGCACATCGCAGGCAGCGAGCCCTGCCAGCAGCGTTTCATCCAGGCCGTGGAGCAGGTCGTACTTCCCGTCCTTGTAGAGCTTGCACTGGTTGAACTCATAGAGGTTTTCGTTGGTGAACTTGATCCCTGCGAAGTTGGGGATACGGCCGACCGCCTGCAGGAAGTCCGTCATCGGCAGGTAGGCACCGTTGAAGACAGGGATGTGGTAGTAGTAGAAGGGGAGGTCAGGAGCACCCGAAGCGATCTCTTCGCAGTACTTGACGAGCTCCTCGATGCGTCCGACCTTGGGGAAGGGAGAGGCCATGGAGCCTATCCCCCAGGCGCCGATCTTCTGGGCGTGCTGTGCCAGACGATGTGCCGAGCGTACGCTGGTGCTGCCCACGTGGACGATGACCTTGAAGTCCTTGGGTGCTACCTCGACCCACTTCTCGGCCAGGAGCATACGCTCCTCGTCGCTGAGCATGTAGCCCTCACCCGATGAGCCGTTGATGAAGACGCCCTTGAGGCCATTGCGGTGCAGCATCTCTGCGTAGCGAGCGATAGGCTCGAGATTGACGTCGCCGTTCTTGTCGAAGGGCGTGAAGGGGGCTACGAGCAGCCCTTGGATATGTGCCATTGCTGTATATAATAATGTAGTTACGGTCTGTCGGTAGTAGGGTGGGGAGTCTCCCGCCTGTCTGCGCTACCCACAGCCAGGGGCAAAGGTAAGAATATTCTCGAATGCTAGGACGCCCGACGAACTCATCGGTTCGTCGGGCGTCCTAGCTAGCTGTGGGGCCTTGTCCTTAGGCCTCCTTGACGCGCCCTACGTAGGATCCGTCGCGCGTGTCGATGGTGATCAGCTCGCCCTCGGTGATGAAGAGGGGCACGCGTACCTCAGCACCCGTCTCGACGGTAGCAGGCTTGAGGGTGTTAGTAGCGGTGTCACCCTTGAGGCCGGGCTCGGTGTAGGTGACGCGCAGGTCGACGTGAGCGGGGAGCTCACACGTCAGCACCGTCTCGGAGGCTGCATGCACCATTGCTTCGACGGTATCGCCTTCCTTGAGGAACTGGACGCCATCGATGACAGCTTCGGGGATGGAGATCTGCTCGAAGGTCTCAGGGTGCATGAAGTTCAGGCCCATCTCGTCCTTGTAGAGGTACTGATAGGGACGACGCTCGATGCGTACTTCTTCGACCTTCACCCCGCTATTCCATGTCTTATCGAGCACGCGACCCGTAGCGACGTTCTTGAGCTTTGAGCGAACGAAAGCGGGACCCTTACCGGGCTTTACGTGGAGGAATTCGACGATGAAGTAGTACTGCCCGTCGATGTCGAGGCACATACCATTACGGAAGTCTGCTGTAGTAGCCATATAAAATGATTGATTAGAGATTGTTTTTGCTTGAGTACAAAAATAGGAAAATATGGGGAGATGCCTGGGGCTAAAGGCCGTACTTCTGGTGCAGGGCATCGAAGCGTGCCAGAGCGGCCTCCCCGTGCTTGCTGAATCCACTACGTACGCGCTCCAGTGCCTTGCGCTGCCCCAGCTTGGTCTTGGAGTAGAACTTATCCGCGTAGCAGATCAGCTCCTCCTCGGGGCACTGCGGCGTGTAGATGCCTGGGGGGAGGGGGATGGCGCGTGCAGTGATCTCCTCGGGAGTAAGTCCGCTACCCGTGTGGCGCTCGGCGACCCAAGCGTGACGGGGCAGGCCCAGCGAGCGCAGTAGCTCGGCGCCGAGGTAGCCGTGTAGGATGTAGGGAGCTTCGCCCGTGCAGAAGATCTCGGGAGCATTCGTCTGATAGATCCCGATATCGTGGAGCATCGCCGCCTCTGCGACGAACTCGCGGTCGAGCCCCATCTCGGGGTGCGCATCGACGAGCTCAAGGGCCAGGCCCGTGACGTCCTCGGCGTGCTGGCGCAGTACGCGCTCGATGTCGCTACCCTCAGGGTAGTAGCGATGGATGATGGCGAGGGTGTCTATCATTTGCTTGCGGGGGCTGTTTCTGCCGGAGCTTCGGTGTCGGAGCTCTTGCTGTCGCCGCCTCCGAAGAGGAGCGCCTTAGCATGGCGAATATCCTCTACCGACTGCATGAGGCGGGGGTAGAGGTAGGAGGACTGGCGTGTCGTCGGGGGCGTGGAGCTGCTGGCGTTGTACTGCTCCATGGGGAAGATGCCCTCGAAGAGCAGGCAGGCGTAGCCCATGAGGTAGACCCCGACGAGGAGGCCCAGCACGAGGCCGACGATGCGGTCAATGACGGAGAGGAACGTGCCCTTGGTGAGCGAGCTGAACCAGTTCCCCACGAGGCGGATACCGATATATATAAGGGCGAAGGCGATGAGGGGGACGATGAAGCCCCAGCCACCGATGCTCTGCCCGTCACCTCCGCCCAGCACGCTCTCGACCCAAGGGGCCAAGCGCCACGCTTCGCGGAAGGCGATGATGAGTGCAGCTATCTGGATGACGCGGCGTACAGCGCCACCGAAGAGTCCCCCGAGGGCGAAGAGCAGGACGACTGCCCCCAGGAAGAGATCAAGTTGATTCATATATTGCTTCTGTCTTTTCCTGCAAAGGTACTGCATCCCGCCCTATTCCCTCCCACAGGCTTTTCTCCTCGATTCTGAGTGGGCTTTGTACGTAGTCCACTCTTGGGCCTATATAGAGGGGTGGTATGAACCTATATTGGTCAGCGGGCGAACCTATATAGGTTGACGCCCCGACCCATATAGGTCACGATGACGACCTATATAGGTTCGCCCGCTGACCAATATAGGTCGCTCTCCCGACCTCAGGGCTGACGCATCATACACAGTTGGAATTCACCAGAGCTCAAGGGCGAATAACTGCATCGGGATGAGCTGTACTCGCGGTATTCTATGCGGGAGGAGAAAATCAACCAGTACTGGTCGCCGATGTGACCAGTACTGGTCAGTGGTAGTAACCAGTACTGGTCGAAGGCGCGACCAGTACTGCTCCGATCGGTGACCAGTACTGGTTCATTTTAGCTCCCCTTGCGAGAGGTTTTTTGTAAGTCCTCTTGAGGGAGCTATCTCACTGTATAATAGCTTGTCGTTGGTCTGCGTTAGGCGATGCTCTTCGGCTGGCGCTTGTGGGGAGTTGTATGGGCTTCGGTGGCGGGAAGCTGCCCCCCTCCCTTTTTAATAGGATTAGTTGTATATCTTTGTGGGCGCACGGACGGCTCCCCCTCCAGCGGAGGGAATGCCCGCTTCAGCTTCCGTAAAGTCGTGTACCTACCCATAAAAAATCTGGATGCTGACGACTGCGCTCTCTACTCATATGGTGACTTATACCTTATATAAATAGCAAATGAAGAAGCAGATACTTCTATCTTTGGTGCTCCTCGCAGGGGTGGGCACGGCAACAGCTCAGGTGCGTCAGCGCTCCTTGGGTATCGAATTGGGTTCGCATAATGCGGCAGTCTATGATCTGACTCTTGGTCGACATTTCTCTGTCACGGCTAAGGCGGGGCTGGTCCTCGAGGCTGGTTTTAGTGGCAAGAAGGATGTAAATGGCAAGCGCTTCAGCTTCGGTGGGTTTACTCCCTTCGCAAGTCTGGAGCCCCGCTGGCACTTCTCAGGAGAGTCCGCGAGTGATCTCTACCACACGGGCGGCTACTTAGGCGTCCGTCTGAATGGCGCTTGGGATCGTGCGACGATCTTCGGGCCGTCCTATCCCAAGGGGTACGATCGCCCACTGTACACGCTGGGCTTTAGCCCACGCTTCGGCTGGGTCTTTGGTGTGAATGAAAACTCTTACATCGGACTCTCCGCTGGCCTGGAGTTCTATCGCACCAAGGTCGCCTACAGCAGTGGTGGGCACTACTGGCGAACAACCACGTCGGATAGTGCGATCCCTGTGAGCTTGGAGATGACCTATGGGATTCGCTTTTAGAGCAACTCATTCGGTGAAGTAGGGGATGCCCCACTCATCGATCTCCCCAAGTGTGGGGCAGTATCCAAGCGCTTGGATACTGCCCCATACTCTTTTTATTCGCCAGCTATTTTATTGAT
>ERZ772928.700-NODE-700-length-14787-cov-4.519346_pt1 | contig 14787 bp, 23 predicted proteins | sample MGYA00511686_ERZ772928 | MGnify/ENA primary metagenome ERZ772928 (study PRJEB29015, sample SAMEA2738063) | human oral metagenome | biome: human oral; feature: human-associated habitat; material: saliva | place: China | collected 2219 ... | reverse complement strand
GCAATTGGACTGTGAAAAAGCCAATAAAACCCCACATCATTCGTGAGAAATATCCAATGCGATAGCGTTTATAGATAAGATGTTTACGATATAACGCCCCACACAAAATAGCATATGATAGCAATTCTATTAAAGTTGTAAGCATGAATGCAGGAAAGTGTTCGTTGATATAGTTTCCGATTTGGTGTGCAATGTCGGTTTTAGTGAAATCATAAAGTCCGAATAAAACAGCTATGAATGCTATAATGCTAATGATTGTGAATATAACGCCTTCTAGTTGTTTGAAAAAGGCTTCAATTTCTTCACGCAAAGGCGGTTTTTGATAATTTGGTTCTGTCATTTGCTTTCCTTTCTAGTTACCACCAAAACATACGTTGGACTTGACTCCATGTTGACCATAGTGTTTCATCATCGTTCATATAAGTACGTTCGATGAGCCACTTACGCCAGTATGCTTGTGGTTTGTTGTCGTAATAGTGATAGTACATATTGATTTGTGCGTGTTTGAACCATTTAAGTCCTAATCGCAAGAACAATTTCAAGTCATCTAGTCGTTCTCGACTAAGAAGAGTTGTCACTTTTTGAATGAGCTCTTTTTGAAATTCGACCCATTTGAAATCATCAATATTGTCGAAGTTTTCGATGGTTTTGACAATGTTTTTGCCGTTTTTATCAACAGCGTCTGGGTTGTCGAGTTTTAGAGCCGCATAAATATAGAGAATGACGGCGTGGCTTAGCCCCCATGTGATGGCTGACCAGAAGCCACGTTTGCGATAGTTACGTAGATGTTTATAATATTGTTTTCGAAAAGGCTCTGGTTTGAAGAAGGGATAGTGTTCTTCTAATTCGTAGATTGTTTTTTGAATATCTTCTGGGAGTTTGTAATACATGGGGGCTGTTCCTTTCTATGAAATAATTAGCAATACAATGGCTAGGATTATTAGTAATAGTGGTCCACCTGCAATCAATAAGAAATGCAATGCTTCTTTAATTGTTTTAGGAAAAGCAAAAAGGAGTTCACCGATCACTAATACGACGAAACAGCCAATTAGAAATGGAATTAATAACCAATATTGATTTGACATTGTGATTCCTTTCTATTCATCGTAATCTTTGACGACATAGTTTTTCACGTTTTTGATCATTGCTTGAACATTGTTTGTGAAGTGTTCGTCCGCTTTTAATTCACGTGCGTCTTCAATTTTGATGTAAATATCGTCCATTGTTGTTGAGGCTTTGATTTTGGTTGTGTTGTCTAGTTGAACAGAGAAGCCCGATGAATCCCAACATTGATATTGTACAATTTTGACTTGAACAAGATCGTCATGTGATTCGAAACGCCCATAGATGCGTTCGTTTGAAAAATTTATTTTGATGTACGCATTAGGTTGTTCGGTTCCAATACCGATATAATCATGAAATCGGTAATCGAAATCTTTTAGCAAGTGATGCAAGCGAATGTTGCGTTCAATATCTTGTTTGACAATATTTAGCGGTTGTTTGTCGTCGACGTCATAACTGTAATAAAGGTTGGGTCCTTCGTTAGAGCGATAGACGAATTCTCTGGTTCGATGATTGTAAGTCAGACCGTCGATGGTTTCAACATATTCGTTGACGTCTTTATTGAATTGATAGAGTCGTTCTTCACGAGTTTCGTCTTCGATCGTTTGTAATTCTTGTTCGAGAGCTTCTTTTTCGGCTTGTAATTTGTCAATCGTTTCTGATAAGTGGTTTAGTTTTTCTTGTAGTTCCATTATTGGTCCTCCGGTTCGAACGGATATGTGTTCGGATGAGTGTTGTTCAAATCAACTGTCAAGTAATAGTTTTTAGCCCATTCCACACAAACCAGGTCGTCACGTTTCAATTCAACGTTGGTCCATTTAGCCAAGAGCTCACGCGTATCAAATCGTTGGTCAACGACAACACCGTAACCATTTGGCGTTTTGTGCACTTCAACGTTCATCGTTGGACGTTTTGCACCATTTTTGGTTTGAGTGTTTTCGTGGTAGTACTGAACGTCAGCGAGGAATTCTTGCAAGAGTTCTTCCGTATCTTTTCCTTCGACAGGGTCGAAATCAAATAGCCATTTGAGATGCTTTGAGTCGTAAGCATTTTCTTTGAGAGCTGCGAGAGCTGCAACTTGTTGCGGAAGGCTCGATAAGTTGAATTCATGGTCGAGCAACTTGTGTTGTAGGGCTTTTAACGTTTTGGCGTTACTACGAGGGTTGACTGAAACGTACATTCGGCACATTTCACCAAGCTCGCCCTGAGCAACAAAGGCTTGGAATTGATGGCGGAGTTGTTCTAATTCTTTGGTTGTTGTGAAAGCATTTCTGCGCTCCGTGAAGTTTGGCACAGTTTTGTTGTCTTTATTTCGTGATACGAAAAGAACGACAGTCAGTTTGTCGCTCTCATGATTTTCGTCACGATTCCACTTATTGAAATTTCCCATAAGAATTGTCCTTTCTACTTGACCGCTGATTTCGGCACACGGTCAATTGTGTCTTCGTATTGGATTTGATAAGTTTTGCTGTCTTCGTCGATGATTTTTGCTTCAGCTTGTTTTTGTAACCATTCTGATTTATCATCTTTGAGTGTGAACTTGATGGCTTTTCCATCTTTTGTGAGGTTGTAATAATCTTCGACGTGACCTTTTTCGATGGTTTTAATTTCGTTAATTTGTTTTTTAAGTTGGTGTGCCGACACATATATGCCAGCGGCTCCGATGATGGCTATGGTAAGGGTTGCAATTCCAAGAAAGAGATCTTTATCTGTAATTAATACACTCAGACCGAATCCAATTGCGATAGAGATCATTAATGTCAATATTGCAATTACGCCAAATAACATAATAGTGCTAACGTTATAGTCGTCGCCATTTAATAATTGTTCTAACATGAAAGTTCCTTTCTAGTCTTTGAATAAATTTTCGAGTTGCTTGTCATTATTTGATTTGAAAGTGATGCGAATTTCGCCTTCTTCATCGGATTTGTTTGGTTTGCTTTTGATTCCGAAAACTTTAGGTGCAGTCCCTTCGATTGGACGGTATTCGATTTTTGCAATTCGAGCGTTATTTGGGTCGATATTGTTAGCGATCACATTATCTTTTTCTAGCAAGACATTCTTAGTGATTGAGTTTTCACCTTTTATTGCTGTTAATTTGATATTTATTACGCTATCGCTTTTATCTAATGCGGATTGAAAGTTTTTGATATTTTGTTTTTGGTTGGTGCTGATACTATGTTTGTCAGAAAAATCTCCATAGGCAACTTTCACATTGGCATTTAAGTCATTTTTATAAATTGTTTTCCATTGTGCATGGGACACGGGATAACTTCCTTTTGTATTTATACCAAGTATTCCTAAGACGACCATATTTACAAGTATCATACATGCGCCTATGATGATATATGTGTCTTCATTACTGGATGGTTTCATAGCTCCGATGATAAATAGGCCGCCAATAATTGCAAGAACACCTGCTATTGTAGCAATGGTGTATACATTTAATGCGATAAATTCTAGCATATAATTTCCTTTCTATTTTAGGTCTTTTTTGTTGACGCGGGCGTATTGGTCTTTGAACTGAACTTGATACGATGTTTCATTTTCACTAATGATTTTTGTTTCGACTTTATCAACTAGCCAATCAGGTGCATCCGATTTCTTTTCAGCGATGATTAGAACACCGTCTTTTTTGAGATTGTAATAAGGCACTTTGCTAGTTGCCTGTTTGACGACGTTGTATTCGTTTTGCTGTGTTTGCGAATGGTTAATTGATGTGTATGCACCGATAATAAGCATAATAGTAAAGACTATTGTGCAAATATTCATGATTATGTCATCATGGTGAAAACCTTTTTTAAATCCGTTTTTGATAAATGCATACGTCGCACATGTCGAAAGTAAAGCACACAAAACAATAGCTCCGGTAAATGCCTGTCCTCCATCTAGATTCAATTGTGATGCAATAATTTTTCCCATTTAGGCTCCTTCCTATTTTGTATATCGTTCAATTTCTGCGATTTCGTTTTTGACAAATTGAATGAATTTGTTGAGCTTGGTTTTATTAACAGAAACTTTGTGGAAGATGCGTTGTTGCTCAGTCAGTAACGGATCTGTCATTGCTGTCTGGGTGTCTTCACGGTAACGATACCCTGAAATTCCTTTTAGAATATTAGCTTCATCGTTAGTGATGTCTAATCCGTTAATCAAACTATAAATTTGATTTTGCACAAACACTAGGAACCATGGGTTTGTTTGTTCGTCATCACGTACTTGTTCGAGTACTGTTAGTAACTTTTCATAGCGCTTTTTAAGTTGGCGTTTTTCGAGAATGATGTCATATAAATCGGTTAAACCATCATAGATACGCAATCGTTCTTGGTCAATCATGCGTTTTGCATGATTAAGTTTCTTGATAATGTTTTTATGGTTGGTGTCTTTTGCAATGGTCAAAAGCGCTGTTTGATGTGGGTTTTCACGCCAGGTGATATAGTTGGCATGACTCATCAATTTGATTTTGAACTGTTCTTTTTCGTTTTTGATATAAACGTATGGCGCTAGACCATGTTCACGAATCAGTTCTTCGAGTTCTGTTTGTGTAATCATAAAATTCCTTTCTAGTTTTTCACTGTTTTGATTCGTTCGAGTAGTTCTTGAATCGTAGCGTGTAGCACGAGTGGGCTTTCGATTGTTTTATTTGTTGAGTATTTCACGCCGACTTGTTCGACAAGTTCTTGTGTGTTTTCGTCGTATTCACAATATTGGATGTGAACGCCACACCACACTCTGTGTTCTTTGCGAGGGTACTCTTCAGACATTACGCTTACTTTGATTTGTAAATCTGGTGTGATTGAAATTGTGCATTTGGTTTCGTCTAAAGGTTCGACACTCGGATAGAACGGTTCGTCTAGGAATACCGTTCCGTAATGTGGTTCAAGTTCTTTATAGATGCGTTCTGTGAGGCTTTCCTGTGTAGGAGGTTCTTTTGTGAGTAGGGTGAATTCACGGTATTTTGTTTGTTGTGAATGTGGCCCAATTTGTACGGTTTTAGTGTTTATCAACTCATTATAGATTTCTTTAGCGAGTTCTTTTGCCTCAGCTTCTGAGTACACCTTATATGGATCTAAATAGGTTTCCATTTTATGACTAAATGGATTTTGAGGCATTGGGTATAGATATTTTGAGTAATGGAGTGTATGGGTGAATACATCTCGATAATCCAAATTGTAGTCCGTTTTTGATTCACTATCACGGAATTGCAAATACGTCATTGGGCTATAATGACCGTCATAGGAGTCGTGATAGAGATAGTCGTGCTCATCATCAATTTGTGGTTTGAGTGATTCGAAGCGTTTATCATAGTAAAGCACGAAATCGTTTTCTTCAAGGATATAAACAAGTTGTTTTAAGACGCGCGCTACGTTTAGTTCTTTGTTTGTAGACATCGTTGTTCCTTTCTTATGTGTTAGACAGAAAAATTTTACGAATGTCGTCATCGGTGACGTCAAGTTTATATTCGTTTCCGTTTTTGGTAATTGTGATTGTTTCAGCGCAAGCGGGTATGAGGTAACGGAGTTCATCTTGTAACATTTCCATTAGTTCCTCTAAGATGTCAGGGTCGATACTTTCTGATTCTTTTTCTGTTAGAAGGGCTTTCGCTTTTTCGTTTAAATTCTCATAAATATTATCTTCGCGCCAGTACCATCCATTTTTATGACCATATACTAATAATAAGACAACGTCATCCGTTTCCGGCGTTGCTGCCGTATATGTGCGAATATAGGACATCATGTCAATATCGGCTGTGACAGTAATTGTGTAAAAATTGTTTGCTTGTTTTGTTTGAGTTAATGTAGCCATGTTTTAATATTCCTTTGTTTGTGTTCCGAATTGTTTACTATAATCAGCATATATAGTGTAAATATTTTCGTAGCTGTTTGCGACGATACGATCTAGAAAGCCGTCGAAGTGGTCAGCCCAATTATTTTCTTTGGCATACTTGTAACGATCTAAGATATCATGGATAGTCCTTGCTGATAAGCCAAGTGTCCATAATGGATTGTTGAGCATGAAGAGTTGTGTAACTGTTAATGTCTTTTCAAATACGGTCGGTTCTTTTAGCATTCCGTCACGTTTTAAACGATATTCTTTTTCTAGATACGTCTTGTATTTGCTTTTTAAAATAAAGTCAATTTGCTCTAAAGTCAAATTAGATATTCGACAGAATCGTGCAGTAATGTTTCTTTTTTCGGTGTCGGCTTTTGTTTTATTAGCTAATTTGATAAGATATTCTGGATCATCTCCCGCGGCGGCTAATCGAACTTCGTAATTTCCGTCGTTAATGAATTCATCACGGAAGAGACCTTGTTTCGCCATATCTTCTCGAATGACTTTATTGCTGTGATGTTTCCATAAATAATAATATTCTGATGCGTGTCCGTTTTGAATAAGAGTGCGAATAACTTCAAACTCTCCTCGTTTTAGAAGATAGTCGACTTCTAGACCGCGCTTTGCAATTTCGAGAAGAATGTCTAGTTTTTCTTTTTCGATATAAGGCTTGAGATCTGTGATTTCATCTTTGTCGAGTTTTTCAATAAATTTGTCTAGTTTCATATTCTTCCTTTTATTCTGTGAATGTTAATGTGTAGTCAATGTTAATATATTTATCGACTTTAACTTGTAGTTTTGCGCCAACAAGTTTGAAGAAATCGTGTCCAAATGACGTTAAATTGATATTAGCATCCGCAAATAAATCAGAACTCAATTCTTGTTCCAATAAGAGTTCAGACATTGCTTTGTTGATAATACCTTTTTGAATTGCTCGTTCGAAAACGACTTTTAATACGTCTGAGAAGTATTCTCCGTTGTTAAATGTGATGGTTTTTGTCATAATAGTTTTCTCTTTCTATAAATTTAATACTGAACGAATGGTTTGTTCGGTGTTGTGATGGTGATTTCGCTATCGTAACTGTCGTTAAAGAGTTGATGACATTCAGCGATGGCTTTATCGCGATTTGTATATAAACCATATAGCCATTTTGGTCCATCAGTGTTGAGGAGCTTTTCGTATTTTGTGTCCATTGCGTCAATCATACCACATAGCTCTTGAGCAATATCTCGTTTGATTTCGATAGCGCATAAACTATCGTCACGGAAAATATCCCAATTATCAAGAAGGTCATAAGTGACGTCCGCCAAGATGGATTCTCCGAAACGGTCATCGTTTAGATGGAGCATATCGAAAGGTTTTGAAAGTTTTCGATTTTCAACAGTTGTGCAATGTTGAAATAAAACCCCGTCCTGAATGCTATAATAAATATCCGTTAATTGTTTATATTTTGTGAGTATATCTAATCGATAACTATTAAGAAGCTCAAGTAGTCTGTCGCTATGTAGAGCTTCGATGTCAATGTGATAAGTAATGTAATAGTCCATAAAACACCTCTCAAATAGGGAATTCTGTACGATTGTCTGTCAAAAGATCAGACAAAACACGAAACATATCATTATATTTCGAAGTTAATGTTTTATTTAAGGTTTCAATAGTACAAACACTTGAATATTGTAGATATAATTGAACGCCAGGCATGTCTTCGTCTGAGATATAATCGACGTAAAGTCTTGTGTTTTCTGGTAACTGATTATAATCGAGCACTAGTTGTTTTTCAGTATTGATGAATCTTGGGATTACGATAAAATACTTTACGCCTGAGTTATAAAGATCTAAATAAACCAACATGTTACTATTGAGTAAACCTGTAAAGTTATGACCGCATTGTTCTGTGAAATCGTCTACAATTATATGATTTTTTGTTAACATCTGAATAAGTTTTTCTTTGTTTGTCATTATGAATTTGTCCTCTAAAGTAATGTCAAAAATAAAAACGACCACGAGCATGGCTCGTGGCATTTTTTGTGATTCATCTATTGGTTTCTTTGATTAGTGTGTTCAATAGAACGCCTTCGAAGAAACTAATTAACAAGAAAATTACCCCAAAAGTATACGTAATAAAATCAGCTTTAGGTTCTACAACAATAGCTTGTAGCAGAAATGTGATGGTGATCAAACTAATAAGAGCCATCACACGACAATTAATAATGAGAGGTCGCGCGAAGACGCGGTAGAGTGGTTCGATCGAGTAAATCATCAACATCATGATGAAAATCGCAACTGGAAAAGAATATTCAACGGCTGCGAGATAATACAGTTCTTGTGGCATAAGATACCTCACGAAACTCTAGCATCAGTAATATGGATGGCTGGTCCGCAATCGACAACAAACAGTTGATCAATTGTACAGGATACAACCATTGGGAATCGTTTATAGCCGTCTGTTAATACTAAGTTGAAGGTATAATAGTAATGCTGTCCGTCATCGACATAAGATGTTACCTTAAAAGACGCTAAAGTTGTCTTCAATGCGTAGGAATATCGTTTTCTACTGAAATACAAAAGCAAGGTTTTTTCGATGTCCATATAGGTATCTTTACCGCTGTGATTCATCTTAATGTATCGATCGATTAAGTCCATACGGACACTTGATGCTAAGTCTGTGGGGATGTTGTATGCCATTAGTCATATAGCCTTTCATTTTTGTGGTTTTTAATTGTCATTTTGAGAGCGTCAACTACAATGAAGTGTTCGGTTACGAGGCGTTCCGGAGCTGTAATCGTTAAAGTTGATCCGTGTGTGAGTTTTTCGGCCATTTGTTTGAATTTAGCACGTTGTTCGAAACTAGCTTCACCGAAATCAAAAACTAGGCGCTTTTCCGTGTTTTCATCAACGTAAACTTGAGCGCGAGGGCGAGGTTGTTGTACTAAAATATTATATTTGGTCATAAAGTCACCTTACTAGTTATTTAATAGTCTAATTATAGCATAATTTCTTAAAATGTGCTATAATTATGACATGGAAACATTATATCTTATTCAACACAAAAATATTCCTGAGTATACTAAAATCGGTTATACGTCAGATTTGCCTAATCGTATTAAGCAATTACAGACAGCTTCACCAACAGGCGTGCATTTAGTTTATTCGATTGCCTGTGAAAATGCTTATAAGTTAGAACAACATTTACACGCCAAATACAGCCGTCAGCGCACGAATCTCGAATGGTTTGCACTGTCACGAGAAGATATTGTCGATATTATTTTTTATGTAGAAGATTTGAGATAATTCGCAGTTAAAATTTTTGGCTAAATCGAATCAACAATATTTTCAACGAATTTATTTGTTAATTTTTAAATTGAAACAAATTAGAAAGTGAGTTATCTTTATGTGCGCACAAACACCAAGTTATACCGTTTCAGTTAAACTACATTTGCCTGAACAGATTGAAAACCGTTTAGAAAAAAGTTTTCGTATTTCAAATAGTGCTTACAATGAAGGAATCAGCCTTGGTCTCAAACGTTTTGAAGCTATGAAACGAAATCCTTATTATCAAGAACTTCTAGAAGCGAGACGGCTTGCTGTTGCTTGAATCGCCAAATTAAAAAAAGCTAAGAAAAAAACAAAAGGATTGACTCAACAAGTCAAGCTTTATAACAAAGCGCTTTTCGAATTAAGAAAAGCCTACGGTTTGACTGAATTTGATTTATCTGCTTATCTTTGCAAGCAACGGCGAAAAGATGGTTCACCTTATAAACAATTAGGCACTTCTGAAATTCAAGTTATTGCGAAACAAGTAATGAAAACTTTAGAAAAAGTTCTTTTCTATCAAATTAAGTCACATAAAGTAAAATTTAGAAGCAAATATGATTTAGATGTTAGTTACCGAAATAATGTTAATAAGCAATCGACGCGTCTAGTTCCTTCCAATAAAATAGGTATTGCTTATCGACTTTATATTCACAAGATGTCAACTTTTGTAGACATTCCGGTTAAAGCCTTTAATAACTACCAGCAAATGAGCTTGTTACGTAGTGAGAAAATCAAATATGTCCAGATTGTTCGAAAAACCATCCGGGAAAAAAAGGTTTATATCTTACAAATCGTATGTCAAGGAACGCCACCTTCAAAAGTAACAAAAGGAAACGGAGTAGTTGGACTTGATCCAGGTATTTCAACAATTGCTTTTGCTTCTCAAAAAGACGTTGCTTTGGTTGATTTAGTGCCGAAAAATATTACTCAAAAAGAAAAACTCTTAAAACAACTTGACCGAAAAATTGAACGGAGTCGACGAGTGAATAACCCCGAGTGCTATAAGGAAGATGGAACTATCAAGAAAGGTGCACGATTTAAACGCCCGTCAAATCGACAAGTGCGGTTGCGAAATCGACGACGCAAGGTGTATCGCTCTTTATCTGAAGAGCGAACGAAACTTCAAGGACAACTGATCAACCGATTGGTGTCACAAGCGTCGATTATTAAGATTGAAGAATTGAATGTTAAAAGTCTTCAGAAACGAAGTCGAGATATACGTATCAATCCAAAGACCAATCGACCTTTTAGTAAAAAGCGTTTCGGAAAAGCCGTTTTTCGAGCGGCACCTAGTGCCTTCAGAACCGCTCTTGAAAAAAGAGCATTACAATTAGGTATTGATCTTGAAGTTATTTCACCAAAAGACGTGAAACCAAGCCAATATAATCACATCACTCAAACTTTTGAAAAGAAATCACTTTCTACTCGCATTTATGATTTATCAGATGACTATCCAAAAGTACAACGCGATCTCTATTCTGCCTTTCTTATTGGACATATTGAAAACGGTCACTACCAACAAGAACAACTCAATCAGGACTTTCCTGATTTCTACCAACAAATGAAGGACTTCCTTCAACAACCAATTGAAACCGAGCGCTTAGCTTGGTATTTGAAATAACACGTTTGTCAAGGAAAAGACGTAAAAACCCGAGGGACTGACGCTCCTTCGTTACCGCACAAGACAAAGCCTCTTCTTTCTACTCAGTATAAAGAGGTTTTGAGGCGGACGATGTGTGTTTCGACATATGTTTTCTATCTTGTGAAACTTCCAAGCTCAGACACATACTGAGATCGGGTCTTTACCCGAAGCAGGTCATTGTCTTTTGACAGTCGCCTTTAACTTATTTTTAAGTTAAAGACGAGAACTGAGCGTGTTTATCACGGGGTAAACGGGAATCCCGGAGTTAAAATTTCGGGAAAACGTCAACGAAGAAAAAATACTTGACAGCATTTCCTAGTTGTGTTATACTTATAATTAGATATTGAAGTCTATTTCTGTTTACCCGCTTTAGGCGGGTTTTTTTTTGTGTATTAAAAAAAGACCCGATTAAAGGTCTTTTTATTTGAATTTCGCAATTAGACTATCTAAACAATCGTAAAAGTCTTGTTCTGATGGAAAACGTTGACTGATAATCAGTGATGCATCCGTCACATTGGGGTCGAAACCTTTATATTCATAAGTAGCATCGTGTTTTACGTATTGAAGAACTGCGATAGGTTCGGTATAGGTATTCGCCCCTCGAGTATATTTTACTTGGAGCGATACGTTATACATATCTGTTGTAATCTTACGAACTTCAATGTGGAGAGGTTCAACAAAGAGCTCATAGGCTCCTAGCATCTCTAATGAAGCATGGCTTTCAAGAGCACGATTTGCGATCTGCGTAAAGTGATTATAGAAGTATTCTTCGAGACCGGTCAATTCCATATGAGCCTTAGTCGCATGCTCTAAGAGTTGTGATAATGATGGCGATTCTGTGGTCGTCATTTGAGGCACCTAACAGCCGTTTTAAGCGACTGTTTTCCTTTCCAGTAGAATTATAGCTGAGCGATGTTAAAATCGCTCAGAATCGATTTAGTGACTTCTCAGACGGTTATTAATGACTTGATCAATATCGTCTCGTGTGAGAGTCAAAATATCGTTATTGGTTAAATTGTAACCTTGACGTTTCATATTAGCTAGACGAATATCGCGTGTGGCTAAGAGGTCATTCATGAAGTTTTCAATATAACGACCATTTCCGTCAAGAGCACCGTTTACGTTTGTTGCGTTAAAGAGTTCAATAAAGCGTGATTCTAAATAATCCCAGTCGTCTTGAGATAAGGCGACGTTCTTTTTATTGATATTTAACAAGAGGATGTCTAAGAGATCATCGCAGGTGTAACTTGGAAATTCGATCCAGTTAGGGAAACGTGATTTCAATCCCGGATTTCCTTTTTCGATGAATTCATGCATGTCATTCGTATAACCGGCAACGATAACGAGGATTTCGCCCTTGTGTTCAGTGATGTCCATAACGAGCTGATCAATAGCTTCTTGCGCGTGGTCTTGTTCGCCATGTGGTAGAAGCGAGTAAGCTTCGTCGATTAAGAGGACACCGCCTAGAGCTGACATAAAGACATCATGTGTTTGTTGAGCGGTCGCACCGATATATTTCGAGACAAAATCCTTTCGAGTAGTTACTTTGAATTTATTTGTTGGCAAGATGTGTTCTTCAAAGAGCATTTGACCGATGATTTTTGCGACGGTCGTTTTACCGGTACCAGGCGCGCCTCCGAAAACCATATTCATATTCGAAGTATCTTCTTGAGAGAATCCACGAGCTGCGAGCTCCGCTTGCATAGAAGCAACTGCCATGAAGTTTTCGATTTGTTCTTTTACAGAAGCCAGACCAATCATTTCTTGCAATTTTTTATAACCAGATGATTGTCCTTTACCTGTTGTGTTTGAGTTCACAACTTCGGAATTAAAGAGATTCCACTCGTTCGTATCTCCGGCAATGAGCGTAATGGTCGAATTCTGTGCGAGCGAGTCATTTAGAAGTTTACTTTTTTTAGAGCGTTCTAGAGTTAAATTAGTATCGATGATTTGAAGTAGTCTTGCTTGATAGGTTTTCTCTGTCGTTGCGATACGCATGTCGTGAATAACTGCTTTTTCGCAATTATTGATAGTGAACATAGTAATGTCATCTTTTACGAAAGAACTATCCTTGAATTTCTTGCGAAATACTTTTTCAGTGTCATTGTAAAAGAGGAAGTTGATTTGTTGGATATCGAGCGTATTTGCTCTACAGTAGCACTCACCGTAAGTTGTCAGCGTTGTTCCTGTTAGTTGATCACTTTGAAGATAGATATTTGTCAAAGTGGAACTGTCAAGTTGAATCGTTGAGGCTGATAATGCCGATTGTGCGCCAAAGAAATCGCCGAACGTTGAATGTCTCAGGAAGATATGTGATGCTTCAAACGAGAAAAAATCTGAAGTAACATTTGTGAGTGTTACGGTAGCGGTATCGCTTGCGAAGATCGGTGAATAGATGTCTCTTGGGTCATTCTTTTGCGAGAACGTGAAAGTGACGTTTTCGAGATCGATAACGCCGTTAGGTGTTTCGTTCACAATACCGTTACAGTGTTTGTTTTGAAAAATCGTGACATTTTTTACGATCGCGCGCTTCGTTTTAAATTCTAATCCAGCCGCGCCTTCTTGAATTTTGATAGTGTTATTCTGTCCGTTGATTTCAAGGTTTTTTGTAACGATGATTGTGCCGATTTCGACTGATTTGTTCAATAAAATGGTGTCGCCTTCGCGTGCTTTGTCGATGGCGTCAGCGAGTGACTTATAATGATTTCGCAGACCGAATCCGCCTACGTATAGTTCTGTCATGTGTTTACACGAGTCCTTTCTGTTTCGTAATAGTTTAATTATATCATAAAAGTGTTTCGCCGTCGAGACTCTTGACAGAAATTCGTAAAAGTGGTATCTTTAGAGAAAATTTGAAAGGTGATTCGTTATGGATGCTCTTATTGTGTTTTTTCTATTCAATTATTTCTTTATAGTGCTTGCAATCGTGATCGGTTTAATTGCTGTTGAGTGGATCTTGTTTGAACGCGCTGGCGAGCCCGGCTGGAAAGCAATCGTTCCGTTCTACGATAGCTTTATTTTGCACAAAATCACGTTTGGCGAAGAATCGAAATGGTATTGGTTTTTGTTGCTAGTTCCGGGATATGCGTTCTATGTGCGTTATTCGTTTACACGGGCTTATGGCTATTCAAACGGCATGGCAATTTTATCCTTGTTCTTCCCAACAGTGTTGTCAATTGTGATGGTCTTGCAGGATGCTCGCTATGGCGGTCCGCGAACTCATTTTCTTAAACAGTGATTTTCGTTGACAAGATTTCGATTTCGTGATATACTGTAAATGTGCGTTGGAATGTGCGCGCTTATTTATACCTTTCTTGAGAGTCGGATGAGAGTTATCCGGCTTTTTTGTTTGACAAATTTTTTGTTTTGTGTTACTATATAGATGTTGAAGTAATAATTTTGTTTTTGAATTTGTTTAGAAAAACTAGATGATTGCAGTCGTCTAGTTTTTTCTTTGACAAGATTTCGAAAAAGTGGTAGAATTATAAATAGCCTTTGAGGTGGCAAATGGTTGATTCTTAGATTGGGTCTTTGGCGAGACTCAATCTTTTTGTTTGACACGAAATCGATTTTGTGCTATCATATATTTAGCCTTTCTTTTGCAGAGAATAGGAGTGAGTTAGTTAGTTGAGTCGAGTCTTGGGAAAGGCTCGACTTTTTAGTTGACTTTTATTCAGATTCGCGATAGAATAAACTTACAAATAAAAATAAAATTACTAAACCTATATTTTCTCTAGCATTAGGTAACAATTTTTTACGTTTTTTCATATAATACCCATTAGTCTTAATTTAAATTAAAGACTACTATTCTTATAAATTATATCTTCTCTCTGTTTGTAAATGCTCTAAACATTCTAAACATTCACGATGTCATACCCTGCCGACTTGACCATTCTGTTCATAACGGAAAACCCGACTTCGTCCCAGTCATACGCCG
>ERZ772928.699-NODE-699-length-14821-cov-6.412569_pt1 | contig 14821 bp, 15 predicted proteins | sample MGYA00511686_ERZ772928 | MGnify/ENA primary metagenome ERZ772928 (study PRJEB29015, sample SAMEA2738063) | human oral metagenome | biome: human oral; feature: human-associated habitat; material: saliva | place: China | collected 2219 ... | reverse complement strand
AGAGCTACGGACTTTTAATCCGCAGGTCGTGGGTTCGAGCCCCACAGGGCGCACTCTTCACCAGAAATAATCTGGTACGTCGCTCCGTTCGGTACAAAGCCGATCGGGGCGACTTTTCGTTTAATCCTCCCCTGTCCCTCAATATATGAAGGTTCAGGAACCCGTGCAGAGACAATGCTGTTTCCAAGGAGATCACCAACAGTTAGATCAAGCGCACCAGCAGGTGTAAATAACTCATCCAAGCTGAAGTTTTGTTTTCCTCGGAGTCGATCTGAGACACCTGACTGTGTAGGAGAACCCGAGCAGATTTTGCAAGCACGCATGTATCGGTATGTAATCCTTTTGCAGGATTGGGGATTACAGATCGCACCGGATGAGCTGACACACGCGGCTTCGTGGACAGCTCTAGCAGCGGCTTAGAAACATCGGTTTTAGAAGAACTTTAGAGGATATATAGATTCAATGTCTTTTCGGATGGTTAATTGGGCATACGAACAGGATTTACCGCCTAGCCCAAAGTTTTTGTTGGTCACGATTGCTGATAGAGCTGATTACGCGGATGCTGTCGATTGTTCTGTCTGTGGTAGAGACCGGGACTATCACTACTGCTAAAGAGGAAGCGTAAGTCAATTTAGATGATTTTATTGGAACGACTTTTGAAATTCTGGTCATTTTCTTCGGCCTAGTCTTGTCAATATTTTCTTGATATTAAAAATATCGAAAGAAAGGAAAATAACCATGACCACTAAAAGTAATTTGCGGTATGATGAAAAGTTAAACACCGGTGAAAAGATTTTCGGTATTTTTTATCATCCTCATTGTATTATTCATTGTCTTTGTAGTTGTTTTTGGGCTTTGGAATGTTTGGAACGATCTTTCCAGTGAATGACCTCATACTAGACAAGCGAAACAGGAAACAACTCGAACTATTGATATTCTTTCACTTTAGTTATCTAAAGAAAAAGTACAAACTGGCAGCTTTGAAGGTCGCACAGGCGGAAGCATTATTGGAAATGTTGGTTATGCGCAGGGAAACAGTGGGGAAACCTGTTATCTATATTTATACTCGTTATCGTGCCGCCAATATGAACGACGATGCGGCATCGGCTCAGGATTCCTTCATGGATGTGACTCCGCAGAACCCGTTCTACCGCGAAATCGCATGGTTTAAGGTTCAGAAGGCGAGGAAATAATATTTCATAAGGTTTACAAATGTTGAAGCATAAGTAATTTTGTTCCTTTCCATGTCATATCATATGGGTTCAATATGATATGAGCTTTGAGGCGGTTGCTCCTACGGTTTCCCTAGGGTGACTACATTTTTTGTGTCTTGGAACCGCTTGCTGGTGTGATGTTGCAAGTTTTTTGTCGGGCGGTACCGTGTTTTTACTTGCCACATGCGTAATACATTATTGAGCGCCTCGTTTCGTGGTGGGTGCCGTTGTTCGAGAATTTTTTTAGGGTCAGAGAAGGGTTTTGGTGTTCTCCATTGCCGTTGTAGCACCCCACGAACACAGTACTCACAAGCACCCTAACCTGTGGGGTGTGGAGCGTAGACGGTTCAAGGGATGTATCAGTAGATACTCTACGGGTTGAGGTCGGGAAAGTTCTTCACTCTACTTGTTGCGTTTTTCCTGTTCATCCCCGACTTACTTATGAAAGTTATTCATGTCGTCGTGGTCTGGGCGTGCGTTGTTGTGTTCGAGAAAATTTTTTGATGTCGATGGTGGCGGGGAGGATTTAGAGACTCATGAAAGATTTTGAAGTTTTATGTGAGCATCCTGTTGTGTGCTGGTTCTTTTTTATGGTTGCTCCTACGGTTTTCTGGAAACTATTCCTTCCTATTGCCAGTGTTGTGTGTGAGGTGGGTATGTCCTGGGTGAAGAGGTTCGTGGAGGCTTTTATGCGGACGGTTTTGCCTGGTCCGGAGAAGGTTGGGGTACGTCTTGGGGTATGGGTGCGTTCTGTGTTCCGGCGGTAGGTGGGTGACTCATTAGGACGCTCACGCGAAGGCTTTGTTTGACCCTCAGACGGGATTATTTCGGAATTGTTCGGCGATGCACCGGCCGGAGGAGACTTTTACGGGTGCGTGATGTGGCTCAGATCGAGTCTGAAGTGTGTGCTGATGCCAAACTTATTGAAGCCACTCAAACTAATACCCCGTATTGGTAAGACTTAAAAAATAGAGGGAATTAAGCGAAAGCTTAATCCCCTCTACCTATTCCTTTTTTCAAGAATTAATTACTGAGCGGCAGGAATGCTACCGTGCGGATCAATAACATACTTCACAGGAGAGCGAGTGTTTTATCAACCTCAAGGGACTTTTAGTTCCTCAGCAAACTTACCATAGTATAGAGGGGGTAGAACAAGATCTCCCCCCATGTGGAAGAGAATAAAAAATCGTTGTCTACGAATCGGCGGGATAGGCAGTAAAATGGCAAACGACAAAAGATCACAACGATTTTGAGGCTACCGGTGCCTCACACAGAAGCGATTGGTCAAATTCATCTATGAGCGATTTACCCGAATCCACCACAAATAAAGAAACTCACATCCAGCCAAATGTTCAGGTATTGGGCGCACGTCAAAATAACCTGCGCAATGTTGATCTTTCTGTGCCCCGTGATGCTCTCGTGGTCTTTACCGGCCTGTCAGGATCAGGTAAATCCTCCCTCGCGTTCGGAACCCTCTATGCAGAATCGCAGCGCCGTTATCTAGAGTCGGTGGCCCCCTATGCCCGCCGTCTTATCGATCAAGCGGGAGTGCCCGACGTCGATTCCATTACAGGGATGCCCCCCGCTGTAGCCCTGCAACAACAGCGAGGTGGGCAAAACTCCCGGTCGACCGTTGGTAGCATCACGACCATCTCAAGCCTGGTTCGTATGTTGTATTCACGCGCCGGCCAATATCCAGAGCACCAGAGCATGCTCTATGCCGAGGATTTCTCTGCCAACACCCCGCAGGGGGCATGCCCTCAATGCTATGGAATTGGCAGAGTCTATGAAGTACCCGAAGATCACATGGTTCCCGATCCCACCAAAACCATCCGTGAACGAGCCATAGCTTCTTGGCCTACCGCCTGGCACGGTCATCAGCTTCGAGATGTATTGGTGGCACTTGGCTACGATGTGGATATCCCCTGGAAAGATCTTCCCAAAAAAGATCGCGACTGGATTCTTTATACGGACGAAACACCACATGTACCGGTCTACTCGCGTATGACACTTGCTGAGGCTCAAGCGGCTAAACAAGCACATGTTGAACCTTCTTATAGCGGCACCTACGTGGGTGCAAAACGCTATGTACTGGATACCTTTGCTAATACTAAAAGTGCCTCCATGAAACGCAAGGTAGCGCAGTTTCTCACATCAATCCCTTGCCCGGCCTGCCACGGTAAACGCATCAAACCAGAGGCTCTCTCAGTAACCTTTGCAGGGTTAGATATTGCTGACTTCTCCCAGCTCCCTCTCTATAAGCTAACCAATCTTCTTGAAAAAGCTGTCGAAGATGCTTCCCACACAATCACTATGAAGGCAGATGAGAAAGAAACGCTCGAGCAAAGCTTACACCAAAAAAGGGGAGAAGAAGCTACAGAGTCAGGCAGTCACACAAGTGAACTTGTTGCTGAGACAGAACCGGAAGCTCGTAAGACTCCCCCTCAGCCTGTTGAAAAACTTGCCGCTACCTCTCGGCTGGCCGCTGGCCTCATTGAGCGTCTTCGCCCCATTATCGACCTCGGCTTAGGCTATCTTTCTCTCGATCGAATGACTCCTACCCTTTCCGGTGGTGAACTGCAACGTTTGCGCTTAGCTACTCAGCTGACATCTGAACTTTTTGGTGTGGTCTATGTCTTAGATGAACCTTCTGCTGGCCTACATCCTCAAGACACCCGTGCGCTTCTTGACGTTCTTGACGGACTCAAAGCACGGGGAAATAGTCTGTTTGTGGTGGAACATTCTCTTGAAGTAATGCAACATGCTGACTGGATTGTGGATGTAGGGCCGGGAGCTGGAGAACATGGTGGTCGAGTCCTTTACAGCGGTGAAGTTGATGGTTTAGCCCACGTCCAGGAATCTCTTACACGCGGTTATCTCTTTGGAGGCAGTGGGCTCCCACCGCATACTCCCCGGAAACCCGAGCAGTGGATAAAACTTTCTGGAGTTAGCCGAAATAATCTCCATAACGTGGATGTACAAATCCCACTAGGGGTTCTCACTGCCGTCACAGGTGTTTCAGGTTCGGGGAAATCTAGCTTAGTCAGCCAGTGCCTACCTCAACTGATAGGTCATCGACTAGGTAAAACGGTGCAAGTAGATGAAACACCCGTAGAGGGAGATGAAATTTTAAGGGCCGAACAGGCCCCTGAAACGAGGGGAACTGTTGAAGGTGATTTCAGCGGTATACGCCGCGTGGTTGCCATCGATCAGAAACCTATTGGGCGAACACCTCGTTCCAATATTGCCACCTATACGGGGCTCTTTGACCATGTGCGCCGGCGTTTTGCCGATACCACAGAAGCCAAACGCCGAGGATACAAACCAGGCAGATTCTCCTTTAACGTAGCGGGCGGGCGCTGTCCCACCTGCGAAGGTGAGGGGTCGGTGATGGTAGAGCTACTCTTCTTACCCTCGGTATACACAAAGTGCCCGGACTGCCAAGGTACCCGCTACCAGTCAAGCACCTTAGAAATACTCTGGCGTGGTAAGAATGTGTCCCAAATTTTAGAAATGAGTGTGGAGGAAGCTCTGGGATTTTTCGACGGCGAAGTGGAGATTACGCGTTCACTGGCTGCGTTGAGAGATGTCGGCTTGGGTTACCTGCGTTTGGGGCAGCCTGCGACTGAGTTATCTGGTGGTGAGGCACAGCGCGTCAAACTAGCCACGGAGTTGCAACGGGCACAACGCGGCGACACTCTGTATGTACTTGATGAACCCACTACCGGTCTGCACTGTTCAGATGCTGACCGTTTGATATCGCATCTTCAGACTTTGGTTGATGCTGGTAATACGGTAGTGATGGTCGAGTTGGATATGCGAATTATCGCAACGGCTGATTATGTGATTGATATGGGCCCTGGCGCGGGAGAGGGAGGCGGTCAGATCGTTGCCACGGGAACACCTGAGCAGGTGGCCACGGTGGAAGATAGTGCTTCAGCGCCGTTTTTGGCTACGGTTTTAAAATAATTAAACTAATATTCCTATGTTCTTTTTCTGGCTATGTAGTTGGTAAAAGATGCTAGAAAGGATCTCTCGAAGTATTGATTTGGGTAACTGATATTCTCTAATGATTCTTGAGGCTGCCCTGAAGAATATACTGATAGAGACTGTTATCTTCTACGGGCAGAGCGATAGGATACGTTTTCCTGTTGACGACCAGCTGATGACACTAGAAAAACCGCCGTTGATGGTATCCCGGAGATATCTAGGCAATGCTTCTGTATGCTTTATCTGATAATAAAAGCAGATGCATTCCCCGGCATTAAAATTTAGACGGATAGTGGGTGAAGCGTAGCTGTCTAATTCTTGCCACAGAACGTAAAGAAAATCGCTCCAATGCCCTAGAATATATGCGGTACCGGGGCCAAGATACACCCCCGGCGATGTTTCAGCCCCTAAGGAGCCCGCGCCCATGAGCACCATCAAAAACCCGGACGTTATCACTATCCTGGCAACCGGCGGAACTATCGATAAGTTCTACTCGGTGGCGGGCACCCTCGATATTGGCAAGCCTGCCGCGCACGATGTGCTGTCGAGAGTGCTCACCGATATTCGTTTTGATATTCGTGCGCTCATCGGCAAAGACAGCCTGGATATGACCGACGAAGACCGCGCCGAACTCGTTGCCGCCCTCAACGCGGTTGAACACGACCAGGTTCTCATCACCCACGGGACAGACACGATGAGCGAATCTGCCCGATACATCGCCGAGCATGCCGAGCTGGGGTCAAAGGTTGTGGTGCTGACCGGTGCCATGCAGCCGGCGGTCATGGCGCATTCGGATGCGGGGTTCAACCTGGGGGCTGCGATTTCCGCGCTTAACCTGCTGGAACCGGGCGTTTACATCAGCATGAGCGGCCGAATTTTCCCGGCGCACACCGTGCGTAAGGATCGTGCCCGCGGGATTTTCGAGGGATAAACTCTGAAATTTTTGCTGCGTTCTGCAAGCTCTTGGTGACGCTTCAGTAAATAGGGCGTAAATTTCAGCGTTATCTCAGTTTCATCTCGTACCGTAGTATTGAGTGCTTTCTCGATGGCGCCTCCGGCAGTGCTTCACAACGCCAGCGGCAGACAGGGTACCTATGAGCGAACAATATAACCCGGGTTTTTGGGATCAGGCTTGTTCCACGCCGCCACCCGTGCGGCGCCTGTACCTTGTCCGCATGCTTTTCCTCGTGGTGCCTGCACTGACGCTGGTGTATTTTTTCGAGGCTATCGGGCTTGACCCTATCGGCGCGGTTCCCCTCATGTACCTGTCTCTGCACGGCTGGTTTGCGGTCGCGTATGCGCGCAATAAATCTATGGGGCTTGTTATGGTGGGAAACCTGCTCAGCGCCCTGGCGGCATCCGTTATCACCGGATTTTTCGCCTATATTTTGGTTTTTATTCACGGGCCAAGAACACTATGGAAACTCTTGGGAGGCTCGTACCCCATTCTGACTATTTGGATTATGGCCTCCTTCGTGATCGAGATTTTATGCTCCCTCATATTCGTCTTCCTGATCTTCCGCAGGTTCCCCTCCCGTGCCGAACGTGAGGCCCAAGGGACCCGCGAACTGTCAGAAGAGTCTTCCCCGTCTGAAGACCAGGCAGCCTACGACCACACGCTGACTAAGCCCGAAGCACAGAGTACACCCCGCTCACACTCTGATATACCGTAATGAGTTCCTGAGCTCATCCGTTCCCCCAACGTGCCATGATTGCAGCCGTTACTCCCTGCAAGCGTGGTAGTGTATGACATAACCCAACGTTGGTGTAGCGAGGCACCTGCGCGCCGGGCTACACAAAAATTACCGGTAACGAGGATGTACATATGAGCACAGACCCCATGAAAAACGATGATTCTTCCCGTCAGCCTGAGGAACCTAGAACTGCGCCGCAGGAATCTTCGGCAACGTCGCATGTAGACGATCATTCGGGGGACAGCACCGCGCATAAAACCGACGGAACCGGTGGCGCATCGCAGCACGAACATAGCGAGCACACCGCGAAGTCGGATCCCTCACCCGAGGATAAACAAAACCCCAACAACTCCGGCAACACCCAGAACCAACAGACTCCTCCGTCAGCGCCAGGGTATGTCGGGTTACAACCGGGCTATCCTGCGCCGAGTCCATCGACGCCTCCAAATCCCTATGCGAATCCGCATGTCGTACCCGGATATTCGGGATATGCAGTGCCGAGCCCAACCGCATACCCGTACACTGCATATCCGGCAAACCCGCACGATGAGATTGTCCGCAAACGTTCGCTGATGTACCTGCTGCGCCTGTGTATTGTGGGTGCTCTTATTGCGATCGGTATTGTTGCGACGACTTTCAACCTTATCGGTGCGATCATCGAACTTAGCGACTGCGGAACCGGCAGCTACTCATGGAGTGAATACTCGCAGCGAGTATGCCGTGAGGATAACACCTCAGCAATCACGGGGGCGTCGATTTTCCTTGTCATTTTAATCGCGTACCCGATATGTCATATTTTTGGGCTGCTTGCCGTTAGGAAAAATCAGCACCACGTGAGGGTGCTTGTCATTAACATTATTGGCATTGTGCTTTCGTCTTTGGGGATTGTGCTTGCTGGTTTAATGCTCTTGGGCGGTATAGCCATGATAACGGCGTTTGGATCCTCGGGATTACTTGCCATTCTTATCATATTCCTCGTGGCTGGGGCAGTACCCGTGGCAGAGCTTATTTTCTCGATTATTTTCGTCCGGCATGCCTCGTGGATGAACCATAAGGACTACTTCACGAAACCCGGTGTATAACCACTGCGGGGTGCCACACCGTGCCCCATTCGAGTGCTCCTGGCGTGAAAGGTAAAATGTGGCTCACGAGCCGGTAGAAAACGTATCTGGCAATAATTCTGATATACAGTCGATGGGTCGGGGTGCGGAACACCATGTGGCGCATCCAGCCTTGTCGGCGGGTTATCCTGCACAGGGTCAGCCTGGTGTGCCCGCTTATGCAGCACCCCAGAACCCCTATGCTGCCGGAGCCGCAGCGTACGGTATGCCTGGTACCTTCGGGTACTCTGGTGCATTATCAACGGGTCCTGATAACTCCGAAATCAGAAAATATGCATCGATATATCTGGTGCGTCTAGGTATTGTAGGTGCGCTTCTTGCCCTGTATGCGATGGGTATTATTTCAGGTATTAATGACACGTTTGATTCGTGCAAAGAGGCATTGGATCAGGATAAATGCCTTTCACGTGAACGTATAGTCATTGTGCCCGGGTATATTTTAGTAACGCTTATCGCGGCCTTTCCAATCTGCAATATTTTTGGCTGGTTAGCCGTTAAACATAACCGCCACTATCTGCGGGTGCGCGTTATCAATATTATTGGGATTGTGCTTTCAGCCTTGGGAGCTATAGGAGGAGCCCTAGTTTTACTCGCAACAGTAGAAAGTATGGTGACCTGGGGGCATAACGGGGGTAGAGGGGCGCTAGTCTCCCTAGTGGCGACGGTTGCACCTGCGGTTGATTTAGCTTTCTCGATCGTATTTGTTGTGTATGCATCGCGCATGAAACGAGGTATATATTCCCCGAAGAATACCTACCAGCCGTGATAGGGTATGCGTAGATAAAAAACTCACTCGGCTTCGGGAATTTATACGTCGGAAAAGCCGTATAAATCCTTAGGATTAGGATATATGGGGAGGAGGAAACTGCTGTGGATCACGAATCTCGCGTGCATGATGCCGATGCGGTTCCCCCTGCTCACGTGAACGCCGAAGATGCTTCGCCTCGGGGCGAAGCCTCGCAGGTCGGTCAGGATGCGGTGCCCACCCGCTACACGGCACCGATTCGCCACGCGGTTCCGGCAGCGCCGCCCGCATACGCCCTTGAGCATGCACGACAGAATTCGGGGGAGCCGGAACCAGCTCCACAGTCGCCGCAGCCCAAGAAACAGGGTGCGGTTCGTCAGGCGCTTCGGGCAGCCACGAAATCGAAAACTGCCGAGCCTCAGGCACCTCAGGATGCGCCTGCCCCACGTTTTATTCCCGCCCCCGCATCAACGCCGCCTGCGTCTAGTTCTTTGGAAGTATCCGCTGCATCAGAACCTGCCCCATCACAAACCTCACAAGAGGTTGAGCAGGATGTATCGCCGCGACGGAATAGTATTCCACATCAGGCATATACGCCGAAGAACCTGAGCCGCGCATTCTCTCAAATGCAGGTAGGCCTTGAAACAATAAATGCACGACGACGTTCTCTGAACATCACCATCGGTGTCCGGTTAGCAGTGCTCGCTCTCTTGGGGATTTTTGAAGGCGCTATTATTGCACGCTACACCACCAATATGGGGTGGGGATTCTGGCTGATTATCACAATCTACGCCGTTGTTCAGGTATGGCCGTTAGCGCGTCCGCCTAAAGATGCTTCAGACGCATCCGTATATTCCGTGTGGGGAATATTTTCGCTGATCTGCTTTATCGGTGTTGGACTGGTACTTTCACCCATCACATTCTTGCTTCTCGTCTTGAACTGGGATGGTATTTCACTGGGTCTTGACCCCATGATTGTGCTCTGCACGCTGGGTGCTTTATGGCTTCTTGAAATCGCATTGCTGAGTGTAACCCTGTATAAGTTCAATACTCTGCGTGCGATACTTGCTCGCCCAACATTGAGTATTCGCTAGGGCGTATATACGGGACTCACCGTGTGGTTGCGCGACATGATATGACATGCACAGCGGCGTTGTTTCTGTCTCTTGCTGGGAAACCTTGCTAATCTAACACTAGAAACTAGTACGAGAGGGGAAAACCCGGGTGGAAAACCAGCCAGAGCATCCGCATGACGATCGGGCCACGGTATTAGTGTCGAAGATATCGGGCAAGCCTATAAGGCCCCTTCAAGTGTCTCTGGCAGCCCTCATCATGACGATATTTATAGGGATGTGGGCGTACATTCTGATCTCGTATATCGTCTGGGTTGTTACGGTGCCGCTGCAGGGCGTGTCGCTCTGGGAATCAGAAACTTTTCTGACGCTCAAAGATCAGCTTCCCCTCGTATTTTTCATGATGGCTACCTTCGTGCTGATGGCGCTTCATGTGGTGGTGTTATTTGCGTATTTACGCGGGCATAGGTGGGCTGCGTATGTGCTGACTGCCTCCTTGCTGTTGGGAATGCTCTGCACCTTTATTGTGCTCTTGCTGGTGGGCGTTATCATGGCCGGTCTTAATGGGGCTCCTATGGAGGAAGTAGAGTTCCTCTTGGATTCCAACTCGTCGCCGCTTTATGTGCCTCTTTATGTGGGCATGCCGTATCTTGTGATGAGCGTTATTGCTCTTGGACTGATCTGGAGCCGTGCCGCCCGCGAATACATGCATGCGCGAAGTTTATGGCGTGCCGAGCAGCGTGAGGATTCCCTGATGTTCTAAACCACTCCACAATATATTCTTTATCTGGAATATATGCAGGTGAGAGAGTATTTTGAGGGTGCTGTGCCAGATGTTTTCTGCTCTGGTGCGGTACCTTTTGTATATCGCAGAAAACCTGCTGAGAAATATTCCACATATGGAATACGGGTGTAAATACTGCAAACAGCCCTTGAGGTCGGCTACTCTCAGAAATAAGTTCACAGTTCTATTGAGCTAAAACCTCAAGGAGAATCGCCGATGACCAACCACCCAAACCCTGCTTCAGGAGATCCCTCACCCCAGCAACCTTCAAACCCTTATGTGCAGCATTTACAGCAGCATATGGCGGTGGGGCAGGGGCAGAATCCTACAGTTCCTCTTCAGGCTGCCCCTCAGGGCATATATGACAATAACGCGGTTAAGATTGAAAAACCTGCACGAACATTCGTACTGACACTGGTTCTTGTGGGTGCTTTGGCATGTATCGCGTTACGGATCATAGAGTATCTGGTCAGTGCATCGTTAATGAACGAGGCGGCACGCTGGGTAAGCTCCCAACAGTATGCAGAGAATATTGATCGCGAGGCCATTGCGGTTCCCGCATTTTTACTCTCGGGCGCCCAGGCAGCCCTTTTGCTGGTATCTGTTTTTGTGTCTTCATGTCTTTATCTGCTCTTCGGCTGTTTCGCATATGTGGGGCGGAATTGGGCGCGTATTATGCTGACAATTCTTGCCGTTATCGGGATTATTATGAGCGCCTTCAAATGTTGGGCTTTTAATACCGCACAGACAGGTATTGAGGGGATCTCTCAAAATCCACAGGTACAGGGGTATATGGGGGTGCTCGTGATTCTATATGCTGCCCTCTGCGCGGTTAACCTGCTTACGATAATTCTGATGTGGCTTCGTCCGGCTAATCGTTATGTACGCAAACTCAAGGCATATCGGCTGGCGCGTTTAATGGAACAGACTCAATATCAGCAGGTATATGCATATCATGTTGTTCAGCCAGGCTACTATGCGGGGCAGCAGCCAGGAGGTTACAACCCCAACGCTGGGCGGCAGCATCCCGGGCAGCGGTCGTAAACGAACAGATTGTGATCGGCAGCTAGGGCAGCGGCAGAGTCTAAGCCGCCAAGGTTCGGTTCATAAGAGAACCACAATGCTGGTGTTCAAAGAACTTTTTAGTATGCTCAAAAGAGTATTCACACAGCACTATAAATTTCATAAAACCCGTGTAAGGACTGCAACATGACACATTCTGCCGCGCCTATGCCGGAAGGCACGCCCTCGTATCAGCCTCATATGGCAGCACCGAATCCAGGAGGTCTCGCTGCCGCCTTTAAGGAGCCTAAAAGACCTACTTTTGTTTTTGTCTTCGCAATTTTTACCGCTACCGTGTGCCCAATTCTGCGTTTTGTGGAGTATGTCCTAACGTCTTCATATTTGAGTGAGGCTTTTAAATGGCATCAATCGCGCACATACGTACCTGCGTACAGTGATATGTCTCTTGAGCAGATGAAATCTGGAATGTTTGCACAGGCGCAGCTAAACTCAACGCTCACATTCCATTTTCTTTCCGTGCTGACATCTGCTCTGCTTTATATTCTTTTTGGGCTCGTCGTGAATAGTGGGAAAAACTGGGGTCGCATTCTGCTGACTATTCTTGCTTCCTTGGGCATGCTGATGAGCGGTATGAGCGCTTTGGGGCAGGCTTATACGATGTCTAACCCAGAGGCGCCGGCTTTTGCGAATGCGCAGGGGTATTTAGGGGCTCTGGTGGCCGTATATATGCTACTTTTCCTGGCGAATATATGCCTGGTTGTTCTCGTGTGGATGCCGCCCGTGAACGTGTATATGCGGAATAGTAAAGCCTACTGGAAAGCTAAAAAGGCGCTTGAGGTGGGTAGTAAGAGCTACGCCAACCGGTTTGAGGCTCAGACGGAATCAACCTCGAAAGAGCAGACTAAAGGTACAAGCTCATAGCCTAGATACTAGGCAGTGTGAGCGCTTTCCGCTATTCTCGAAAAGAAGCCCAAAGCGGTGCTTCACCCCGTTATAACCGTAAGGACTATTGTCGATGAATGAATACCCCAGGCCAACCGGCCCAGACCCCCAGCTGCCGCAAGCTCCACAGACATCGGGTGCATACCCAAACCAGCCGCAGAATCAGTATGGGCAGAACCAACCCGTAAACTTACAGATCTCGCAGCCGTATGTGCAGAATCCGGCGCATCAGGCGGCGCCGTCACCTTCCACGCCGCCGGAATCAGCCGCAAAACCGAAAATGTCGATTCTGCTGCTGTCTGTCCTCATCCTGGCGATCTTGATGCCCATCTTGCGCGTCATCGAATACGGCGTTATGGCCTCTATGGTGAATAGCCTGATAGAAGCGCTCCGTCAATCGTTGGGGGAGAGCGCTTATCAACAGTTCATTGCTAAACCGGAATTTTATGAACTTCGAGATATGCAGGTCGGTCTAGTAGGCCGTTTTGTTTTTGGTATCTTCTTCAGCATCATCTACATTTTTTTCGGAATTTTTATTTTCCTGGGATACAACTGGGCGCGTATTGTTCTGACGGTTTTTACAGTGTTGAATACGCTCTTAGTCATGCTTTTCCTGATGGACTCGATCGTAGGCTACAACGAGTTTGCCAATTTTACGGATTTGGTGGATCTTCGGGGTCAAGCTTTCGGACTTGTCATCATCTATATCTCCATTTTGGTGGTGGGTCTTCTGCCCCTGATTCTGATGTGGCTGCCGCCCGCGAATAGGTATGTTCGCCAGCGTACTTCGGTGCGGCGGGCGCGGAACCAGGCAAATAACCCGTACGGAATGCCGCAGCCCTATGCATATCCGGCACCCGCACCGCATCCGGGGCAGGCACCGGGGAATCAGCCTTCCTCTGGAGAGCAGCAGCTTTAGCTCCCTGAGGATATAAGAGTTTTACTTCGTGAAGGTGCTGCGGCATATATGTTAAATATATGCCGCAGCACCCTTTTTATAACTGATCTCGTTGCGCGTAAATAATTTCTTGTATGTCCATAAAGCCTTTATTTCTGGGTATCTGACCGATAAATAATGAAACTATAAGCGCCTTAAATCGACGCTTTTCAATATTAAAACACAGTCCAAAAACCTAGAGATATTGTCATATTGCTTGATGAACCTGTAACGTGTGCTTTAAGGGTTGTGGAGGTTCTTCGTAACACTCAGCTAAGACCTTAGATGCTTTCGTACAATGCCGCAGCCCTCTAGGAGGAATACCGCCGATGAGCTATGACAGTGCTGTACGCTCTGAATACTCCAAAACAACACTGACCTCTGGGTATATGGGCGAAGAGAATATGGTGAATTATTCGCCCATACCGAGAGCCTCTTTAGAGCACCCTTATGTACCACGTGCGGTGAAGATATCCGCATGCGCCAGCGTGATGATTGCTATTCTTCGCACCATATACCTGACGGTATCATGGCATTTTGAAAATTTTGCTCTGGGGAATGCTCTGACTATTGCCAACGTTTTCTTGCACGTTATTCTAGGAATTTTTATTCTTCGGGGGTATGCGCTGGCGCGTGCTCTGCTGGTTTCACTCGCGCTGCTGACCTTGGGAACCTCCCTGCTGACTCTGAGCTGGCTGCGCCCCGCCGTTCCCGATATTCCGGGGTCATATTTGTCAGTTGTGGTGCTGAGCATGGCGGCACTGACGCACCTGGTGCTGTTAGGATTTTTGATGTTCCCCGCCAGCGTTACCCTGTATATGCGTGAGAGCAACGCCTACCGTCAGGCATGCGCGCACTGTTAGCCATAGGTTCTGGGAGCCTATTTACAAGATAAATCCGGGCTATGTTCCTGAGCCAATGGCGGCGCGTCAGCTTTTCTGAATTCGGGAGCGATGGTTTGCGGTTGATGAAGGGTGTGTTTCCCGAATAAAATTCGAGATCGGGCGTGTCCAAAAATTCGTCGTATATGACGAAATATCAGGTTGAGCTCGGCGTGATTAAAAAATATTTCACGACATCGGTCAATAATGTATGACCTGAAACTAAGGCTCCGCTATGCTCGTAATACAGCCGTTTAACACGGTAACCGAGAACAAAGGAGTACCACCGATGAGCGAGCAGCATAGACCTGACCCGGCTCTGCCTCAAAACCCTCAGCCTTCCGGAGGCCAAGGCTACCCCCAACAACCCGCACCCGCCGGTCAGCCCATGTATGGGAACGCCCCCGCTCCCGCCGC
>ERZ772928.697-NODE-697-length-14828-cov-3.412983_pt1 | contig 14828 bp, 21 predicted proteins | sample MGYA00511686_ERZ772928 | MGnify/ENA primary metagenome ERZ772928 (study PRJEB29015, sample SAMEA2738063) | human oral metagenome | biome: human oral; feature: human-associated habitat; material: saliva | place: China | collected 2219 ... | reverse complement strand
CTTCCATTAGCTCTACAGTTATGTGCTGATTAAAAAGCCCCTCACCGATTGAAACCCAATCAGCTGGCAGAACCATTGGCAAGACTTGTGCAAGATTCTTATTTGTTGTTCTAAATTCTGGAAATACTTTCAACTTCCAATCATCTAAGTCAAGACTACAACTAACTGTTACAAAATCTGAATGCTCATCAATATTTTTAACAATATAATTATTTTTAAAATCTGTAACTTTTACTTCCTCTTGAATCAAAGCATAAGAGCTTGAATTTTTACTAAGTTCAAAAGTTAGTGTATCATACCCATTGAATTTGTATGTAACAAAACTTTTCCCTTGTTCAATTAAAAGACTTTCTAGCCCAGACTCTTTAATCACATACAACATTTAAAGTACCTCTTTTAAATTAAATCAAATGGATAATAACTAATTTCAAGCCTAACAGACTTTGAGCTTACTATTTGATTATTGCCCGATTCTAATTTTGGAAAATCAAACAGCTCAACATTTGAAAAAGCATTTTTATTGCCTTGCGTAACTGAGCCTTTTATGCCATCAATGATTAGTGGCTCATTTGCTTTTAACTTTTTTATATGAATATTAAAAACATCAAAATTTTCAACATCTTGAAAAGCTGTCAAAACTAATTTAGCCCCACTTTCTAAAGAGCCTATATTATTTATGTTTCCAGTTCCATTTGCTAAAGTTGCTGTTTTTAAATCCCCTCGTCTTAATGCTTTAAAAACCATAGTAAGCCAACAAAACCCATCAAGTTCAATTTGTTCTAATTCATATTCGCTTAAATAACCATAAAAGCTATCACTTGAATTTATCTTAATTGTTGCTGACTTACCTAAAATACTTGTTATAAATTTTGAAGCCATTTTGGAAGCTTCGGCCGTTGATTCTTTTTCGACTAAAAACTTTAATTGAAGCCTACCTAAATTTGCTTTATTCTTAACCAAGAAAAAATCTGAACAGTTTAAAATTTGATGAGATATTGAATCAATCTCCCCAGACTTTGTTTCATAACTTATCAATTCTGCTTGAAATTGCGTCAATGTATTCTGCTCATTTATTAAACAAATATCTGCCATTCCTTAAACCCCTCTTGCCTGAACTCTTGACACAACTGGCGCAACCTTTCTTCCAACCCTTTCTGAATCTAAATAAATATCGCTTTCACCCATCACAACATCAATTTTATTATCAACCTTAATATTACTTAAGGCTTCTTTCAACATTCCTTTAAATTCTTCAATTATTGTTGGCTTATTGTCTAACCCGTTTATATCTAAATTCAAGTCTTTTATTTCTTTAGTTATATTCAAGTCTTCCCTATTAAAATTGGTTTTGACATCTGCTCTTAAGTCAAAGCTAACAGGCTTTAATTCCTTTATATTTTTATTCATAATATTTAAAGCTGACTGTGCAGTTATTTTTGCATCTTTCTCAACTTGAGGAATCGCTTTCAAAAATCCAACACCTAAGCCTAAACCTCCAAACAAACCAATCTTTTCTGCTTTGTGTGATGGTGACCTATTGTCAAGCGTTTTATTTGCTGAATCCAAGGCTCTTTGTGCTATACTTGATGCAACCCTGCCCACGTAGTCTATTAAAGACGACATACCATTTGCAAATCCAGCTGCTGCGTTATATCCTGCTCCATATAGACTCACAGAGCTTGCTCCACTATTAGCGTTATTTGCTATGGCATTACCAGCACTCCACACATCGCCAAGTTTATCGCTTATTCCAGAGCTCAATGAATCTCCAAAGGTATTACCAGCATTTCTGGCGTCGCCTGCAGAGGTCTGTGCTTGAGCATTAGCTGAATCCATAGCCTGCTTGGAAATATCTACAATTGATGGGATAGCTCCTGATATGGTCGTTACAAGGTCATCCGTTGCCTTTTTACCAGCGTTTTCAAAATCACCAGGCAATTTATCAACTTCAGCTTTAGTGAGCTTTTCCATCTCTTTTGTGGCATCCGATACGTTAATTTCACCATTCAGAATACCAGCTTGAAGCTTGTCAGGTATGTCTATTCCAGCATCTTTAGCCTTTTGTACTGCAGAGTCAAACTTGATTAAGTCGTTAAGCTCATCCAAGGTTGTTGGTATTGTGTAGTGACCCGTCTTTATGCCATCAACCAATGACTGAGGTATGCTTATGCCAGCTTGAGCTGCTATGCCCTCTAGATTCTTCAAAGCTCCACCTTGTATTTCTACCATATTTGACCATCTTTGAGAATCAACAAGAGCTTCTGCCATACCCTCTCTATAATTACTAATTTCTGTGCCAAGATTATTATATTGAGTCTTTAGATTGTCTGCCTCTCTAATCTCATTCATAGTGAGCTTGTTATAGTCCTTACTATATTTCCCAAGCTTCTCTTTAACTTCTCTCTGCTTTACCAGTGCATCCGTAAGCTTATCTGAATTTTCAACATACTTTTCCAAAGATTCAGATGCGTTTTTGGTATAGGCTTCAGTCAAAGCCCTTTTCTTTAATTCTTCTGTCTGCTGCTTAATAGCGTCAACATTATCAATCACTTTGCCAGTATTATCATAAAGCTTATCATTTTCCTCATCATATTTGAGGTTTAGGCCCTCCATAGCACCGTTTAATTGGTCAACGTATGCTTTCATCAGCCTCTTTTGGTCTGAACTCTTTTCCTCAACCCCTAAAAGTTTATTGAGCTTATCAGCATAATTACTAGCCCTTGTAGCATTCAATTCTATTTTGCCTACAGATTCTTCGTGAGCTTTAGCCATTTCTTTGACTTCATTAGCTGCTCCGTGCACTTTTTCTTGATACCTTTCATAGATATAATATAAGCCCATCAAAGCTCCGCCAGCTATTGCAACAGGTGCTGGAATGCTGCTTAATATTTTTGAGAATGTAACTGATTTTCCAGACACATCACTAATTACCTTCAAGAGCTTGCCAGTTGCCAACAAAACAGGGCCTACTCCTGCAGCAAATAAACCAAACTGAACAATTGTTTGTTTAGTTCCATCTGATAAAGAATTAAACCCATCAGCTGCCCTTTGTAAAAATTTTGTAGCTCCTTTAAGCGTAGGCATAAGGCTTTCGCCTAAACTAATTCCAATCCCCTCTAAGGTTGATTTTAATATTGTTATCTGACCTTTAAAATTATTGTTCATAGTTTTAGCCATTCGCTCTGCTGAACCATCTGCTTTGTTTATTGCTTTTGTTAGAGTATTAAAATCCTTATCACTTGCACCAACAATAGCTAATAGCCCTGACATACCCTCTTGCCCAGCTATTGTTGCAGCATATTGTGCTTGCTGGTCTTTTGTTAGGTCTTTAAACTTTGAACGCATTTCTTTAAGTAAAACATTGAATGGTTTAATATTTCCGTTTGAGTCTGCAATGCTTAAACCTAAATCATTTAGTGCACCTTGAACTTCTCTTGATGGTTTTGCAAGTCTAGTCAACATTGACCTTAATGCTGTACCAGCTTGGGAGCCTTTAATTCCGGCATTAGCCATTAAACCAATAGCAACTGCTGTATCTTCACAAGTATATCCTAAAGCCCCCGCAACTGGAGCAACATACTTAAAAGTTTCACCCAACAAACCAACATTAGTATTTGACTTTGATGAAGCAACCGCTAGAACATCTGCAAAATGCCCCGCTTGCCCTGCTTCCATTTTAAAAGCTGTTAAAGCATCTGTAACAATATCTGATACAGTTCCAAGATTTTCACCAGAAGCTGCAGCAAGGTTCATAACACCCGGTAAGCCTGCTAACATTTTATTAGTGTCCCAACCTGCCATTGCCATATACTTTAAAGCTTCAGCTGATTCCGTCGCACTAAACTTTGTTTTAGCACCCATCTCTTTAGCTTTATTTTTTAAGGCTTCAAAGTCTCTACCTGTTGCACCTGATATTGCTTGAACCTCTGACATCCCAGCCTCAAAAGATGCTGTTACTTTTGTTATGCCTAACCCAGCTCCAACTAAAGGTGCTGTCAAACCTAAGGTCAAGCCTTTTCCAACTGATGTCATTGCTGAGCTCAAACCCATTAAGCGGTCTTTAGTATCAGCAGAGGAATTTTTAAATACTTTAAGGTCTTTGCCAGCTGCAATCAAACCCTCTCTAAATTTATGTGAATCTAAATCTAAATAACCTACAGCTGTGCCCACATTAACTGATTTACCAGCTATCATCTAAAAATTCCTCCTTTCTTAAATTTAATCAAACTTCTTATAAAAATCTGAAAAGCTTTTGAACTTCTTTTCAAATATTGGTTCTTCCCCAGATTTTAATTTTGAAACAATATAGGCTGAAGCTTCATCAAAGCAAAATGATTCATATTCCATATTTTTTAGCCCTATAAGTTCTGATGGCCTACAACCATAATATTCAGCCATTCTTATTATTTCTAAAATCTTTCTGGACTTAAAGACTGGGTGTTACCGCTTTAATGCCTCTTTGAGTATAATTGAAAACGAAAATATATTGCTCATCTGTCAGCTCAATGCCAGACTCTTTTATTTCATTCCAAGTTGGTTCGACAAAAGAAGACTCAGCAAGAATTTCTATGACATCAAGCATTCTGCCCACACCATATTCTTCTTCCTTTTCATCTATAGGCATTCCAGAAAACATTGAGCTAGCAACTGATAACAATGAATTAGGAATCTTGCCAGACTTCATTAGAACCAGCATACTTGGCCTTTTAAGCTTTGCAATAAATCGCCTGCCTTCACTAAAAGGTGGCAGCTCAACAATTTCTCCATCTGTATATTTCTTCAAATCAATAACTGGTGTTACCTTTAAATCAGTTTTCTTTGCCATTTCTTAACCCTCTCTTTCTTTAGCTCTCAAGTGTTGGCAAATTATCTACATAAGTAATTGTATAAGGTGCCTCATCTTTCTTTGGTGCTGAGTTTATCTTATATTGTGGCGCTCTAAAACTATTGTCTGCTGTATTCAAAGCAATAGGTGAGCCTTGACAATTTGGATATTCAATCTTTTCATAACCAGTTATCAAACCAGCTGTATCATAAATAGCTGAATAAACACAAAGCTTAAACGTTTCACCTTTATCTTTTGAGCCAGCAACTGGTGGTGTATATCCTACAATCTTTGTAGGCACTGCTGTGTCAAACTTAATTGTTCCACCTTGCAAAACAAGTGCCAGTTCTGGATTGAAAACATTATCGTGCAATGTGATTTCATTTCCTGTAATTGTTGTTGTCTTTGGCTTCTGAGCTCTTAGAACTCCTTTAACAACAAGTTTGACAGCTTCTTGCTCCTCAGACTGGACAGAAACTTCAATTTCATTTGCTGTATCAAGCCCAAAGGTCTTTGTTTTAGTTTCAATAGTTACCAAACAACAATCAATTGTTGCTGCTTCCATCTTTGACTTTTTAGGATTAGCCATAATTATTACCTCCTAATTATGATTTAATATAATTTCTATAACTCAAACTAACCATATAAGATTTGCTCAAATCATTAAAAAATGGTGGCGTTTGTAAACCAGTAAATACAATCAAGGGTTCTAGCTCTTTGAGCGAACCCTTAACTTTATCAATCAATGTTTCTAATGTGCTATAACTGTTTTCTGGTGTGTAAATTAAAATATCATACAATCTAACTTCTGAGCTAAAATTAGGGTGCGGCTGCGTCCCATCATTTTTAACAACAATATATGGTTTTATGCATTCCCCAACTTTAACATTTGGTGGATAAACCTCAAACCCTTTATTTTCAAGATGTAAAAATATTTCTTGCCATCTGTTAGCTTGCCAACCAAAAGCTTTTGAGTCTATCATAATTTACTCCTTCTACTTAAAAAATTCTTTTCAAGCCTCTAATAATATTAGCTGATTCTCTTTTTAGTGTCGGTGCAATTATTGCATAATTTTTATCATTTGCTAATTCAAGCCATATGCCATAATCTACACCGTGGGCTAGAGTCAACCTTATGACACCTTTCTTTGGCTTAGAAACTTTAGCTGTTAGCCTTTGCTTTGCTAAACCAGTTCTGTCCGTCCAAGGTCTATTCTTTTTCATTTTAGCTTCAATAGCTGGGGCTTTACTAACCATATAACTTTGAATTGTGAGTTCCGTTTTTTCTTCTATTGATAATAAACCAATTTTTAGCTCCTCTATATTTAAACTAAATTTTGTTTGTCCCATCGTCTACAACCTCTAAAGAAATATCAACTAAAATATTCCAATTTGAAATGTTACTTAAGCCAGTTACTTTGTATTCAATACCGCTCAAAATTAAGATGTCATCAATTTGAAGCTTTAGAGAATCTGAATCGTACAAACACAAAATCATTGGGCTTTTCTCAGTTCTGGCTCTAAAACCCTCTTGAGATTCAACCTTAATATAACTTTTAATTTCGTGATATAATCCTCTTAAAGTAACGATTTCTTTTTTCTCTTCTGACTTCTCTTTGAATCTATTTAACCCTTTACGGTAGAAAACAAAGCTTGCTCCACTCCTTTTCAATTCTCTACTTATTTTATAAGCTTCAAACTTCTTGTTAATCATTTCCTCAGTCCCTTAATACCCCAGAATTATAACTTTTAAATTGTGAAGCAAGCCTCTTAAAATAATTTGATGTATCTTGAGTAGACAAACCAGAAACTTCTATTGCTGAATCCTCTGACTTAATTATAAGCATTTCATAAGCTGTTGCTTCAAAGTTTCCACCATTCTTTTCAAGATAATATTCAAAGTCCTCTTCATCAAAGAATGGTGCTTGATTCTCCCTCAATTCAAATTTTAATCTGCCTATCTTATCCATCTCATTATCCCTTATTCTGCACTATTTAAAAACTCATTGATTCTTTCTTTAGCTTCCTCAACTGATTTTGTACCAGTTAAGTCAATGCCATTCTCTTTTGCAAAAGTTTTAACTTTCTTGTTTGACCACTCAGACAAAGGTATATCTATGTTCTCATCTTCTGGCTCATCATCCGAATTTGAATCATCTATATAGTCCTCTACTGAATTGTCGATTGAATCCTCATCAACTTTTACAAAGCCCTGCTTTTCATAAATTTCAAAAGCTCCATCAGTTACGGTAAAAATATTTATTCCATCTGTTATCTTAACCATTTGTAGCCTCCTACTCTGTTGCTGTGTCCATAATGTAGACAGTATCTGCTGCCTCAAAAGATGGTAGGCAAATCATTGAAACAATAGTCTCAACATTTACTGGGTCCGCCTTTTCAACTGTTGTAACAGCTACTCCAGTATCAACAATAGTTACATTAGCGACACTTGAAGACATCAAATCTGATTCTGCTGGTGTTGTACCAAACCAAGTCTTACCAAGTTCTCCATCTGGGAACATAACAAAAGTATTTGATGGCATAAACTTTAGTGTCTGCCCACTCTCGTCAAGGTATCTTCTATCATTTACAAGAACATCAAGCTCAACCTCATCTTTAAAATACTGTCTAAGCGCCTTATCAGAAACTGAACCTACACCATTTGTTGCCGGGAACATAGCAAGCTTTATTTTGGCATTGTTCCTAAGATTCTTCCAAGTAATGCCATCGCACATTGCTCTAGTCAAAACTGCTCCAGTTGTTTCTGATATTTTAGTCTTGGCATTTCTAATATCTTCGATTGGGTCTGCCTCTGCTAATTTCTCCCACTTCTTAACAACATTACCTTTGTTTGTTACTCCATAATTAAAAGCAAAAGTCTGCCCATTGGCTTTCATTGAAATAACGCCAGTTGTTAAGGCCATCATTCTCATTCTTTCTCTTGCAGCTCTAGCCCCTCTAAGCAATCTTATCTCATCATCAAAAACCTTGTTGAGAACAGAATCAATATAATTCTGATTTCCAGTTTCAATTACAAGGTTAAGCTCCTGCCTCATTTCCTCATCGATGTATGTTGATTCTTTAAAGTAAGGCATCTCAGCTGTTAGCTTATCAAAACCGATTCTTGGACGTGGTACTGAATTAGCATCAAAAGCACTTGTCTTCAAAACGACTGGAAGCCCCTTACTTCCCTTTATCCATTTAAGGCTAAGGCCTCTTTTCTTGTCATCTGGAAAAAGTTCCTCGCAAGGATATATAGCCTCATTATCAAGAACCCCAGTCCAATATGCAGCAATTTCTGCTGACTGAATCAAATCAAATATAGACATTTTAAATTCCTCCTTAAATTAAAGTTTTAGCAAAGTAACTTTTGAGTTATTTGTCTGTGATGTTAGTTTTGTTGATATAGCTGTGTCAATTCTATTAAGATTTACAAAACCAAAAATCAAAGCTGTTGCATTCTGATTTCCATTTGTAACATCTACATCGTGCAATATAATAGCATTGTAACCAGCTGTTCCACCGTCAACTGCTGGTACTGCTAAATCAATATAATTAATCTTAACTGGTGTACCAGCTTTTACAATTCTGTTGCTTCCCACAATAGTAGCTAGTGCATTAGTTACAACGCAACCTACTGAGAATTGCATTTCAACATCTGCAAGTATCTGCGTTGCTGCTGACATCTTACTACTTGTGATTCCATTCTGATTAAACATTGTTTAATTCCTCCTTAAATTTACTTACCCCAGAAATTACTGTTCTTCTGACGACTTACTCTCTGAGCAGCTAATCTGGACCCTATACTTTTTTCTGGGTCTGATTTTTTTGTCTTGGTTCTAAGCGTTGAACCAGTCCCATTTTTATCTGGATTGTTAGCGTCCTCATCATCTGTTCCATCATTTGTCAAGCCAAACCAAGCTGGATATTTAAGTTTATATTCAGCCAAAACTGTTTTAAGGTCTGATTCCCCACCAATCTTTGAAGCTACAAGAGTAATAATGTCATCAACATATTGAGATTTAACCCCAAGAGCTAATGCTTCAATCTTTGCTTCAGCAAGTGCTAATTTCTGCTCAAGTTCTGGATTTGAATTCGAATTTGGCTCATCTTCCTTTGCCTTACTAGACTTCTTGAACTCTACAAATTCTTTAACAGTTTTCATAAGCTCTTCATCTTCTGAATCAATACCTAATTCATTATAAGCCGAATTTCTACCTTGCTTCTTCTCTTTTGCCATCATTGATGAAACTTGTGATTGAGTAAAAGTCTTTTCAGAATTTGAATCATTATTTGAACCTAAATTGTTATTTGCATCTTCATCAGACTCATTTACATTTGGTTCATTATTCTGATTCTGATTGTTGTCTTCCAGATTAGCATTCTGGTCTGCATTCTTCTTATTGTCTTCCATTTCTTTCTTCCTCCGATTTTACGGTTAAAAATAATAATATATAAAATCCAGTTTAAAATAACTGGTAAATAACTAATTAAAAATAGCCCTTATATTTCTTTAGAATTTCCTTACCATATTCTTTTAAATTCTTTGTGTTGTGACTGTACCACGATTGCCTTTCAATTTCTCTATATTTTCTATCCTTTACAGATATTAAGTTTTTCTTTTGACAATGTGGACAAGTGAAATATATAAAATGTATTTGCTCATCTTTTATATCCTTCAACTCAATTTCTATTATTTGAGTATCTATTTTCTTTTTACAAAATTTGCAAACACTTGATTTATTCTTTCTCATTTTCTTTAGCCTCTTTTAGTTCCAACTTAATAGGTGGATTCTTTTCATTATACGCCCAACAACCATTAAATTCATCTATAAGTAATTTTCTTTCTTGTTCTAAAAGTTTATTTCCTTGATAGAATTTTTCTTTATAAGCTGCTTTCTTTTTAGCTTTATTTGTTTTGATTGCTTTTTCAATTAAGCCTAAAAGATAATTGCAAAGGCTTACCGTTTGCTTTGAATCTATTTGAACAAACTTAAGTTCTTTTCTTTTATCCCCTACATCAAAATAAGTTAAATAAATTTCTTCTGAACTACCTACAACATTAAATGGTTCTTTATGCACAATTTCTTCTTTAAAATTATTCATTCTTCCTACCCTCTAAAAACAATTTAATATTTAGCTCTTCTAGCTCACCCTCTAAATATTTAATTTCCTTATCTATTTTGTGTAAGCTACACATTGCATTTAGTTTTCTTTTCTTGTACAAAACTTCTAAGCTATCTGTTATCCCTTTTATTGCATACTGCAAAATTTTGCTTTGGTTCATTTCTTTGAACCCTCCCTTAATTAGATTTCCATACCTATATTATATTCTACCATATCTATGAACTCTTTCTGATTAGAAAAAATCTTCAATAGGTCATTACATTTCTCCAATTTATATTTTGCTTTTATGCCAGATGTTTTTAATAACTTTCTTCTAAGGCTTCTTTTTAAATGCAAACCATCTGATTCAAGTTCTATATAATGTACTTCTCCAGTGTAGTCATTTAAAACTTGAATTGCCTTTTTTAAAGCTTCCGTATCATAATATCTAAAAGTTACTGATTCAGTTTCTTCGCCAAACTCATACTGTCTTGATGTAAATTCCCAACCATTAGCTTCAACACCATCACATAGCATATCATTAATATTTGATGCCTCTTCTTCACCGAGGGCTAGCGTTAGCTTTTCAAGATGTTTAAATTCTTTACCATCAAATATGATATACTTTTCCCCAGTGCTTCCAATTGTCATAATAATTCTATTATATTTCATTTTTTTTTCTTTCTTAAAAGTTCCGACTTGTGACCAACTGATAGTAACCACTAAAATCGACCCATTCACCAAGTGGCAATGCCTCAAAAGCTTTCTTATCCATTCCACAAAATGATTTAATATGCTTCTGAGTAGTATATGAATATCCATCCCAAAGTTTCTTAATTGAATTAGCTTTTGAACCATTTAACTTAGCAGCTAATATTTCTATTCCATAGCTTTCAAGAACTACTAAACTTTCATCTGGATAATGAATTATTACAGCTTTACCATTAAAACTATTTTGATTTCCTAGTGGCCTTAGCTCATACTCAACTCTTCTCATTTTCTTAATTCCTTTCTTTCCTTAAAGTATTTTGTTTTTCTTATATATTTATTATATCACATTAGAACTGATTTGTAAACATTTATTTTAAAATTTATTTAAAGTTTTTAACAAAATTATCTATTTCTTTAAAAGTGCCAATTGGCGATTCAAACCATTTCTTTAACTGCTTACTTATATCTTTAGCTACTAATGGCTCAATAGTGCACATTCCGTTTGGGTGGTCCAAAGGTACTTCACCTTTTTTAAAATGTTCTCCATCTCTAGCTTTACAAATATCGCATACTCTTGAGCCATTAGCTATCCAAACATATTCTTGTATAAAAGGATTTTCTTCTGTCACTTCTTCAACTGATATTTGGTATGCGTGTTGCGTTAAAGTCCTTGCTAATCTTTGAGCATTATAATCTACTTTTCTTTTATATATTCTTACCCCATCATTAGCTTTTAAATTCCAGTCAAACATTACTTTAGGATTCACATACCTTTTTAAATCCCTTGCCATTTTTTCAATAGGCTTTTGCTCTGCTAGTCCTTTTGCAACGATGTTATATATATCATTTAAAGTTCTTTGATTATCGCTCCAGATTCTACTGCTTAAATTAAAACCACCTTTATATATCTTACCTTCAAATAATCTATAAATTGAATATTGTGGAACATAACTAAAAGCTGCATTTATTTTTTTAGAATCAAAACCTAAACTTGATAACCATTTTGTATTATCTTCAACTACTGCGTCTGATATTAAGTAAACATTTCTTTTAATTGTCTTTTGAGTTTCAACCGACACTTGTTTGCTGGTTTTAGTTATCTGCGTTTTTAATTCCCTATAATATCTTTCCATTAGAGCAGCACTTGAATTAGTTTTGTTTGAATAAAAATTAGCAAGCTCTTCAATTTCATCTGCCCATTCTTTATATAGTTTTTCAATTTCAATTCTTTGCTTTTTCATTATTTTAAATTTCTTATCTGAGCTTCTCTTAAACACATTCATATTTTGGACCTTTAATTTCCTTTTTAAACGATATATTTATCATTATAGTAATTAAAACTTGTATGGGCTTACTGTGGCTCGTCGTGGCTTATTCTAAACCGTCATCAAACATACTGTCTTCAAGTATTTGCCTTTCAAGTGCAATTTGTTTAATTTCATCATCTGCTTCTGAATCTGTTAAGCTTCTCCACTTTTTCATATATGCTTTCTTACTCATTGTCTGGGCCTGCACTTCTGATAGGTCTATATTTCTTTCCTCAATCTCATCTTCTGGAATTGGTGAATTTTGTTCAACCCTAATTTTATATGCTACTGGAATCAAAGGAACATCAATATATTTCTTTGTACAATTCTCATATAAATAACTACCTTGAATTAAAATCTCAATTAGTTTTCTTAAACAAGGTTGCCACATCTTCATCTTTTCTTTGCACCTTACAAGTAGCGTCCAATAAATAGCTTTTAAACTCTTGCCAGACGTTATAGCACCTTGTAAACTTTCAAGAGTAATATTTGGCATATCTACCTGCTCATAGCCTGCTGTTTTAATTCTATCTAAACTTACCTTTAAAGCTTGACTATATGACATATTTGGTTCTAGTACCCCAATAGCTGGGTGAGGGTCTACTAAATTCTGGTCTGAACCTAAATCCCAAAATGCTCCTGCACTTGTTGATAAATCTTTTGTTGATTTTGAATCCATATCAATAGTATATTTTGTTGGGTTCATTCCTTTTCTTTGAGCATCTATATCACCATTAGCTAATTTACTATACCATTCTTCAAACTCTTTTATTTGAGCAATTTCTGATTCGCCTTTTGCCTCTCCAGTCAAACCATCATTTATAAAAACAACCGCTGGTATTTCTGTTAGCCTCGTCTTTAGGTCTTTGATTAGTTCCTCAATAAATAAGCCTGAACCATCATATATAGTTTCTGATATATGCACATAACCATCATCATTTAAAATATATTTCTTTTTTAATATTCTTCTATCACTTTTACTTTTAGCTTCATTCAAATTTAGGAACGCTACAAACTTTGTCAATATTGTGCTGTTAGTTGATTTTGTTTCATAAATAAACTGTGTAGCTTTTAAGAATGATATTGTAATGCCATCTTCATTATTAAAGTTTACTATTCCTGCTACTCTCTTACCTATAAAACAATCTTTAGCTGCTTTGAGCAAAGCATCCTCAAATAAATTCTTATCCAATACTGTTGATATTAAATCATTTAAAGTTATTATTGCTTCCACTGTTTCATTTGAAACTTTTGATATATCACTCTTTGATTCAACAACAATATCTGGAGATTCTGCAAATAAAAACCTTGCTTGTTTTCTTACAAGACTTGAAGCCATCTTATATCTTAAGTTAGCCGGTACATAATCACCATTGCTTCCCTCTGTATAGAACTTTGCTCCCTTTCTATAAATGCTATAATATTTTTCAATTTCATTAAATTCTCTTTGAACTGTTGAATTTGTATTTTTTAATTCTGAATTTATTAACGCATATGGTATGGAATCAAATGCAAATATTGATTCACCATTATCATTAATTTTTATTTTATTTGATTCCATTTTAATTAACCCCTCTTACTATTAAATTTCTTCTCCTTGACATCTGCAACTGTAACCATATCTAAAGCATACCAGATAGCACTAAATGTATGTGGGTCTATATTGAATTCATCATATATAATATTACCACTTCTATCTTTCTTATAGGTCAGGTCTTTTAGTTCCCTTATTGTATTCTTACACTTAGGACTTACAATTATATTTCTAAACCTTTTAATCTTTCTAGTATTGCTCAACCTTGAACCTGCAAATTTATTTTTACAACCCCTCATTTTAAAGCCTACATCTTGATAATATTTGATTGCCTTTGGGTCTTCATTATCTGCTATTATTTGTTTGAAATATCCTTTATTGTCAAGTTCTTCTAATTTATATTTTAGTTTCTGCATTTCCGGCATTGCTGCAAACACATTATCTGTTACCTGATTCTTATAAATTTCATCATATATATATAGAACACTATTCTTTAAATCAACTGCCATACTTACCACTGCATTATATGATTCTTCAAAACCAAAATCCATACCAAAATATTTATTTTCATCACCTAATAAATCAATGCTAGTTTTGAAAACTGCTGGACTTTTAGCAATAGTTAATTGAGGCAGAACTCTTAAACCATTTGCACCAAACCTACCAAGCTTTGCAACCCTATATAGATTTTCATCATACAATTTAATTTCTTCAAGTGTATTCAAATATTCTTTTGGTAGGAATATATTATCTTCTGGAACAGTATGCATATAATAAGTATTATTTTTGATTAGTTGCTTCTTATCATATAATGCCTCTTCATCTACTATTATTCTTTCCTTACCCTTACTATCTTCTGTTTTAAAGAAATGCCTATAAACCCAATTCTCTTTACCTACTGGATTGCAGCTTAAAATAAAATGCAAACTTACATCTGGTGTTCTTAATCTACCTAATAATTCTTTATAACCATCATACTTAATTTCAGAACATTCCTCAAGCCACACTATGCTCACACCATTTATTGATTTAATTTTTTCTGGTTCAAAGACTACCCTTATTGCCTCTGAACATACATCAGAAAAACTCTCTTCTACACTATCTTCGTCATCTGGATCTTCTGCAAATATATTTCCTTCTTGTTCTTTTGTAGGTATTTTTATTCTTTCTCCATCTTTTAATGTCATCAGTATATAAATTAAGGTCTTTTAAAATCTCACATATCAAATCATAGCAGCTATCTAATATAGTATCATATACTTCTCTTACTACTAAAGCTTTTCTTTTCTCAACCAATAATTTACATATGATTTTAAATGCTATATGATAAGACTTACCTGAACCA